>Ga0233429_1005566_pt1 | contig 10402 bp, 8 predicted proteins | sample SI_118_April2016_3_FD_179879 | JGI IMG/M metagenome (GOLD analysis project Ga0233429, IMG submission 179879) | Seawater microbial communities from Saanich Inlet, British Columbia, Canada - SI_118_April2016_135_MG | ecosystem: Environmental > Aquatic > Marine > Inlet | place: Canada: British... | reverse complement strand
TTACCCCGATGCAAGGCTTCTCGAGCGCCCGCAGGCTGTTTGACGCCGTGCGCACCCACGAAGCGACGGTCGGTGTGCTGGCCTTGCCGGGACTGGGCGACGATAACCCATGGTGGCCGCATCTTGCCTCAAAGCGCCCCGACACGCCGCGTATCACCACCCGCCTGCCCTTTATCGGCTCGCCCGATGACAGAGGCCCCAATGACCAGGCCCTGGTGATCTGCCCGGTGGCCGCCGAACCGACGGACCGGGATCACACTTATCTGGTCGTCGAAACAGCCGATCAAATCAGTCTGGAACGCCTAAACTCATCACTGAAGAAAGCCCGTATGGAACCCCGGTTCACGGCTTCCTGGAACGATCCGGACACCCCGGAGCACTTCCTTTACCTGGCGGAGGTTGAGGGCTTTATCACCGATGATGACCAAAAAATCATTCGCCTTTCAGAACAGCTTGAAGGCGTCGCCTCCTCGATCATGTCGATTGGCAGTTACGGCCTGCCGCTAACGCCTGAAGAACTCGAAACTTAAAAAATAAACTGGAATTTTGTTTTATGAGCGCGCCTCAACCCAAACCCGGAATTCTTGATATTTCGCCTTATGTCGGCGGCGGTAGTGAAATCGCCGGCGTTTCGCGGGTCATCAAGCTGGCCTCCAACGAAGGCGCATTGGGTCCCAGCCCGAAAGCCATGCAGGCCTATAACGATCAGGCAGAAACCCTGCACCGCTACCCTGACGGGGCCGCCAGCGCCCTGCGCCAGGGACTGGCTGCGGCATACGGGCTTGATGCTAAACGCATTGTCTGCGGCGCCGGTTCCGATGAACTGCTCGATATGCTGGCCCGCGCCTACGCCGGGCCGGGTGATGAAGTGATGTTCACCGAGCATGGCTTCCTGATGTACCCCATTGCCGCCATGGGGGTTGGCGCGACACCGGTTGCCGTGCCTGAGAAGAACCTGCACGCCGATGTGGACGCGATGCTCGACAGGGCTGGCCCAAAAACGAAAATTCTGTACCTGGCCAATCCCAACAACCCGACCGGCACCTACTTGCCTGACGGTGAAATCAGACGTCTGCGTGAAGGTTTGCCCGCTCATGTTTTGCTGGTCATCGACGCCGCTTACGCCGAATACGTCACCCGAAACGATTATGCTGCGGGCAGTCAGTTGGTCGATGAATGTGACAACGTGGTGATGACGCGGACATTTTCAAAAATTTACGCCCTCGGCGGTTTGCGCCTGGGATGGGCCTACTGCCCGGCCTCTGTCGCCGATGTTCTGAACCGTCTGCGCGGCCCCTTCAACGTCGCCACCCCGGCCCTTGCCGCTGGCCTTGCCGCCCTTGGCGATGTCGCTTTCACCGACACCGTGCGGGCCCATACCGCGACCTGGTTTGACTGGACAAAAAACGAGCTGACCAAACTGGGCATTGAAGTGCCCTCGCAGGTTGGCAACTTCGTGCTCGCCCGTTTCCCGGAGTCCGCTGACAAGGATGCCGAGGCCGCCGACGGCTTCCTCAATAGCCGTGGCATTATTGTTCGCCGCATGGCCGGTTACGGCTTACCTGATTGCTTGCGCATCACCATCGGCCGGGAAGATGAAATGCGATCACTTATGGAAGCCCTGAGTGAGTTTATGGGACAATGAGCAACACCTCTCCCCCGTTTGACAAGATCGCCCTGCTCGGTATCGGCCTGATCGGATCGTCGCTTGCCCGCGCAGCAAAAAAACACGGCCTTGCGGATCATGTCGCCATTTACACGCGCAGCCCTGCAACCCTGGCCAAGGCCGAAGAGCTTGATCTTGGTGATAGTTACAGTGGCGATCCTGCCGAGGCCGTTCGCGACGCTGATTTGGTGGTTCTCTGCGTTCCCCTGGGTGCTTACGAAAGTATCGCGAAGGCCATGGCCCCGGGACTGAAACCCGGATCTATCGTCAGCGATGTCGGCTCGACCAAGCAATCGGTGTTTGGCGACGTCATGGCACATCTACCCGCTGGCACCCATCTGGTGCCCGCCCATCCGGTTGCTGGCACCGCTGAATCAGGCCCCGAAGCGGGTTATGCCAAATTATTCGAGGATCACTGGTGCATTCTGACCCCGGCCCAGGGTACAGAGCGCGCCGCCATAGACAAGGTCCAGGACATGTGGATCCGCTGCGGCATGATGGTCGAAGAAATGGATGCGGCCCATCATGATCATGTTCTGGCTATCACCTCGCATCTGCCGCAATTAATTTCCTATACCATTGTCGGCACGGTCACAGACTTGCAAGACGACCTGAAGAAAGAAGTCACCAAATTCGCCGCCGGGGGCTTGCGCGACTTTACGCGTATCGCGGCTTCCGACCCTGTCATGTGGCGCGATGTCTGTCTGAAGAACAAGGATGCTGTGCTCGATGTGCTGGGTCGCTTTACCGAAGATTTGACAGCATTGCAGCGTTCCATCCGTCGCGGTGAAGGCGATGCCCTGCACGAAGCCTTTACCCGTACCCGGGAAATCCGCCGTGGCGTTATCGAGGCCAAGCAGGACTTCATCGACGTTAAAACCGAAGACAACGGCGATCGCTAGTTTTTAAATCCTCGCCAATCGACTTTCGGCAACTCCATCAGGGCGATGGGGCCCGCGTAGAGGCGGCCTGACTGGGCGCTGAGGGCCAGATTAAGATGCGCCGGGCCCCCGCTTGAAGATTTTCTGGATAACACGCCAAGAACCATCTTGGCGGTAGTGGCGTCACGGGATTTGACCACACCAAGCTGCTTAAGAGCGTCGATGGTCTCAAAAAATCCCTCAACACGAGCCGTCAGCGCACCAATCGGCTGCAACTTGTCATCAAGGGCGAGGGTGCCATCGGCGCGGAATTTCAATGGTCCGTGCTGAAAATTTAAAGTGCCGATTTCGATCGTGCCGCCATTGTCGCGCCAGTTCTCAAGGGACTCCACCAAAGGCCCCTGATCGAAGCTGCCCATCTGTCGGGCCTCAAGAGCCAGACTTTGAACAAGCCCGCCAAGCGGTGAGGCATTTAGCCATGGCCCTTCAATCCCCTGCATGGAAGCCGACAGGCTGGCGCTTGCCGTCAGGTAATCGGCCTTGCCGGTGACCAGACGTTCGATTTGCAGATCGGCGACGGCGACGCTTATACCTGTTTGACCAATCGTCTCGGCCTTCAGTTCAATTCCTTTTAGCAGCAGGTGGCCTGACCGGGGTTCTCCTCCCGAAAGCCTGAGAGCAAGCTCGGCCTTCTCAGCCTCGCCGTTGAAGGTTTCTGTTTTCCCCTTAAGGGCAAGGGCCAGCATCTGGGAGCCCGATGTGGTGGCCCGGATATCCTGCACGTTCCAGGGCTTGATCATCAGGTTCAGGTTGTCCGCTTCCCAACCCCACGGCGACCTTACATGAGGGGCGCCAAAACCGGGATTGATGAACCTCAGCCTGATCGAAAAAGGAAACCCCGATGTGACGAGCGAATCATGACGCACGGTGAAACCGTTGGCGCGTTGCGTATCGATCCATTGAACGACGGCGTCGCGGGATTTCGTGGCAACGCTGAACCAGAACAGGGAATAAGCCAAAGCCAGCAGCGCCAGCCCGGCCGCGGCAATCCACCAGGGGCGTCGGCGCGGTTTTAATGGAGGGTTGTCAAAATTTGCCATGACGGTATTTATAGGAGTCCTAGATCAGTTTTTCACGTTTCGTTTGAGCACGTTGTGTTCAAACGAAACGTGAAAAACTGATCGATTTTTTAAAGAGCGAGCCGATTTACACACTTAAACGGAATCAATTAATGATTCCGTTTAAGTGTGATCGGCTCTAACGTCAACTCACAATGATTGCTGATATGAATCCACCCCTGTTTGAACCACAAGAAGGTATCTGGATCTTCGGCTACGCCTCGCTGATGTGGAAGCCGGGCTTCCCCTATCTTGAAGCCCAACCGGCTTTGTTGCGGGGCTACCACCGCTCGCTGTGCGTCTACTCGACGCGCTACCGGGGGACGCCGGAAAAACCGGGGTTGGTGATGGGGCTTGACCACGGCGGCTCATGCAAGGGCCGGGCCTTCCTGCTGGCCGCAAAGGACGTGCCCCAGGTCATGGAATACCTGCATGAACGCGAGATGGATACCGGCATTTATCAGCCAAAATTTCTGGGCGTCCGCCTGGGTGATGGCAGGCACGTGCAGGCCTATAACTTCATCGTCCGCTGCGACCATGAGCAGTACACCGGCAAGCAAACCATTGAACAGGCGGTCAAACTGGTCCGCCAAGGCAATGGCCCCATGGGCACGTCCCTGGAATACCTGCAAAACACTCTCGATCACCTGGACGAAATGGGCGTCGTCGAAGGCCCGTTGCATGAAATTTGCGCACGAACGAAAGCCAAGTAGCTGACCATTAATATTTTCTTGAATCGGAAACAGCGATGATTGATTTCTCAAATAAAGTCGCCCTTGTCACCGGCGGTTCGCGCGGTATTGGCGCGGCCACGGTCAAGGCCATGGTATCGGCTGGGGCCGGGGTTGTTTTACATTACGGATCAAATCGGAAAGCCGCTGAAATGACGGCGGAAGAGGCCGGTCGCGAACAGTGTCATCTGGTTGGCGCTGACCTGAACGACGCAGAGGCGGCGGGGGTTTTGTGGCGTCAGGCGCTTTCCTGGAAAGGCCAGATCGATATTGTCGTCAACAACGCCGGTGTCTTTGAAGCGGCGGCGCGTGATTGTTCCGATCAACACTGGCAGGAGGTGTGGCAACGCACCATGCAGATTAACCTGATTGCGACGGCGGATTTATGTCGTCAGGCCATCAATCACTGGCAGCAAAAGAGTGTCGGCGGTTGCATCGTCAATGTCGCCAGCCGCGCCGCATTCCGTGGCGACGGCCCGGATTACTGGTCCTATGCAGCATCCAAGGGTGGCATGACAGCGCTGACCAAGACGTTGGCCCGAGCCTATAGCGCCGATGGCATTTACACCTACGGGGTCGCCCCGGGGTTCGTCAGCACCGACATGGCCCTCGAAGCCTTTGATCTGGACCCGACACTAAAAGAGCGCGTGGTCAGTGAAATTCCCATGGGCGACATCGCCCCGCCATCAGAGATCGCCAACACCATCTGCTTCCTCGCCTCCGGTCTGGCAACCCACGCCAGTGGCCAAACAATTGATGTGAACGGTGCGTCTTATGTGCGTTAAATGTCATGCCCCTTAAGAGCCGGGCGAGGCCTACAGTCTCTTGGCTGGGACCCTGGGAACCAAAATTAAAATGGTGAGAGAAACCACTTCCCACCACCACTTCCCGTCATTCCCGCGAAGGCGGGAATCCAGTTCCTTCTACCCATAATTCTTCTTCCCCGGTTCCCGCACATGGGGACCAGAGGAAATCCCTACCACTCCGTCGTTCCCGCGCAGGCGGGTATCCAGCGCCTTCAATGCCTTAAGAAAATCCCCCACCTACATAGCGTTACTATTGCGTCATTAAGTAAGGTACTCTTGAAAATCAGGAACTGAAGTGATGTATCTCTGAATTCATGGATAATGAAAAAGACAATCAAATGAACAGTTTAGAAACCAAACAAGTTGAATTCGAGGCATGGCTTGAAAACGTTCGGGACAAAGACAATGAAATATTTGATTTGGTGAATGAATCAGCCATAGGGGTTCTCAATCAAATTAAGGAATCAGAATTTGCGGAAACACTATCCATTTTATTCGCTTTTATGGGGAATATAAACTTCATAAAAAATGGAGTTTACGATGCATGTGAGAAGGATAATTTATACTCTGCGAAAATTCTCTTCAGATCATTAATAGAACATTGGATTAAATCTCAATATATCTGGGTGAGGTTTGGGAAAGAAAAAAATAATGATGTAGGGAGGGAATACCGGCTTTTTTGTGCTCTAGACGAGCAAGTTAAATATGGAAACTCCCTTATAAAACTTAATGAGATTTTAGGAGCTGAACAAAGAGGTGAAGATCCATGGGAATTGGTTTTTACTCTAAAGCCAGAGCTGCAAAAGGAGCACACAAAAAAAACCATAAAACATAAGGTTAAGCAGTTTGAATATAGAAAAATAATTGAGTTTTTAATTAATCAAACAGACCTAGGAAATGATGGATTTCTCACACCGGCCATTCCAGAGTATTCGGAGCTTTCTTCGTTCGTTCATGGTGGACCTGAGGCAATTAATTTTATGGCTACAGTTGGAACTGAGAGGTACGAAAATTATCAAGGTATGATTCGGTTTTCTTTTAATATTTGCAAAATGACTACCTTCATTACCTATTCATGTGTGGCGAGCCATTGCGATCATGATATCCTAGCTACCGCAGTAGCAATTAAGGATATTGAACTGCAGGAAAATAGTATCGACGAAAGTTAATTTTGGGTGGTTTATTTGGACTCATTCCAAACAAAAGAACTGGATTCCCGATCAAGCCGGGAATGACGAAGTTAGGGGATACTGTCTGGGTGTTGCGCTACCAATGGCACCAAAATAATCGCGCAAAAACTCACCCGCACTTGGAATAATCGCAGCTCATGCAGCTGTCGCAGCCTTCCTGGCGGATCAGGCTGGGTTGGCCGCATTTTGGGCATTGGCGCAGGCGTTGGGTCGGGTTGTCCGAACCGCCGCCAGCGGTATTGCCATCGTTGACATCCACGCCCCCTGCTATAGCCACGACCTGGGCTTGCGGCTGTTCGTCGTTGAGGGTACCGGGGCTTTTCAGGAAACCGATTGAGATCATGTGTTTCTCGATAACCTCGCCGATGGCCGCCAGCAGTGAAGGCACGTAGCGACCGCCCACCCAGTGACCGCCGCGCGGGTCGAAAACGGCTTTCAGTTCTTCGACCACAAACGAGACATCGCCGCCACGCCTGAAGACAGCGGAAATCATCCGTGTCAGGGCGACCGTCCAGGCGTAGTGCTCCATGTTCTTGGAGTTGATGAAAATTTCAAACGGTCTGGTCCGGCCGCTGTCATCAAGAATGTCGCTCATGGTGATATAGATGGCGTGGTCGCTTTCGGGCCAGCGCACCTTGTAGGTCGCACCGTGGAGCTGTTCGGGTCTGTCCAGCGGCTGATAAAGGTGGGTCACCGGTCCGGCGTCGCCCTGATCGACCGGCGTTGCCTGTTTGGAAGGTTGTTCCAGCGGCAGTTCCGGTTCTTCGCTGTTTTCAGCTTTCACTTCCAGCACCGAGCCCGTGACATCGTTGGGGCGGTAAGTAGTGCAGCCCTTGCAGCCGAGATCGAAAGCCTGCATGTAGATATCCTTGAAATCATCAAAGGAGATGCTTTCGGGGCAATTGATGGTCTTGGAGATTGAACTGTCGACGAATTCCTGAACCGCCGCCTGCATCACCAGATGGTCGTTGGGGCTTAAAGACTGCGCATCGACGAAAGCATCTGGCAAACCCGCCGCGTCACCGTAGGTGCGCTTGAAAAGCCGGTAGGCGTAGTCGGAGACTTCTTCCTCGCGGCGGGTGCCGTCTTCCATCAGGATATGGCGGTTGTATTTAAAGCTGAACACCGGCTCCAACCCTGAGGAGACATTGTCGGCAAACAGCGAGATCGTGCCGGTCGGCGCAATCGATGTGAGCAGGGCGTTGCGGATGCCGCGATCAGCAATAGCCTGACGCACGTCGTCGTCAAGATTACGGATAGCCTCCGTCGCCAAATATTTTTCCTTATCAAACAGTGGGAAGCTGCCTTTCTCGCTCGCCAACCCGGTCGAGGCAAGATAGGCGGCCCGCTGGATCGATTTCATCCAGCGCCTTGTCATGGCGACTGCATCCGAGCCACCGTAGCGCGCCCCGCACATGATCAGCGCGTCACCAAGACCCGTAATACCAAGGCCTATACGACGTTTGGATTTGGCTTCGTGTTCTTGCTCAGGCAGCGGAAAATTGGAAACATCGATGACATTGTCCATCATGCGCACTGCCGTAGCCACCAGCTTGGCAAGTCCGTCTTCATCCATGGCAGCGGTTTCGCTGAACGGGTTTTCGATCAGCCGCGCCAGATTAATCGATCCCAGCAAGCACGCCCCATAAGGCGGAAGCGGCTGTTCGCCGCAAGGGTTTGTGGCGTGGATGGTCTCGCAATAACTCAGCGGGTTCAGGCGGTTGATACGGTCGATAAAAATAACCCCCGGTTCGGCGTATGCGTAGGTAGCGCGCATGATCTTGTCCCACAACTCGCGGGCCGGAAGGCTTTTGTATGCGACTCCGTTAAAGGTCAGTTCCCACGGCGCATCTTCCTTGACCGCGCGCATCAGGTCGTCGCTGACCAACACCGACAGATTAAACATGCGCAGCCGCGCCGCTTCCTGTTTGGCCTCTATAAAGGCTTCGATATCGGGATGATCACAGGCCATCACCGCCATCATCGCGCCGCGCCGGGAACCGGCGCTCATGATGGTCCGGCACATGGCGTCCCAGACATCCATAAACGGCAACGGCCCGGAGGATTCGGCGCCGACACTTTCAACCGGCGCGCCCTTGGGCCGCAGGGTCGAAAAATCATAACCGATGCCGCCACCTTGCTGCATGGTCAGGGCGGCCTCTTTCAGGGCCTCGAAAATACCAGACATATCATCGGGCACAGCGCCCATGACGAAACAGTTAAACAGGGTCACATTGCGCCCCGCCCCGGCCCCCGAAACAATGCGCCCGGCAGGCAGAAACTTGAAATCATCCATGGCTTCATAAAAATGCTCGCTCCACAGCTCTTGGTCGGCCTCTGGTTCGGCCAAAGCGTCCGCCAGTCGAGCCCAGGTATCGGCAATGGTTTTGTCCACAGGCTGGCCGTCCGCCTTCTTCAAACGGTACTTCATGTCCCATATGCGTTGCGAGATAGAGGCGACCTGAACCATGCCTGTTTTGTCCTTAAAGGTGTGGAATTTAGCTTTATAAACTAAGCCTTCAGGCCAAAATCGTCAAGATTTGTTCCTGTTCTGTTTCTCCTCAGCTTTTCCCCAGACTTAAACATCCCGATACCTGCTGTTTGCAAGGGGCGAGCGAGGTTATGCACAATATCCACAAGGATGGCTGTCCACAGTGCTTCAGGAGCGTGTCTGGGCAGCCTCGGTGAGGAGCCGGTTGGTATTTCCTTCTATGGCGTTTTCCAACTCCGCCATGAAGGTTTTCCGATCCAGTCCCTGGGCCAGGGGGGGCAGAAATTCGATGATGATCGTGCCCGGCTTTTTGGCGAACGAACGCCGCCCCCAAAACAGGCCTGAATTCAGGGCGACGGGAACGACCGGCACATCGGCCTGTTTGTAAATGGCTGCGACACCGGGGTGGTAAGGCAGTTTCTCGCCGGGATGGCTGCGGGTGCCTTCGGGGAAGATGACCAGCGGACGACCGGTTTCGATCACCGCGCGGCTGTCACGAACCATCTGTTTCAGGGTCGAAGCGCCACCGTCCCGGTCAATGGCGACCATGCCGCCCTTCTTAAGCATCCAGCCGTAAAAGGGGATTTTCAGCAATTGTTTCTTCAATACATAAGAAGGATCATTGAGCAGCATGAAAAAGATCCCGGTATCCCAGGCCGACTGATGTTTGGAAACAACCAGAGCCGGACCGGCCGGAATATTCTCGCGGCCACGCACTTCAATGCGCAGGCCGACAACGACTTTCAGAATCGCCATGGTCAGCACCATCCAATAGCGAAAACCATGACTGAGAACGGTCCGCGGCAACGGCAAGCTGAGCACCATGATGATGCAGAACAGGCTGGAAATTCCGAAAAACAGGATGTTGAAAATGACAGAACGGATAAAAATCATCAACCTGTGACCTTCCCCGCCGTCAGTTTTTCCCAAGCCTGACGAAGCCAGGCGAACATGAATTTATTATATTCCCGAGCGATCAACCCCATCGTCCCGGGCCATGCCCACCAGCGTTCGACCTTGACGTGTTCGGGGAAAACCGGGTGGGCGATAATGTCGATACCGGGCATGGCGTGATGAAATTCCAGCAAACTGCGTGGCATGTGATAGGACGCGGTAACGAGTCGCATGGATTTGTACCCCTCGGCTTTGATCCAAAGCGCCGTTTCCGTCGCGTTGCCTGTTGTATTGACGGCCGTGCCAATACCGATACGGGCTTCAAGTTCCTGCGGATTATGCTGGAATAACCTGAACAGGGTCTTCACATCGACGCCCTGATAAACCCCCGAAATAAACAGCCGTTCTGCCATATTCTGCTGAAGCAAATTCAACCCTTCTTCAAGACGCCCGCTTCCACCGGTAAGAACGACGATGGAATCGGTTTGTCGCCCTGGTTCTTCAACGGCAAGCGGGATCGAATCAGCATATCGAACCATTCCGGCGATCCACAGCAGACCGACACCAACCACAAGTTCGGCCAGCCGCCTGATCAGGCGTCCACCGCGTCGTTGTGACTGAAATC
>Ga0233429_1005557_pt1 | contig 10416 bp, 14 predicted proteins | sample SI_118_April2016_3_FD_179879 | JGI IMG/M metagenome (GOLD analysis project Ga0233429, IMG submission 179879) | Seawater microbial communities from Saanich Inlet, British Columbia, Canada - SI_118_April2016_135_MG | ecosystem: Environmental > Aquatic > Marine > Inlet | place: Canada: British... | reverse complement strand
GAGCTCAGCTCAGCTCAGCTAATATGATTTCTCAGGAAATTATATATATGATTGAGAAGACAGTTGAGAATGGAATTAACGCTTTCTGAGAAGCCTAAATCACCCATTATCATTGAAGGTTTCCCTGGTTTAGGTTTTGTCGGTACAATAGCGACAGAGTATCTTATTGAGAAGTTAAATGCTAAGCCAATCGGCTTTTTTTGGTCAGATAAAATGCCTCCAATTGCAACTATACATAAGGATACGCTACGTCATATCTTTGAGATTTTTTATGTTAAAGACAAAAATCTTGTGCTAGTCCACGCTTTATCTGGCGTAAAAGATATGGAGTGGAAGTTAGCAGACGCAGTTCTTGGTCTTGCTAAGCAGCTTAAAGTAAAAGAGTTGATTAGTCTTGAAGGTGTCGGATCACCGTTTGGTGGCGAGACAGCTTCTAGAACGTTCTACTATTCGAACTCTAAGGAATGTGGGAAAAAGCTAGCTTTGCTAAAAGGTCCAGAAAAGCTTACAGAGGGTATGATTGTTGGCGTTACTGGTGCTATTATGGAACGTGTACCTAAGGACATGAAGGCTTCGTTTATCTTTTCTGAAACACATACAAATCTACCTGACAGCCAGGCAGTAGCAGCACTCATCGAGGTCATAAACAAGTATGTTGGACTAAAGGTCGATCCAAAACCATTGCTTTCAGAAGCAAAGAATGTAGAAGCTAAGCTTAAGCAGCTTATGCAAAAGAGCAAAGAAGTCCAGCAAGTTAAAGATAAGAAGGATATCAGTTATTTAGGTTAATACTATGAAAAATCCAATAGAAAACAAAAAACTAAGAGAATTTTATCAGGTGAATGTATACAAGATATTTATTACACTTTTATTTTTTTATGCTGCATATTCGATTGCAGTAACCTCAACAATATCGATGTATTGTTTAGATCACGGCATTGAATGGTGGAAATGTAGTTTTGATGTTTTAAATCCAAGCTTAAAATTACAAATAGTAGTAGGTATGATTGTAACATTATTTGTGATATACAATATAGCTTGCGTGTTCTATAAAATCAGACGATGGTTCTGGCGGATTGTAAAATAAGCCCCAGGCAAGGTTCGAACTTGCGACCTGCACCTTTATCTGAATCCGTTCTTTGGGGTTGGAAGACCTTTCTTACAAGAAAGGGATTCTTACGAGGGTGCCGCTCTACCAGACTGAGCTACTGAGGCAACTATCTCTTACGCCAAACAAACAAATATAAACTTTTGTACCATTTAAGTAATATGAATTCAGACCTATTTTCAAAGGATTGGCGCACAGAGAAACCGACTACAGCTATTAAACACCAACAACTTGTAGCAAAAGCACGTAGGGAGGTTGATTTAGCAGATCATCTAGTATATGTAACCATGCCCCTGACTGAAGATATGAAATTTATCTTAGCAGTTTCAGAGCATATATATCTAGCAGCATCGTTAGCTGTTGAAGCTATGCTGGAACAGTATCGATATTATAAGAAGATCGAGGCATTTCCACGTAACTTTATAGCAATGGTTGACTTGTGGACTCGAGAGGTTCAGGTGAAGTGTAACTTTGAGCGAAAGTACGCTGACTTCTTGAGACGTGTACAGGAAGTAAAGCATGCAATGGATACAAGTAGCATGCGATTCAAACGGCGAGATAAGTATATCTTAACCAGTGATGTATATGACCTAAAAGTCCTAGATTTAGAAACAGTAAAGAAGTATTTACTCGTGGCAAAAGACTTTATAGATAAGTCTGAAGAAGTAATTAAGGAGGAGGATGAACGCCAGAGCGTTTTAAGAGAAGAAAATGAATAAAACTAACGTTTTATGCTGCGTAACCTATGGAGGTTACGATGACTAATTTTTACGCAGCTGAGAAAAAGCTAACCTTTGCAGATTTTTTAATAAGTCGTGGTGAAGGTGATACGTATGCATCTGCAGCATATAAGCATACTTTGGCAGCAGTGACTATAATTGTACAGGAGTTAACTAACTTAGAAGAACCTGCTATACGAAGTCCGCAGCTAGTTGCAAAAGCATTTAAGCGATTTAATGAGCCAAAGGCAGCAGCATATTCAAAGTTCTACCTAGATCTTATGAAACTCGCGGGAAAGCCAACAATACCTGCAAACAATGTGGAAGAAGCAATCCGAAAAGCGAGAGATTTCATGGAGTGGGTTAAAGATCATAAAGTATAACTGCAAAGCTTTATAATTTCTCAGAGCTAGTTTTGATATGGTTGATACTTCAAAGAAGATCCGACGTAGATCTCGAGAAGAGCTGCTTAAGACTAATGCGAAACTAACTGGTATCAACAAACTTGTTCCAGACACATCCGCAATTATCAATCAAGTTATTTCTAAAAATCTTGCTAAAGGTAAGATGAAGTTTAAGGAACTAATATTACACAACGCCATGCTTTCAGAGTTGGAGAACCAAGCAAACTCTGGCAGAGAGATAGGTTTTATTGGTTTAGATGAGCTTAAGAAGATACGGGTGTTGGCTGTCAGGAAAAAGTTTAAATTAACCTTTGCAGGCGATGAACCAACAATTGAGGAGATTAAGTTTGCAAAGAAGGGTGGTATCGATTCTAAGATTCGCAGGTTAGCTGAAGATTTGAAAGCAACCATGCTTACTTCAGATATGGTTCAGGCAGAGGTTGGCAAAGCAACCGGAATGTCGGTCATACATATTCCGTCAGGAATAACTGACGATGAGCTAACTTTTCCAAAATTGTTTAAGCCAGGTTACATGTCCGTGCATCTTAAGGACAAAGTTGTTCCGAGAGCAAAGTCTGGAAGACCGGGTAACTGGGAGTTCGTTGACATATCTAAGAAAAAGATGAACACAGGAGATTTGGAAAAAATCGCTGACGAGATAATTGAAGCAGCACGTAGTTTGACAGATAGTTTTCTAGAGATTGAACGAAAAGGAAGCATAATCGCGCAGATCAAGAACTATCGGATTGTTATCACAAGACCGCCTTTGTCTAATACGTGGGAGATTACAATTGTTCGTCCAATAAAGAAACTTGATCTCAACGAATACAAGCTGGACGATAAAGTTCATAGACGATTACTTGATCGAGCAGAAGGAGTTCTAATTGCGGGAGCGCCTGGACATGGTAAGTCAACATTCGCACAAGCACTCGCAAAGGTTTACGCAGAACAAAAGAAAGTTGTAAAGTCATTAGAATCTCCACGAGACCTACAGCTACCACCTGAGATCACACAACTTTCAACATCAAAGGCAAGTCACCAAGAGCTTAAAGATATACTACTTCTTACACGACCTGATTACACACTTTATGATGAGGTTAGAGACGCACCCGATTTCAAACTGTTTGCAGACTTAAGATTGTCAGGTGTTGGTATGGTTGGAGTTGTTCATGCAGCAAATCCAATTGATGCAATACAACGATTCATCGGTAAAGTTGAGTTGGGAATGATTCCACATATATTAGATACGGTGATTTTCATTAAGAACGGAAGTGTTGCAAAAGTTTTTGGTTTAAAGATGAATGTTAAATGTCCAACTGGAATGAATGATAAAGATCTAGCAAGACCGGTTGTTGATATCTATGATTTCGAAGACGGTACGTTAGAGTATGAGATATATACTTTCGGAGACGCAACCGTTGTTATGCCTGTCCAAAACAAAGCAGAGCGTAAGTCACAAGCACCATTGCGATATAGACTAAAGGAAAGTAAAAAGTATTTTGAGTTTTACTTCTTAGATAATGCAAGACGTGCTGACTTAACAATAGATGGAGAGGTCTTAGCCACACTTCCACTTTCAAGATCACGTGAGATTCGGATCTTCAAGAAGTCAGGTCTTGGCAAAGCTTTGTTAGAAGCACTTTCAAAACGACAAGAAATTCGTTTTGAGTAATTAATCCATATTTACGTTAAAATGTCTTACGGTGGTAGCGGGCCTGGGAAGATTCGAACTCCCGACCTTCACCTTTCTTTGCCAACTTTCTTTTTAATAAAGCTGTTAGGAGGGTGCTGCTCTATCCAGCTGAGCTACAGGCCCATATCAAGTAGCCATAATAATGGTTTAAAACTATTACCTCAGAACTCTTTCAAAGATTTTTTCTAATTCTTTTGTAGTTGTATCCCAACTATAGCAACATTCGATTGTACTTGCTGCGTTCCGTTTGATGTCATTTCTTAACTTAATGTCTTTCTTAAGTTGTTCAATAGCTAACGCAAGTAAGTTAGCGTCAAGTTTCTTGTTGTCAAGTAATATTCCGTTTTTGCGATGTTTTAGATAGCTCGGTATTGCACCGACATTTGTCGCAATGCAAGGTAGACCACACGCCATTGCTTCCATCAGTGCAAGACCTGTCGTCTCAGTCATTGAAGGAAGTGTATATACATCAATGGCCTGAAGATAATCTTCAGGATTATCAACGAAACCAACTGTGATAATATCTGGTTTGTTTTTTACAAGTTTCATAAGTGGTCCATCACCAATAATCAATAATTTAGCATTTGGTATCTTTGCTTTAATTTTATCAAACGCTTTTACAAGTAGCTTAATGTTTTTTTCACTACTAAGTCTACCGTGATACCCAACAACAAAGTTGTCTTTTAGCTTTAACGCTCGTCGCATGTATACTCTCTTGATTCTATCTGCATGGAATTTTTTTAAGTCTACACCTAATGGCAGTATGCTAATCGGACTCTTTACTTTTGCAGCCCGCAGAATAACACGTAAACCACGGTTAGCAACTAATAACAGATCGCTCTTGTTGTACAGTCTTCGAACAATTGGCTTAAGAATATGTGCATACTTATCGGGGAAAGGAGTAGCAAACGCAAACAACTCCCAATCAATAGAATGTACAAACTCAACTATGGGTTTACCTGCTTTCTTAGCATACTTTAACGAAGAACTTCCCAACGGTGCTATGGAGTTTATGAAGACAATATCACAATCATCAATAACTTTCTCAATTATCCGTAACTTTGGTTTTGCAGGTGGATAGCTACCAATCTTGAAGCCACGAACTGGAACAAACGTAGCATTTAGGTTCCGCGTGATCATAGCTTGTTCAGAACCTTCAATTTTAGGAAATAAGAAAGTTAGCTCAAACTTTTTAGAGTTTAATCTACGTGCAGTCTCCATCATAAATCGTACAACTCCGTCTTTCTTCGGCGGAGCTGTATCTGCAACATACAAGACTTTGATTACCATTTGTAAAACACCTCTGCGTATTTGTGATGCGACTTTAAGCCTGCGATTTTGTTCATCATAAAAGTTATATTTTTGTAATACATAAGCCAGAACTCCTGAGATTTAAATTCTTTAAGGGCTGCTTTTTTCTCATCAAATGTATCTGAGATATCAATATATAGTCTAGGCATATCGCGTTGTTTGACTTTAAGCGGAGATGTAATCGCAAAAGTATATACTTCGATATCCCGATCTTTAGTTAATTCGTTGACCAATTTTGATATGTTCGCATGCATAGGATGTGGGTCATCAGGCATATGGGTAAAGATCACTTTTGGAGCGAGTTTGTTTAGAATGTTATTTATTCGCTTAAGAATATGCTTATCTTTTAGAAGTGGGATAAATGGCTTATCTGGCAGACCTAAGAAGACTGTATCGCTTATCCCGAGTTTTTTCCCAGCAGCAATAGATTCTTTACGACGTTTTATGGTGAAATCTTTAGACTTGTGGACTGGATCACCATCTGAAAAGATAATGGATATTACCTCTTCTCCGTCTTGAGCATATTTAGCAATGGTTCCACCACAGCCAAGTATCTCATCGTCAGGATGTGCTACTAGTACAAGTATCATGCTAATACGAGAGTTTTATGTCTTATAATACTTCTCCTGCATAAAGATTAAATAGTTCGGAAGGTTTTGGGAGGTATGGCTAAAGCGATTATTGATGTTAAAGATGTCTGGAAGATTTATACTATGGGTTCGGTTGAAGTACCTGCCTTGCGTGGTCTAACTCTTACGATTAAGCAAGGTGACTTTGCAGTTATAATGGGACCTTCGGGTTCGGGTAAGTCAACCGCTATGAACTGTGTAGGTTGTTTGGACATACCTACAAAAGGTACAGTTCATCTTGACGGAAAGAATATCGCTAAGATGAGTGAGAGTAAGTTGGCGCAGATCCGGGGAGAGAAGATAGGGTTTGTATTTCAGACATTTAACCTGATTCCAACATTAACTGCTATTGAAAACGTCACTCTGCCAATGATATTTAAGGAAGCCTTTGTATCTGATAAGCGAGGTAAAGCTAAGAAGATATTAATCTCAGTTGGATTGGGTGAGCGAATGCATCATAGACCTGGAGAGTTATCTGGTGGAGAACGTCAAAGAGTTGCAATTGCGCGAGCACTTGCGAACGACCCCGATATAATACTTGCAGACGAACCAACTGGAAACCTTGATTCTAAAATGGGGCAACAGATAATGGATTTACTGTTAGACCTCCATAGTAAACACAAAAAAACCTTAATTATCGTAACTCATGATCCTCGATTCGCAAAGCTTAAAGGTGTCGACTGTGTGTTCTGGTTGAAAGACGGAAAGATCGACAAAGAGGAAGAGATAAAATGAAAAAGAGCATCTTGTTTTTAATTGGTTTGCTGATGTTGGCACCGCTAGCATTAGCTGAGACTGAAGGTATAGCTGCTGCTAGAGTATCAGCTACTACGGAAAGTGTAAGTGCCCCTGAACAAGGGAATATACGGATTCTTCAGACAAAATATGAACCATATCCTGCAGAACCGGGACAGATTGTTACGTTATGGATAGCTGTTCAGAACTGGGGCGAAGACGCTCTTGATAATGTATATCTTCAAGTAGTACCTGAGTATCCTTTTCAACTTACACAAGGCAATGCAGTTCAGGAAGTCGGTAAAGTATCTGGTTTTGGTGAAAGATTAATTGAGTACGACTTGATTGTTAATGAAGATGCTATAGAGGGAGTATACTCTTTTGATGTTCAGCAATGTTCTGACGCAATATGTAGCAAAGTCATACGGGACTTAGCAGTTAGTATTAGTGTAAAGACTGGTGGATCTCCGCGAATACGTGTTGGTCTGGAAGATGCAAGTACTTTCTTTGGTGGAAAAAACGGCGACTTGACTATTAATGTTGTAAACCGTGGTAAGTTAGATATAAAGTTCCTAACTCTGACACTACTTCCTTCTGACGATTATGAAATAATCTCTCCGACAGAGGTTTACATAGGTGAACTAGAATCTGACGACTTTGACACGGTGGATTATAATATCTTTATAGAGGAAAGTGTGGCTAGTGATGATACAGTCTATGTTGACTTACCGGTTAAAATTGAATATACTGATTCTAATAATCGAGATTATACTGGGCAATCACAGGTTAAGTTGAAGGTTTACTCACAAGACGATCTAAAACGGTTGGGCTTAATGACTGCTGGTGGAAGCAACAACATGTACATGATTGTAGGTTTAATTGCTGTTGGTGGAATAGTCTGGTACTGGAGAAAAAAGAGAAAGGCGAACAAGTAGTATGCTACAGGATTACCTTCGAATTGCGCTTAGGAATATAACCCATCGTAAACTGCGTTCTTGGCTGACAGCTATTGGAATTATTATTGGCGTCGCATCTGTTGTAGCTTTGATATCCGTTTCTATGGGAATGCAGGATGCTATTGAAGAGCAATTCGAACAGATGGGTACAGATACAATCACAATCACCCCAACTTCTTTTACAGGACCTGGATCGACTGCCGAAGCTCCGTTTGATGACGGAGATGTGCGCGTTATTGAACGTATCCCTGAAATTAGTCATGTTCTTCCGATGATGTATGGGACAGCAAAGTTCACGTTCCATAATGAAGATAGTTATTCGTATCTTATGGGCGTTCCATTAGACAAAGAGTCTAATCAAGTTTGGGATGATATTGGTTGGGATATTCTTGAAGGTAGATTTCCTGAAGAAGGAAAAAAAGAAGTCGGTATAGGCTATCTGGCTGCGAAAGATATGTTTGATGACGAGTTACGTGTTAAAAATACACTTTATGTAAATGATGTGAAATTCAAAGTAGTAGGTATTGCTCGAGAAGTTGGTAATAGTCAGGATGATACTGCAATCTATATGGGTGTAGATGTTGCGAAAGATATTCTGGAGCAGGAAGATTATAACATGATTATGGTTAAAGTTAAGCCCGGCAATGATCCTGAATTAGTTGCAGATAAGGTGCAGAGAAAGTTAGAAAAGTACCGAAATGCTGAAGATTTTAATGCACTGACTCCGGCAGAGATATTGGAGCAAGTTAATGATATTCTTGGAATAATACAATTAGTATTAGTTGGAATCGCTGCGATATCACTTCTCGTAGGTGCTATTGGAATTATGAACACGATGTATACATCTGTTTTGGAACGAACCAAGGAGATCGGTATAATGAAAGCAATTGGAGCGAGTAACCACGCAGTAATGTTGATCTTCCTAGCTGAAGCAGGTATATTGGGACTTGTTGGTGGAGCTGTAGGAACTCTTTTGGGAATGATAATGGGAAAAGGTGTAGAACTCGCTGCAGGTAGTTCAGGGTTCATACCATTAAAAGTCGCGATCTCTTGGCCATTAATCTGCGGAGCAATCTCTTTCGCATTCTTAATCGGCGCACTTTCCGGAACATTACCTGCATTAGGTGCAGCTAAGCTAAAGCCTGTTGATGCATTAAGACACGAGTAAGAATTATATACTTCAAGATACTTTAGAATATATGAAACTTCCTAGGAGAGTAACTATCAATGAAGTAATTGTTGTATTTTTTATATTGTTTGTTGGCATGAGTTACTTTCTTCCAGAAACAGGTAGTCTGGAAAACGCCAAACTGTTATTGTCAGCTATAGCAATTATCTTTAGTATACTGGCAGGTTTTGCTATCAGCAGTTTATGGTCGAGATTTACGCGCATGCGCGAGCTACTATCTATTGAATCTGGTGAGCTAGAGAGTTTATATAAAATGTCACAATTTATAGGTTCAAGATACGCAGAGATAGTTAGAGAGATTATCGACAAATATCTAGTAAAAGCATTTGATTACGATTTATGGGCTTATCAAGAACATGTAAATCGCGAGTTCTTTTCATTGTTCGACTCACTTAAAAATATAAGTGTAACAGATGATAAGCAGAAACAAGCACTTGGCAAGATATTTAACATTCTTGATAATCTAGGAAATGTAAGAAAAGAGATATTTACGTTAGGAAGTGATAGACTCAAAAAGCATGAATGGATGAGTTTGATCGTTCTTAGCGGACTGTTGATTGCGACCTTATTTTATGTTAAAGAAGAAACTTTGATTTCAATGGTTTTCACCATATTGTTAAGTACGGGCATTGTTCTGATCGTAGCAGTTATACGGGAATTAGATGATATGGAGTGGGATATTGAGACAATTGGGTATGAAATTTATGAGCAAGTGTTCGATCTAATAGGTAAGCCGCGATACTTCCCAGAAGAAGGGTTCTTAAAGAAAAGAAATATGAAGACAGGTAATTATTATCGAGTTGGTCTCGCAGATAACCAAGGTCATACTTTTGGAGTTAAGTATATCAAAGACGGCAAAGAGATTAAACAGGAGCGAATTAATAATGAGCTATAAACAAGTTATTTTGATACGGACAGATCTTAAGATGAGTAAAGGTAAGACTGCAGCACAGGCTAGTCACGCAGCTGTTGAGGCAAGTCTTAAGGCAAAGAAGAAACATAGATTGATATTCTCTGCATGGCGTCTTAGTGGCATGAAAAAAGTTGTTATTAAGGTTGCTAGCCAAAAAGATCTTTACAAATATGCACAACAGGCTAAAGAACAAGGTTTAACCACCGCAGTTATTGCTGACGCAGGTATGACTGAACTTAAGCCCGGGACCGTAACAGCTTGCGCAATTGGTCCAGATAAAGACGATAAGATCGATCAGGTTACAGGTAATTTACAGACCCTTTAACTTTGCGACATTAAAGCGATCCCAACCCATATTGGTGCCGCTGTTGGTAGTATGGTAGTTGTGGGTATTGAAGCAATACTTAATACTGCAGCAAACGCTAAAGTTAGTATCGTTGCGAGCATTATGCTTTGCGCTTTTCTCTTTCTTGGCATCTCTTTTCAGCCTCCGCGATTATCATAGGTATGAAGTAATCTCTTCGGAAAGCAGTAATAGTACCGATTCCACCACGACCGACCTGTTGAAGGACATAGTCACGTCCTTGCTCATCAGTCTGTATCTGAATTACTTCTTCAGTAATTCGTACTTGAAGATCGTGTTCTTCTCCGTTTCGGAGTAGTTTACATTTTATTTCGGGTTTCATATGAAAATAGAAGTAAATCAAGGTTTATAAGTATTTCGGTTTTCGAGGAAAACGGAAACTATATAAATTATAG
>Ga0233429_1005545_pt1 | contig 10429 bp, 6 predicted proteins | sample SI_118_April2016_3_FD_179879 | JGI IMG/M metagenome (GOLD analysis project Ga0233429, IMG submission 179879) | Seawater microbial communities from Saanich Inlet, British Columbia, Canada - SI_118_April2016_135_MG | ecosystem: Environmental > Aquatic > Marine > Inlet | place: Canada: British... | reverse complement strand
TGTGGAATTATCGAACATCGGTAGTGAGCTGGGAATTGTAACTTGCGGCTTACGGAATCTTGCGGCTATTTTCTTTGGTGTGCGGATTTCTAAAAAAGAACAATTAACTAATTGGGAACGTCCGGATCTGAACTCAAGTCAATGTCTTTATGCTGCTACTGATGCCTGGATATGTTTGAAAATGTTCAGTTATCTCAAAAAGGAGGAAGTGCTTCCGGAAAAAATAGTTTGGAAAATGCCTGAACCTCAACCTCCAAGATCAGCGCGCAGGTTCAGAAAAAAGAAACGGGAGCAGGGAAATTGATGTTGCCACAAAAACAATGGTATGACTCATCCACAGCGGATCCGGAGCAGGTAAAACAATTGTGTCGAGAGTGGAATACGAATCAGTACGTGGCGGAAATACTTTTACGCAGAGGTTACAAAACGCGTGAAGAAATTAAATCTTTTTTAATTCCGGAACTGAAAAATCTCCGTGATCCGTATGAACTTCGGCAGATGCGGGAAGCGGTGAATCTGTTGCAGGAGATGATTGCTGAAAACAGGCGCATTGTGATTTTAGGTGATTATGATGTAGACGGAATCACAGCAACTGCTTTGATGCTGGAGTTTTTAAACAAATGCGGGAAGCTGGATTTAGACTTTTTTATTCCGAACCGTATCAAGCACGGTTATGGTTTGACGGAAGCAAGTACAGATATTTTACTGGAAATGAAACCGGAACTGGTCATTACTGTGGATAACGGAATTACGGCAGCAAAGGAAGTTCAGCGACTGAATGACGCAGGAATAAAAACTATAGTCACAGATCACCATTTGGCCGATGCGAGTTTGCTGCCTGCCGGAATCGTGGTCAATCCAAATCATCCGGAATGTAATTATCCGTTCAAGAAAATTTCCGGTTGCGGTGTGGCGCTTAAGTTGATCATGTCATTACGCAAATCGCTGCGTGATTCCGGATGGTGGACTGCTGAAAGACCGGAACCAAATTTGCGTGACATTCTTGATTTAGCTGCCTTAGGCACGGTGGCGGACGTCATGCCGCTGGTGGATGAAAATCGGATTTTGACACATCACGGACTGCGTGTGATGAATGAAAAACCGAGGCTCGCGATTCGGGTTCTGCAGAAATTGAAAAATGTTAAAACCATAACTTCACGAACTCTAGGTTTTCAATTTGCTCCTTTATTGAATGCTGCCGGACGTTTGGAAGATGCGGATATGGCGGTCAAGTTTTTGCTCTCAAACGACCAGCAAGAAGCAGAGAAAATGGCAAAGAAACTTGATGCTACAAATATTTTAAGACGTGAAAAAGAAGGAGAAATGCTGGTGACAGCTCTTACTCTTGCAGAAGAACAAAAGCATAATCCGGCTTTAATTTTGACTTCTCCGGAATTTCACGAGGGAATAAACGGTATTGTCGCGACTCGTTTGGTGGAACGTTTTTATAAGCCTGTGCTGATTCTCAGCGAGCGTGAAGAAAAGTTGAAAGGTTCAGGACGCTCCATTCCGGAATTGCATTTGAAGGATGCACTTGCGGAATGTGCGGATTTGCTGGAACGTTTCGGGGGACATGCCGCCGCCGCCGGTTGCAGATTGATTCCGGAAAATATAGACGCATTCCGGGAGCGGTTTTTTGCTTTTTGCAAGAAAAATATTCCTGAATCAATCGAACCAAAATTGCAACTCGACGGCTACCTTGAGTTTCCAAAATTAACCAATATGTTTGTTGATCAGTTGGAGCGTCTCCAGCCTTTTGGTGAAGGGAATCAGGAACCGCTTTTTTCCGTAGAAACTCCGGAATTACCATTTACAAGGCTCAAGGAAAAACATGTAAAATGGCAAGTAAACGGTAATGTTGAAATTATAGGCTGGAATCGCGCAGAAACATATGCGGAAAAAGCACCGGCACAACTCGCCGTTAATTTGGGGTTTAACGATTTCCGCGGCAGACGCAAAATTCAACTTACTATTCAGGACTCGCAGGAATGAATATTTCAATCATCATACCTTGTTACAATGAGGAAGAAGTACTCCACCTGACATTGGAAAGACTTGGTGCCCTCAGTGTAGATATGGCCTCAAACAAAGATTGCGATGAGATTGAGTTTGTTATGGTTGATGATGGTTCACAGGATCGAACCGCTGAAATCTTGACTGAGGCTTCAAAAGCGGATCAACGCGTTAAGCTAATACGCTTTTCCAGAAATTTTGGACATCAAGCGGCTTTACTTGCTGGTTATGAGTTTGCGAAAGGTGATGTGATTGTTTCGCTTGACGCGGATTTACAAGACCCTCCGGAATTGATTAAGACTATGCTGGATAAAATAAAGGACGGGAATGATGTCGTTTATGCAGCACGTGAGTCAAGGGAAAATGATTCCTGGTTTAAACGCAAGACGGCGGATTTATTTTATTGGCTTATGAAAAAATTTGGTGCTGACATAGTACCAAATCACGCAGATTTCCGTATGGTAACGCGACGTGCCCTCAATGCGTTTTTGCAATTCCATGAAAATAATTTATTCATCAGAGCTACTTTCCCAATTGTTGGATTTCCTTCATGTGTGGTTTATTATGACAGGCCGGAGCGACTTGCAGGAAAAACTAAATATCCTTTCTGGAAAATGTTTGAGTTTGCCGTAGATGGTATGACTTCTTTCAGTGTTGTTCCTTTACGGATATGTTCGATGGTAGGGCTTTTTGTTTCTTTTTTTGCGATTCTCATGTTGTTCTGGAGTATTGTTGTTAAAATTTTTGGAGGAGCGATTCCAGGTTGGACTTCGACAGTTGCACCACTTTATCTTCTTGGCGGTGTACAGTTGCTTTTTCTGGGAATAGTCGGTGAGTATATGGGTAAAATATATACTGAAGTCAAAAAGCGTCCAAGATATATCGTTCAGGAAACTCTCAACATTGTTGAGAAAAATGATGCCGTTTGAAAGTCCACTAAAAAGCTTCAAAAAATTGCCATGGAAAACCAGTATATTTTGGTTGTCCACCAGCCTTGTTGTTTGGATGCTTGGAATTGGAGGGCGCGATTTATATGCCCTTCCGGGTCTGATTGGATTATTTTTTATATTTAGGGAATTAATTCTAAAGAATAAGTCTTTTGCGGAATTTAATTTTACGCAATCCAGCAGATTTCTTGTTTTGACATTATATTCCGCATTAATTCTGATTATAATCACTACGACATTTCTAAATCTCTATTCATTCCGCTGGAATATTTTCGATGTTGGCAGTTACAGCAGTGTCGTTTTTAATTTATCACATGGCTTGAATTATAATTCCTTCCTGCAAATCCCTGCTACCGCAGATCACTTTACTCCTTCTCTCGCAATTTTTACTCCGCTTTACCAGCTTGTACCAAGCGTTCACTGGTTGACCCTGGCAAAAGCTCTCTCTTATTTATCTGTGCCATTGATTGTTTATTTCTGGCTGAAAGATAAAACTGAAAATAATTTCCGCTTTACACTCAGTCTTGGATTTGGTCTGTGGATGTTGTTGTTTTACAAACCAGCGGTCAGCAGCAGGCTGTTTGAGTTTTCACCATCCTCTTTAGCGCCACCTTTTATTATCTTAAGTTTTATCTTAATGGAAAGAAAAAGGTGGGCATTGTTTTCTTTAACAATGCTCTTTCTGCTCGGTTTAAAAGAACACATGGGGATTGTTTTGATTGGATTTGGCCTATTTGAAATGGCCAAAAAGAATTTCAAAACCGGCATCATATTTTCTGGGTTAGGACTTTTTATAGTCTATGCTATGATTTTTCAAATTATGCCATACTTTCGCGATTATCAAGTTTTTGGCAACACGCAAATCGCGCCATTTCAGAATATCTACGGAAAATCTCTGTACCTCTTTAAACTCCTCTGGCCATTGGGTTTTCTACCTTTAATTTTTTGGCGCTACGGAATTCTAGCTGCACCTGCAATTGGAGTCAATTTGATTTCCGGAAGACCCGGAATGTATAGTAGTGAATTCCATTATGATGACGTCTCCTCAATCCTGCTTTTGATGGCTTGCACATTAATTCTGATTGAAAAACGGCAGTACTTTTTTAAGCTGTCCCAGGAAAAATGGCTCAAAGGTATTTTTATAATTTGGCTTTTCAGCATAATGTTATTGCTGCCTCCCAGCCCTGCCTGGAAACTGGCGGACGCAATTCCTCAAGAAATACACTTGAGCTTGCGTCAAGAAATTCGGACAATTGAACGGAAATGGCCGGAGCATTCTTTGGCAGTTCAGTCCACAATCGGGCCTCATTTTCAACGGAATGCAATCACAATAATAGGACAACAGTCTTCCGGAGCATGTCTGCCTCCTCTAATCAATGGAGTAAAAGCAGAACTCATTTTGCTTTCACCTGATATCCCACATTACATGATCGATAATTTTGATGCTTGTATACATTCGCTGGAAAATAACCCAAACTATATCCGTTTAAAAACTTTTCAAAATCTCATCGTTTTTCAACGATCAATCAATTGATTCTTTGTAGAATAAATTTGTAGAATAAAAGTTACATAGATCGTTTTTTAAAAAAGTCCGTGGACGACGTCAAATAATGTGGAAACAAAGACTTGACTACAATATTATGATTTAGGAGACTTCCTCTATCAATTTGAGTGATAAGAGATTATTAATGGAAATTTAAGTCTTAAACTTTAAGAAAGAAAACAAAGAAAGTTTGAATAGAGATTTTATGAGTGAATATATAACATCAATTAATTTTACAAAGAAAATATAAGTTGGGACATCATAGAGAGCAAACTGTAGAGGTTATTTAAATGCATCCAGATACAATGAGGTTCATCGACAGATGGGCCGGTATACCACTATGTTTTTTTACAAGTTTGTTACTTTTGAAGAAAAACAAAACAGTCGCATCAAAAAAAGTTGCTGACACAATTGTTTTTATCGGTATTGCGGAAATCGGGGCTCTCGTTGTGGCATTTCCTGCAATTCAGGAAGCCCGTAAACAAAATCCGAATAGTCGTGTATGTTTCATAACAGCTCCTGCTGGGAAACAGACATTAGAACTGATGGGTTTTGATGAAAAAGATATCTTGCTGATCAGAACAAGCTCAATTCAAAACATTTTAGGCGACATCATCAAGTTACGAAACGCATTTAAGAAGGTGAGTGTTTCAGCAGTTGTTTTAGAACCGTTTACTAGATTCAGTACTTTGGTGGCGTCCTGGATAGGAGCCTCAAAACGAATAGGTTGTTATAGATTTTTGGCAGAAGGTGTTTATCTGGGAAATCTGCTAACGCATCGTTTGGTTTATAATCCGCATTTGCATGCATCACAAACATATTTCACTTTAGCAAAATTATTGGAGGAGCCAGAATCAGTTGAACCATCCCTGAAAAAAGTTGTCGCTTCCCAAATTAAAAACAGGTTAAGAATTGAAATTCCTGAAAATGAACAAGAAACTTTAAAGCAGCGTCTTCAGAGAGAAATCCCAGCTTTTAGTTTGAAAAAGATAGTGTTGCTTAATGCGAATGCCAGCGATATTGTTCCACTGAGAAAGTGGTCACTTGATAATTTTGTTGAACTAGGTCAGCGACTCCTGGAAAATTCGGAAACTACTGTTGTCTTGACGGGAAGTCCGGAAGAACAGGAGGCGTGTGCGGATTTAGCTCTGAAAATTGATCCTGATAGAGTAATTAATTTTGCGGGTAAAACAACTTTTAAAGAATTGATAACCCTCTATTCTCTAAGTGATTTATTGGTTACCAATGATTCAGGGCCAGTTCATTTTGCCTCTACAACCAACCTTCCGGTTATTGCTTTGTTTGGCCCGGAAACTCCGAAAATATTTGGTCCAATGAGCCCGCATGCGAAGGTGATTTCACTTGGTTTGGCCTGCAGTCCGTGCATCTCGGTTTTTAATCAAAAAAAGTCTTCGTGTACTGATAATCAGTGCATGAAACAAATTACTGTTGAGATGGTAATCCAAGAAACTCAAAAAATTCTCAGAAAATGAAACTGAGGCCTGCTTATTTATTTACTCAAAATACTGCCCTAAGCTGGTTGGCAATCACGTTATTAATATGGTGGACTGGAATTGCAGGTAGAGATTTTTATTTGCTTCCTGCACTTATTTTTATCGGGATCTACAGCTATAGGCTTTGGAAAAATCAACTGCAAATAATTTCATTAAACTGGATCAATAGTTCAACCGGCAAACGCTGGATGCTCACCCTCTTTTTGTTCCATGCGCTTTTATATTTAACAATAACATTATTAAAATATTATTCGTTCCGCTGGAATGTCTGGGATGTAGGTAATTTCAGCAACAAGCTCTACAACATTTCACAAGGCAGTTTTTACTCTTCCTATTTGGGCTCCCACGATTGGGCTGACCATTTTTCGCCTTCGATATCTCCATTGGCCTTATTATATCTATTAACTCCCAGTACTCACTGGCTTACCCTCGCTAAAGCGGCAGCGTACCTGAGTGTTCCTCTGCTGATATTTAAGATTTGTCGGGAAGCTTTTCAAAGTAAAGAGCAAGCTTGGAGCGTAACAGCGATATTGGGGGTTGCCTGGATGCTCTTTTATGCTCCTGCTTTAAACAGTTTTTATTACGAATTTCAATCCTCTGCTCTTGCTCCACCTTTTATCCTGTATGCTTTTTTGAATTTCCAACGCAAACAATGGCTGCGTTTCTGGTTGAGTATGATTATTTTACTTGGTTTTAAGGAACATCTTGGTGCTGTTTGGATTGGATTTGGCTGCTACATGGTCTTGCTAACCACCAATAAAAAAACAGGTCTATTTCTCGTAGCCGCTGGTATTGTTGGCATTTACTTGATTATGTTCCAGCTCATGCCCTATTATCGCAATTATGAAGAATCGTGGAGTATGGTCATCGGTCCGTTTCAAGATATTCCAGCAAAACTATTATATATTTTCAAAATTTTAATTCCTCTCTCCTTCTTACCTGTTTTATATTGGCGTATTGGGATTTTGGCGGGTCCTGCAATTGGGGTTAATCTCCTCTCTTCCAATCCCAGCATGTACTCAACGAGCTATCATTATGATGACCTCTCTGCGACATTGCTGGTGATTGCCATGATACTTATCATTTCAGCAAACTTGGACAAATTTAAGTTTTGGTTGAAGAAAAAGTCTACACATTGGCTGATAGTTGTTTGGATGGTTAGTGTATTCAGCTTGTTACCTTCAAGCCCGATGAGAGAACTCTATGCTGCAATTCCAAATCAGTCACATTGGGATATTAGAAAAGAATTGATTGAGTTTGATCAATTTTCAAAAGGTGAATCTATCGCAGTGCAAACTTCACTAGGAGCTCAATTTCATCGGAAGGACATTTTAGCAATTACACAGGATGTAAAGGGGAATTGTGCTCCAATGCAAAGAGACATGTCAGTTCCTGTATCAAAATATTTAGTCTTTGCCAAATCTTTAAACCACTACTTAATTATTGACTTTGATAAATGCTTAAAAAATATGGATCTGTCTAAAGATTATGAAATACTATCTGGCTATCAACATATAAAGGTATATAAAAAAATAAATTGAGTTCTTTGCGACTTTTGTACAAATATATTATTATGTTAAGCCTTCATTGTGTGGATGTTGAATACTAAACAAAGCAAATTAATACATGGGGTAATAGCATTGAAAACATTTGACAAAATTGAGATATTGTTCGGTTTGTTCATAAATGAGAATCTGATTGTTGTTTAAACATGCTTCTATGATTAGGTCTTTGAGGGGTAAATTCCGCTAACAAATAAACAACTAATGAAAAATAAAATTTTAGTATTTGTAGCAACTTATAACGAAAATCTGAATATCTCAGATCTTTTTTTCGATATAATTAAGATTTCTCCAGAGTATGATGTTTTAATTATTGATGATAATTCCACAGATGGTACAAAAGAAAGCCTCGAAAAACTTAGTGCAACACATACCTGCCTTACAGTAATTAACAGACCAAGGAAAATGGGAGTAGGGTCAGCACATAGAGCCGCCATGATTTATGCTTTGAAAAATAAATATGAGGAACTGGTTACTATGGATGCTGATTTTTCACACTCACCAGACACAATCCCGCAAATGTTGGAAAAGTTAAAGACCTCAGATTTTGTTATTGGCTCACGCTACATGAAGGGTGGAAAAAGTGATTATGAAGGCTACAGAAAATGGGTAAGTCTGATAGCAAATAAAATTGCCAGATTGACACTCGGAATTAAGATACACGAATGCACGACTTCATTTAGAGCGTTTCGTGTCAGTTTATTAAACAGCTTGAATCTTAGTGCAATAAAATCAAATGGCTACTCGTTTTTCCTAGAATGTGTATATGAGATAAAGTCTGTTGATGCAGTATTGACAGAAATCCCAATACACTTTAAGGATCGTTTCCATGGCAATTCTAAAATCCCAAAAACCGAGATATTCAGGAGCTTGTACAAGCTCGCATATTTGTTCCTGTCAAGATTTCATAAAAAGCAAACACAATTAAGCAATCCTGCAAAAATAAAGAGTTCTTGTTACTTTTGCAACAGTCAGTGTCTTGTAGAAATTAATCATGAAGATACTTTTAATAACATCGCAGGAGCGCAAGCCTATCAGTGCACCAGTCTGGAACATAAATCCAAACCTCAGGTAATAAATTGCCTTGTGTGCGATTTAAGTTTTGTCCCGGAGTCAAGTTATCCAAAGAATATCGAAACCATATATGCTGATGTTGAGGATCCTACATATTTATTAAATCAAAGATCCCGAGATAGAACTTTTCAAGAATCTTTGACACAAATTTCACCGTTTCTGCCTGACAAAGGAAATCTTCTTGAGGTTGGTTCTTATTGCGGACTTTTTTTAGACACATTCAAAAAGAAATATAACAACTGGGATTGTATTGGTGTTGAACCATCTAAATGGGCAGCTGAATATGCAAGGAGTCAACTGAATATAAATACTAAAACAGGCACACTTGAAGACAATATCAAAGATTTGTCCTCAGATTATGATGCAGTTGTAGCTTGGGATGTACTAGAGCATCTGAGTGATCCTTCCGCATTTCTAGACCAGACAAACTCAGTAATGAAGCTAAATGGAATATTTTGCTTCTCCACACTTGATATCGATAATTGGTTCCCAAAAATAATGGGTAAGCACTGGCCCTGGTTAATGGAAATGCACTTGTTTTATTATAAAACAGACACAACCGAGCAATTGCTGAACAAAGCAGGATTTAAAATATTAGCGTCGGAAAAATATGTGCACTATGTATCTATTCATTATTTGGTGGGTAAAATAATTGCAATTTTACCTGGCTGGCTAGAAAAACCACTTAATATTGTAAGAAGCGCCATGCCACTGAAAATAATGATTCCGATTAGTTTCGGAGACATTAAATTGTATATTTGTAAAAAGGTAGAAACAACTTATTAGTTAAGTGAGCTGCATAGTTAGATCATAAAATTGTTAAAAACTGTAAAATTATATACTATATCATATGCATACAAATAAAATTAAAATTTCAGCAATGTTCTTTTTTGCTGTCAGTTGCTTACTCTACTTCACATTATCAATACCATCCAATTCCATCTGGTTGGACCAGCTAAAGGCTGTTGATATAGCAAAAGATATACTTGATGGAAACTTCCCATTAGTAGGATACTTACATAGTAATGGGATGCACTCATTCCCCGCATTTTACTATTTTATTGCCCCTCTAGTGTACATTTCAGAAAATCCTCTATTTTTATACTTGTCAGTTGCCTTTTCCTATATAGTTGGGATTTTGCTTTTAGCAAATTATACATTCAAGAAATACGGTTATTTTGAAAGCGTTATATTTTTACTTTTTTCTGGGACACATGTTTGGTCTTTATTCTTTTCTTCTTTTTTTTGGAATCCAAACTATATCCCTTTCTTTATGTGTATGTTCATAATATTTCTTTCTAAGCTACTTAATGAAAGAAAGTCTGTAATATATTTTCATCTTTCTGGAATAGTTCTAAATATCATTGTGCAGATGATGCCCCAAACAATCATTTTAATTCCAGCTTTCATATTTATACTCTATCTGTTCAAAAAATTGCCAAGTATTTTAAATCAGCTTATTCACGTACTAATTCAAATAACATTTGTATATCCATGGTTACATTATTATATTTTTGTATTTAACTGGGAGCAATTCCAATCCAGAAAAAAATTATTCAAGGGCTTTTCTACACCAGTTTTGGAATATATTAATTATCTAGGAGGATGGGGGTTAACTAACGAATATGGAGCAAATATCAGTTATGGGACGAACGCTTTCCCATTTACATCAATATTCAATAACCTGTTAGCAGTCTCTGCGCTGATACTACTAACAATGATAATATATTCTACCTATTTATCATTAAGACAAATCCATTTTACAAATATATTAAA
>Ga0233429_1005544_pt1 | contig 10429 bp, 9 predicted proteins | sample SI_118_April2016_3_FD_179879 | JGI IMG/M metagenome (GOLD analysis project Ga0233429, IMG submission 179879) | Seawater microbial communities from Saanich Inlet, British Columbia, Canada - SI_118_April2016_135_MG | ecosystem: Environmental > Aquatic > Marine > Inlet | place: Canada: British... | reverse complement strand
AGTATTCCATTTTTATCGTGTTTTGCAGTGATAACTACATTTGCCCAGAAACGCGAACCATCCTTTTTTATACGCCATCCTTCATCTTCACATTTACCATCCTCTTTTGCTTTCTGCAGCTTATGTTCTATCTCTCCTGACTTTAAATCTTGTTTCGGATATAACATGGAAATATGTTTACCAATAACTTCATCAGCTACATACCCTTTTATTGCCTTAACGCCCTCATTCCAACTATTTATAATTCCTTCCGGACTGGTAGTGAATATTGCATAATCTTTTACGCTACTTACTAATAGTTGATAATTCTCATCACTTGCCTTGCGCTCAGATATTTCAGATGCAAGATTTCTATTAACTTCTGCAATCTTCCCTGCACGTTTATTTGAAACCATGGCAAAATAAAATGTGAAACTTAGTGCAACTGAGAATAGAACACCTACTACTAAAGAGGCAGGCAAAAGGTATGGTTGACCACTCGCATTACTACCCACATCAACAATCACATTACGCTCAAAGTAATGCGCCTGCCATAGACAAAGAGTAACTGTTAGGGATCCAATTGCTATAGGAACCGGCAGCCAGTATGGAAGCGTAGTTATATCATCTATATCATGGCGCCAGAGATATATGAGCAGTCCAATGCTAAGTACGACAAAACCTGCAGAGGTATGTACTGCCATACGAGTAAGGTTGCCCCAGCCATAAGCGGACTCGAGGTGTGTCATATATCCCGATAATGCAACTATGCTGAATGCAAAAATCAGTGAAGCAATTATTGACTTATATAATGATTCATAGGCTGGCTTCCTGGAGAAGAGAGAGAACAGTAATGTACCTCCAAAAAGCACAAAACAACTTGCCGTATTTGGTGCCATTCGGCCGGGATGTGATGTCTTGACAACAATGTCATGTTTCATGAATAGTTCATCAATGCCAATGTTCAGGCTGAAAATGTATTCAAATAGTGTCAGGCCACCCAGCAATATAAGCAGTATACCAATCGCAAATGAAATATAACGATTCTTAAATATCCCCAATAACATGCCAGTTCCACACAGCAAAAAACCAAGTGCCGTATTGTATTGCATTGGCACAAACTGTGGTAAGACCTGTACTAGGATTTTGTTACCGGTATACCAGCCTGTTAATACAACTGTTCCAAGGGCGATTGTAAATACACCGGACGCAATTGCGGAGATTAACAGATAAAATGTTAGCCGACTCTCTTTTGTATACGACATGCAGTTTTCCAGAGAAAAATCAGATTGGGATTAACTAATTTAATCCAAGCCTTAAAATAGTGCCATCCAGTCATGATAAGATATATATACTGTAATATATTATGTTTAAAAAGGTGTACAGTCAAGCGCTAATAAGAGTTGCAATATTAATTGATAAGAATGGTTAAATCTAAATTGGTGATGAGGTTAAGGGATTCTGGAGTTTATATGGCTTGTAGTTGTGTTAAGTGGATAAACAGGTACATAGGTAAAAGGTACTCTTATACATTCCATTCCCATGAATCTACTTCTGCAAGGAATGATTGGTCTGTCAGGTTATATCTGAGCGGGGTTATTGAGATGTAACCGTCTTTGAGTGCATGCATATCAGTACCAATAACATCTACCTTCGGCCAGCCGGTACCAGACAGCCAGTAATATGCTATACCACGCGGATCAGTCCGCTTCTCATAGTGTTCGTCAAAATCACCGGAGAATTGATTAGTTATCTTTACGCCCTTTATCTTCTCTTTTGGTATATTAGGTATGTTTACATTGAGAAGTGTGCCTCTTGGCAACTCCTTCTTCATGATAATGGTAATAATGTCTTTTGCGGTTTCAGCAGCCCCCTTGACATCAGGTGTTGCTTCTGAAATTTCCAGAGAGATTGCGACAGAAGGAATGCCTAAAAGAGCACCTTCGATTGCGGCGGCAACTGTCCCGGAATATAAGACATTAATTCCGACATTCGCGCCAATATTTATACCGGATACCAGCAGTTGAGATCTCTCCTTCAATATCTCTCTAACTGCAAGCTTGACACAATCCGCCGGCGAACCATCTATTCCATAACCAATAAAACCATCACTGGCGTATACCTCTCTTGCTCTCAGAGGATGGCTAAATGTAATAGAGTGCCCGACGCCGCTCTTCTGTACATCCGGTGCAACTACAGTAACAGACCCTAACGTCTCCATCGCCTTCTTTAGTTCCAGTATGCCCGGAGAGTATATTCCATCATCGTTTGTTACAATAATTTTCACTTAGATATTCCACTTTCTTCTATTATTTCCGCTTTCGTTTTTTCGAACTCTTCATCGCTGATCAACCCATCAAGCTTTAATCTTTGCAGAACCATAAGCTTCTCATCGAGGACTATCTTGTCTATTATCGCATTTTCTTCATCAGTAACCTTTCTCCGTGCTTCTCTGATCTTCTCTCTTCCTTCATCAGTTAGTACCAATATTTTTTGCTCTTCCGGAATATAGTCACCTTCTTCACCTTCATCTGGTTCAGCTTCGTCTCCATCCTTTTTCCGCAAACCAAACCATTTTTTCTCTTTGCCTTCTTCTTTTTTGAATTCCTTAACAGACTTCTTCATCATCTTGTCGTACACATTCTTTTTCTTCCTTGTAAAACCTATATCGTTCTCAAAGACTTTTATATCTTTGCCGTCAAAAGGAGGAGAAAACATTGAAATGGTAGTACTCGTCACATTCCCGGTATTAATATATTTATGAACGGTTTTCCTCGGGATCATCACGAGCATACCTTCTTTTACAACGTGACGTACACCATCGAGTGCTAATATGCCACTCCCCTGCTTAACATATAGAATTTCATCATGGGATTTATGAGAATGGGTGCCCATTTCCGCGCCTTGTCTGATCTCAAAGAGATATATGCTCGTGCTTTTGTCTTGACCCAGCGGAATAATCATAACATCCTCATCTTCTCCCATGGCTTTTTCTTCTACAATCTCATCTATATATTTAATTTCAGGCCGGAATATTTCTGGAAAGGAGGTAGGATTTCTTAATGACTCAACAAACTCGCCTGGTTTCTTCGTAGCCATGCAACCGCAGATTGCAAGAATTGAAATAGAAACAGCAAGCAATATTATGTTTTTTGATGGACTGTTTTTCTGCATATTTAAGATGTAAGACTCCTTTCCTTAGGCCTTTACCAGATATTGATTTGCGATTTTAACAGCTATATGAGAGAGGGTCAATATAAATAAATCATTGGATACTTGCCTAAAATTGGAAAATTTATTAGAATTCTAGCTTATAAAATATTGTATTAGATTTAGTCTTGTGTCTGTTTGTTAGGTCAACAGGTATTGTAAGATCGTCATTTATATGAACAAATAATGATTAAACGCCTGGCATATTTATTATCAATAATATTTATTTCATCATGTCATAGTTATACTGCAATCTCTTCTACCAGTTTTGAAGATATTGCGAATGGTAATTGTACAGTGATTGACCTGACATATCCTTTAAACAGAAGCAATGCCTATTGGCCCGCTCCTTCTTATGCACCTTTCACATACAAAACCGTAGCAACGCTTAAGGATGATGGTGTTTTCTCTGGTGCTTACTCTACTCCAGAGCATCTTGGTACTCACATAGACGCTCCAAATCATTTTGAAGAGAACCAGTCTTCTGTTGATGAACTTCGTCTTGAAACTCTTATCGGCCCTGCTGCTGTTATAGATATTTCTGATAAAGTTGAAAATAATCCGGATTATGAACTTACGGTATCAGACATTGTTGATTGGGAGAAAACAAATGGAAGGATAAAGAAGAGATCTATCATTCTTCTCAATACCGGCTGGTGGAGAAGATGGGATGATTACGAAAAATACAAGAATGCGGATGATACCAATAAGCTCCATTTTCCGGGTTATTCCGCTGAAGCTGCCGGTTTTCTGGTTGAAAAAAGATTTAGCAATGGAATCGGCATTGACACGTTAAGTGCTGATTATGGGATTTCAACAGACTTTGCAGTTCATCATATTATTAATAGCGCCGGTAAGTATATACTTGAGAACGTTGCAAATCTTTACAAGCTTCCACCTGCAGGAGCTACATTAATTATAGCTCCAATAAAGATTGAAGGTGGTTCAGGCGGCCAGACAAGAATATGGGCAGTCCTGCCACCTCCCTGACACGTAAGAGCATTTTAAGAGTTTAAAGCTGAATTGACATTTTAGTAGTGATTTAAATGCCATGTTACCCATAAAGAAAGAGAAGGAGTCCCTATTATGAGAGTTGTTGACAGGAAGAGAGTCTTACCGGAAGTTACAATTGGATTGGATAAGGAGGAGACTATTACGCTTACAGCTATTCTGAGTAAAAGTGATTTAGAAAAAGAGTTCTGTAATGATCTTCTATCTAAAATTAATGTAGTCCTTCAGGATGATGACTTCAAAGACAAAAGCATTTGATATATATGTTGTTTAGTAGTGTTACCTTACTAAATTTCACACACGTTACTATTATTATAGCTAAGGAGGTAGTTGGTGGAGATTTATCTTGTTCGGCATGGAGCCGCTTATGATAAACAGGAAGATCCGGAAAGGCATCTCAACAAAGATGGAGTGAGTCAATGCCATCTGACAGGAAAAGCCTTAAAGAGATTAGGGATTCAATTTGACCTTATAGTCAGCAGCCCTAAGGCACGAGCTCGTCAAACGGCAGAGATCATTGCAGACGAATCTGGATATTCAAGAGAAGAGATTAAGATTACAGAGTTACTTGTACCAACTGCACTTCCGAATGATACTCTGTCGTATTTAAATGATTTTGCAGATGCAAAAAGGATTTTGCTGGTCGGACATCTACCCCTGCTTGGATATCTCGCCTCAGTATTGCTGATCAACACTTCACAAATTTCATTCTATATTGAACCGAGCTCAATCTGTAAAATTAATACTGAACAGCCTCAGGCTTTTGCCGGAGATTTCTGCTGGTTTTTAGCACCGGAACACATCAAGCTTATTGCACAAGCGTAAAGCAACTGCCATTTATATACTTTAAAAAAGTATTTCAGCTCTTCATAATCACGCCTTCACAATCAGAATTTCCTACCCGTGAATAATTTAAACAGAAAATTAAAAATTGCGAAAATCCCGTTGGCTAATACTCTACACAAAAGTAGGATTACTATTATTGGAAAAACAACAACAACTATACCATAAAGAATAATATTACCGGTTGATGTAAGAATGTTTACTCTACCGGCAACAAGCAGAGCGGCAATTGCAATACAAATTGCCATAGTCGGTAACATATATATTATTGTTTCTCTTATTCTTGTTTTTATGTGATGATGACGGTGGTGATGATGGTGTTCTCTTCTATGGTGATTTTCCATATCTCTATTTATGGCTGATCAATATTAGGATATCTTAAATACATCCAGCTACCCGCTTATTAGCATCTTTCGACATCATACGTTTATCGATCCGATATAACAATCCATAAACAATAATAGATAATAATTATATCCAATGAACAAAGATAGTTATATAATGACATAAATTTTAGAAAGCTAAATAGTATGAATAAACTCCTATACATTTAAGTTATGGATACATTGCTTACCGATGTTTTCTGGGTTTTGATATGCGCTGGCCTTGTATTTCTCATGCAAGCGGGATTTACCTGTTTGGAATCAGGTTTGACGCGATCAAAGAACAGTATAAACGTTGCTATAAAAAATATAACAGATTTTGGAATATCTACCATCCTGTTCTGGGCATTTGGCTTTGGGATAATGTTTGGAGCTTCTGCAAATGGTTGGATCGGGTCATCACGATTCTTCTTATCTCTTGATGAAGGGTCATGGACAAGTACGTTTTTCTTGTTTGAGATTATGTTCTGTGCTACCGCAGTAACGATCGTTTCAGGCGCAACTGCAGAGCGTTTGAGGTTCAGAAGCTATATTATCATATCGATTATTCTTTCCGGCCTGATATATCCTATCTTTGGGCATTGGGTTTGGAATGAGGTACAATCAGCAACATCATCCGGATGGTTAAGGAAAATGGGCTTTGTAGATTTTGCCGGATCTACTGTGGTTCATAGTGTAGGCGGTTGGGTTGCTCTCGCTGCACTACTGATCATTGGTCCTCGAGAGGGCCGCTTCCCTGCTGTTGGTGTCCACAGAAAAATCCATGGCAGTAATCTTCCAATGTCGGTACTCGGTGTGTTACTCCTGTGGGTAGGCTGGTTTGGTTTTAATGGTGGTAGTACTCTGGCTTTAAATGATCAGGTTGCCGGTATTATTACTAATACATTCCTGGCTGGAGCCTCAGGTGTTATGGTCACTCTCACCGTTGGATGGATACTACGAAAACAGGCAGATGCCGAACTGGTAATATTTGGATCAATTGCCGGACTTGTGGCCATTACTGCTTCTGCTAATGCAGTCAGCACCGTTTCAGCGCTAACAATCGGTGGAGTTGGTGGCATTGTAATGCTGGGTGTAGACCGGCTTTTGGATTATCTACACATTGATGATGCAGTGGGTGCAATTCCGGTCCATCTGGGTGCCGGTATCTGGGGTACACTTGCCGTTGCTATATTTGGTAAGGAAGAGATTCTGGGAACAGGACTCAGCCGCTGGGGACAACTCCTTATTCAGGCAACAGGAGCAGGTGTATGCTTTTTGTGGACCTTCGGTTTATCTTACGGACTTTTTATGTTAATAAACCGTTTCCTTCCGTTGAGAGTTACATTGGAAGATGAACGGATTGGGCTTAATGTTTCAGAGCATGGTGCTACAACAGAGCTTCTAGATATGTTCAGAACAATGGAGAGTCAGGCCATTACCGGAGACATGAGTCTTCGGGTTCCGGTAGAACCATTTACGGAAGTTGGTCAAATCGCTGAGCGATATAACTGGGTGATGGAAGCCTTGCAGAAGGAAGCGGCGAAGACAGAATCATCTCTACAGGAGAAGGAGCTGCTCTTGCGTGAGATCCACCATAGAGTCAAAAATAATTTGCAGGTCATTTCCAGTCTTCTTAGTCTTCAATCCCGATCCAGTAAGGATGAGCAAGCTATAGAGATGGCGAAGGAGAGCCAGAATAGAATAAAGGTAATGGCCCTTATTCATGAAAAACTTTACAGGTCTAAAGATTTTGCTAACGTTGAGTTCAGTGACTACATTACGAACCTGGTAAATGATCTGTATGGGTCTTACAAAGTTAACACTTCCAGAATCTCGTTGAAGATGGATATTGAAAACATTTCGCTAGGGATTGATACTGCCATACCGACAGGATTGATTATAAATGAACTTGTTACCAATTGTCTTAAATATGCATTTCCAAAAAATAAAGGCGGTGAGATACGGATATCTCTTCGCTCGCTTGATGATGGTCAGAATGAGTTAATTGTAAGTGATAACGGCGTTGGCATACCTGAGAACCTGGATATTGAAAATGCAGAATCCTTGGGACTACGAATGATAACAAATTTAACAGAGCGTTCGCTCCATGGTAAGGTTCGCATTAATAAAAACAATGGAACCGAATTTCAGATTATTTTTAAAGAAAAGGAGTACAAGGATAGGATATAATACGGGTCGTTCATTTGCAGACTACATTACATTCGAAAGTTTGCCTGATAAATGGAATTTGTTTTTTTGGTGAGCGACTGATAGAAAGATTATAAGAGATACCAGAGAACTAAAATTAAATATTTTGATTGGAAAGGAGCTGGCTATGGCTAAGTCAAGGATCATGATTGTTGAAGATGAATGGACGGTTGCAGAAGAGATCAAGATGGTATTACAAGGCATGGATTATGATGTAACATCAATGTCCTCTTCCGGAGAGGAGGCTGTTCAAAATGCAGAGAAGGATAAACCTGATCTAGTACTGATGGATATCGTATTGGAAGGCGAAATGGATGGGATCGCAGCTGCTAATGAAATCCGTTCCCGCTTTAATATACCAATTATTTTTCTCACAGCATATACTGATGACAAGATTCTGGAGCGAGCGAGTATAACAGGCCCGTTTGGTTATATTGTTAAACCATTTATAAATGAAGATCTAAAGATATCTATTGAGATTGCGTTGTATAAATTCAGGATGGAAAGAGAGAGAAAGCGGTTTATCGAGGAGTTGCAGGGAGCTCTGCCTAAGATCACGTCTCTGTCCGGATTGCTTCCGGTTTGCCCTTCATGCAAAAAGGTGCGAGATGCTGATGGTGATTGGAAATAGGGTAATGATATGTCATTTGTTTTGAAGGTGGCAAATTGCTTATCCGTTCTTATTTTTCCAGAGATTTTTTGCTGTTAGTGGCATCGTATCTGGCAATAAGGGCATTAGCATACTCTACATGGGACCACATGAGTGGTACTGCAAAATGAATAACGGTTTTCTTGCCTTCAGTAATATCCTTTCTGATCTGATCGTAACTCTTCTTCATGAAGAAAAGTTCCTCTACTATGAAGTCATAGGAGAGGCCGGGAATCAAGATATCAGGATGAAACTCTTTCTTCGCATCAAGCCCTACTTCCCACTCCAGCCGGACGAATTCCTCGAACCTCCTTTTTGTACTTAAATGTTCAGGAATATACCCTTCGTCAGTGCTATACTTATCGATTTGATCAAGTATGGCATCGCCCCTTTCTATCGCCCCTTCTTTATAGTAATATTGAGCCAGCATTGCAGTATATTGGATCCATGGTCCATTTCCAGCATGAATATGGGTTTCGATATCTTCTGTAAATGGAAGATACCTCTGCAGCATGCCAAGTTCAGGGTCCCACAGATTATCTACCATGAAGTCAATAGATTTAGTGATAATATCAGGATTTTCTGTAAGTATACAGGTATCACAATGATCCTCCTTACATTGAAAGTAAACAGGGCTCATCATTGTTACATCAGGTCTCAAGTCGAAAGTACCGTCTTTCGTAATACGCCTGACAAACCGATCATTCAGGATAAAACGTCGGTGCACGGATTGACAGAAACGACATTTGAATGAGAGCTCCTCTGCAAAGAAATCCTTCAGGTCAAATTTGTTAGTCAGTTGTGATATAAGATTAAAGAAGAGTATGTAGGCGTGATTTACCCATATGCTATACCCCTTCTCAATCGCAGATTCATGTATACTGGTTGTTGAGAAGAAAAGGAAGATCTCCTCTCGGTAAAAATGTTTAATTGCAAATTGAATTGCTTTTTTAATCTTTTTAATATAGAGCTCTAACTCAGCAGGCTCTTCCTTACGACTGTAACAGGCCAGCAGGTAATTGGCCAGGATAATGCTGCCAAAAGCCGTATTATCTTCCTGGATATAGATAGCTTTCTTCTGCCCATTCAATCCATAGCGCTGTACCCACTCCCCGCTCTCATCCTGAACAGAGGAGATAAACTGAGCTAAACCCTTTAAAAGGTTAAAGGCTCTCCCGTCAGGATCAAGATCCTTCTCTACCATTTGTCTGAACAGAGTAGAGGCGCAGGAACTATCTCTCGGGTATACATATGGATATCGTGATTCCAGGATAGTTGCCAGCAGAACAGTCCCTCGCTCAGTTGATATTGAACATTTAGTAATTATATCCAGATGCTTAGACAGTTTTTTAATTAGACTGTTTTTGTCCATAATATTAAGAGGTTTAATAACAGGTATCACTTCTGCTTCTGAACTATAAGCGCTTCGTAGCACCAGGTACATAGTATACGAGGTAGTGGCAATGGCAAAGTTACCTCCTCTTCGCCTAATCCCCATTTATATGTCTCTTTTACCGGAACCTGCTCGCGAACCTGGTGTTCTATACAAACAGCTATTCCGCATACGATGCATATTGCTACCGCATCAGTCTCTTTTTCTGCCTTGTTACAAATATAGCATTTCACTTCATCATCTCCTTATTTTGTTTTTAAATTGTTATAGGTAAGATATACCCAACAAATTACTCCAATTAGTTAAAACATTATCATTTAAATGTATACCGCCAAAACCAGCATTGAAAGAGTGGGATTCAAACTGCTAATAAGATCTGCTTCTGATCTAAATGAGAAAACGATATAGAGTTTACTCGTGCCGTAGTTAGGCGTTTTGTGGTTATTATAAACTGATTTGAATAATCAAACTTTGTTTGCGAACGAATGAATGCGGGTCTACACAATATAAAGATGTGAAGTTGTAGAGAGAGCGTGTGCGTTACACTTCTTATAGTCATAATAAGTGTCTTTAGTATGCACAGTCAAATCCGATTTGAGAGACTTTTCCTATTCATGTAAAATGGTAATTTTACAAATCAGGCCCATCATATTGCGGTATGAACAGTAATATATTCTCTGTTACAAGCATCTAATCACAGCACCATTTTCTGTTCTCTATTTCATTCTTAAAGAACAAGTGCCATGGCTTCGATGTTAATATATCCTAAAA
>Ga0233429_1005542_pt1 | contig 10431 bp, 10 predicted proteins | sample SI_118_April2016_3_FD_179879 | JGI IMG/M metagenome (GOLD analysis project Ga0233429, IMG submission 179879) | Seawater microbial communities from Saanich Inlet, British Columbia, Canada - SI_118_April2016_135_MG | ecosystem: Environmental > Aquatic > Marine > Inlet | place: Canada: British... | reverse complement strand
ATGAATATCAGTATCAATGTAGCCAGGGGCCACGCCATTAATGCGAACGCCATCCGGGATCAGTTCAATGGCAAGGGTCCGGACAATTGATTCAAGTGAGGCCTTGGCCGCACCGTAAATGGAAACCCCGGCACTGCCGCCATTTCGAACTGAAACGGACGTTGTCACAATAATTGAACCGGCATCAGATTTGCGCACATGTGGGATCGCCGCCCGGATTATCTCGAAGGCACTTAGTTGATTGAGCTGGATAATGCGTGCTTCGTTTTCGTCGCTCATATCCTCGAAGCTATCTCGCAACAAGGGATCACCGGCGTTGTGAATAACCACATCAAGCCCTCCAAGCGCCTCGGCTGCTTCGTTGACCAGGGCGCGCCCGGCCCCTGCATCCAACAGGTTTCCACCCACAATTACGGCCTCGCCACCTGCCGCCTCAATTTGCGCCACAAGCGCCTCTGCCTTGGGTTTGTTGCGTCCATAATGCACAGCAACCCTTGCCCCACAGTCCGCAAAGGCGCTGGCAACCGCGGCACCTATGCCTTGACTGGAGCCTGTGACAAGAATCTTTTTTCCGGCAAATTCCGAAAAAGTATCAATCCATCTTGTAGTATCAGCCATGGATATTTCTCGCTTCTCTCACTCTTGATTTTGCCTATTCAAAGACGTGCAGGGACTTGCGGTTTTTCTCGATGAAGTCCCAGTCGTATTCAACGCCCAGGCCAGGGCCGCGTGGAACTTCAACGGTGCCATCAGGCAAAATGCAATCCAGTTGGTCGCTGTACCCACATTTATAGACCGGCGGTATTGCGTTGGGGCAGTTGGGGGCCACAAGGGCGACTTCATAATAGTTTGAGTTCCGGATCGCTGACATCAGGTGTCTGTGCGCCGGGCCACTGGCATGAATTTCAACATCCAGGCCCAGGGATTCAGCCATGTTAGCAATCTTCAGGGCACCAGTGATGCCCATATCGTATTCAGGGTCAGCCCGCAGAAGGTCGGTGCCACCGGCAATAACAAAGTCGGCCTTGGGCTCAACACCCCTCACATGCTCGGTCATCAAAAGCGGCGTTGAAATCATCTGGCGCAGTTTGTTGTGAGCAAATGCGGACGTACCACCATCGCGGAACGGATCTTCATACCAGAAGAAATTTGCCTCATCACAGGCACGTCCTACATAGACTGCATCGGCAAAAGTGCGCAGCTCGCACGCCGGGTCCAGCATCAGAGTCATGCGATCGCCCATATGCTTGCCCAGATGCAGGACATTTTCTGCCTCTTCTTTGGCATTGCCTTCGTTCCAGCCGTGGGCCTTGAAAGCCCTGTAACCAAGGTCGTAACATTCCTCGGCAAAATCAACGAAGGCTTCCTTGCTGTCCAGACCCCCTGCCCGATCAGCATGATAGGTACTGGCATAGGCAGGCAGGTTCCAGCGATATCCACCAATCAATTCTGCAATAGGCGCACCGTGCCGTTTTCCAGCCCAGTCCCACAGGGCGATGTCAATGGCACCATGGCCCATATGGTCGTACTGGCGTATGTCGCGTTTAAGGTCTTCGTAGATGGCGATCCGCTCGCGTGCGTCTTTACCTATCAATCTGGGAGCAAGGACAAGAGTTTGTCCAAACGCCGACTGGTTAGCGACCCAGTGGGTAACATATTCGCCCCGGCCGCCATCTTCAGTCAGGATGACGACAGCATATTTGGTGATGCGTATTGATGACCCATCTTTATATGTTATGGTCTGCGCAACACCATCACGGGCAAGATTTTTACCTTCAAAATCAAACTCATGAACCTCAACACGCTTTATTTTACTCATCATGTTCTCCAGATAACGCGCCAATAATGTACTTTGTATTCAAAGTACGTTAACGATTAGAAGAACTGATGTCAAGACACAAAAATATGCTCCCTGACGACACGCCAGAGAGATCATACTCCTTTCTGATTTTTTGAGATCAGGCGGCTTCGGCGGCCAACCTGCGACAACGTTTCATCCAGCGTTTGCAGCGGTTATCAATACCCGCCAGAACTTCAGCACCACCGATCGAAGTCATAATTTCCGGGTGTAGCGGATTGACGATAGCTGAGGTCAGACCTGCGCCGATCAGCATTGACATGAAAGCACCGTTCAGTTCGACACGGTTCGGCAAGCCAAAACTGACATTTGACGCGCCACATGTCGTATTTAGTTTCAGTTCCTCACGGATCCGGCGCACCAGCGTCAGGGCGGCCTTGCCTGAGTTCCCCACGGCGCCAACCGGCATGACCAGAGGGTCGACAACAACGTCTTCGCGCGGAATACCATGATCAACGGCCCGCTCAACAATTTTTTTGGCGACGGCAAAGCGCTTTTCAACATCTTCCGAAATACCTTCTTCGTCATTGCAAATGGCAACAACAACGGCGCCATGTTTTTTGACCAGCGGCAAAACGGCCTCAAGGCTTTCTTCTTCACCCGTCACAGAATTCACCAGGGCCTTGCCATTGCAGGCGGCCAGTCCGGCTTCCAGTGCAGCGGGCATGGAACTATCCAGGCACAACGGCACGTCGGTCAGGGACTGTACCAGTTCCACCATGTCTTTCATCATTTGTGGCTCGTCCGCCATGGGCACACCGGCATTTACATCCAGCACATGGGCACCCGCGGCAACCTGGGCCAAGGCATCCGCTTCAACCTGCGAATAATCCCCCGACGCCATTTGTTCGGCCAGTTTCTTGCGTCCGGTGGGATTGATCCGTTCTCCGATTACAACAAAAGGCTGCTCAAAGCCGATGATAATTTCTTTGCTTGCGGAGCCAAGTATGGTGTCGGTCATGCTGATTTGTACCTTGTTGTTTGCGTTTCCATCGCGTTAAAACGTGCCGCAGCGAGTTGGTCGATGATCCGGTTCTTCAGAACGCCGGAATCTGCGATGATTTCTGTAACATATTCTTCTTGCCGATAGGCCATGACATGCACGCCGTGTATGCCCGGAATCTGGCGTATTTGCTGAATAAGCTCGATGCAAATTTGTTTGCCTTCCGCTTTCTGGTTTTCAGCCCCTTTGAGACGATCAATAACCTGATCCGGAATGTGAACACCGGGAACATTGTTGCGAATCCATGAGGCTGTGCGAGCGGATGCCATCGGGCCCACACCGACAATAATGAAACACTTTTTGTCCAGACCGAGGTCTCTAACTACCGTCATATAACGTTCCAACATCGGAATGTCGTAGCAGTACTGGGTTTGGACAAACTGGGCACCGGCGTCGATTTTTTTAGCCAGCCGCAGGGGTCGCCAGTCATAGGGCGGCGCAAAGGGATTGGCGGCGGCGCCGAGAAATATATTCGGCGGGGAGGTGATCTTGCGCCCGGAGTTAAATTTGCCCTCATCGCGCATAGACCGGATAATCTGCAACAGGGAAACAGAATCCAGGTCGAATACCGGCTTGGCACCGGGTTGATCACCGGTCTGCACGCCGTCGCCCGTGAGGCAGAGAATATTGTGCACACCCATTGCCGCTGCCCCCAACACATCACCCTGAATAGCGATACGATTGCGGTCGCGACAGGATATTTGCAGCACGGGTGAGTAACCCGCCCGCGTCAGCAAGGCGCAGATGCCGATACTCGACATATGGCAATTGGCACCTGACGCATCCGTAGCATTGATCGCATCACATACACTGGATAGCACAAGCGCCCGGTTAAAGGTGTCCTCGGGATCGGCACTGTCAGGTGGGTTCAGCTCGCTGGTGACGGCGAAACGACCAGAGCGCAAAACCCGTTCCAGACGACCACCTGACGAAAATCCCGGCAAGATGGGATAGTCGTTGAAAATGCCGTCGATGCCCTGCCTCATCATGAAGGCACATCATTGGTGTTGTCCGCATCACGGCCCGCAATATTCGCTGCTGCGAGTCCAAGCCATGCGGAACGGCCTTCTAAATCGTATTCCCTGGCTGGCAAGGGAATTTGAAACAAGGCTGTCTTTTTCATGGACCTGGCACCAGACCAGGCTTCAACCCAAACGCAGCGTAGTTCCGGTTTAACTTCACAATGACCGTTCGCCCGGACACCGCCACAGGGCCCGTTGCGGAGAGATTTGGGGCAATTTGTCGGGCAGGTCATGCCTGTCACCGACAAGACACATTGACCGCACATCTGACAGTCGAACAAAACACCTTTGGCCCATGATTCGCAGGCGGTGAAGGGTTTCTCCAGGCGGGATGCAATCATTCTTTTCCACAAAGGGTCAAAAACGTGGAACAGGTTCGCTGTGACCCGGTAAGTCAGGTCCATAGCTCTGGCGTGACGGGTCGACCATTTTCTGAGGGAATACATGCAAATGAACCTCGCTGATCAGGCCTGGCGCGAAGCCAGAAATGATTCAAAGCCTTCAACGCCAGCGTGACGGACTTCAAATTCAAGACCTATGCTCTCAGCGGCACGTTCAGCTCGAGTCAGCAGATCGGCATTGTCACTTTGAGCGAGATAAATCAATTTCTTATAGTGCGCAAAATAAGTGTCGCGGAGTTTCGGATAGCGGTCGAGGCCCAGTCCCTGGAAAACAAGTTTTTCGAAATGGCGGGCAAGAAAGTCTGTGACGAAAAAGCTACCTGGCTCATCGTCCATGAGTTCTTTGAAACCTTCAGTTCCAGTAAAGATTTCGTAACAATGAGCGCCCCCTATACCGTCAATACCCTCTTCGCTCAGCATGGCCTGCATGAGACCGCCGGTCCCACAATCACTGTAGAGAACAATGATATGATCGAATGATTCCCGACCAGCCCTGATTTTGGCGCGCACGCCCTCAGGCAATGCCTCTGGCGTGTTGTGCAATTTCGCAGGAAGACATTCGACCTTCATGTGGCCCCAGTCATTGTCCCGCACGATGCCGACGATCTCTCGTGCCATGGCACCGCAACAAATCACCAGCGTTGTCGGTTTTTCAGATTTGGCTTCCACCTGACGTCCTTTTCAGATACATAATTTCAGCCCTCAACAGACTTATCATATATGAAATAACGTTTTACAGGCAAGCAGAATCAACATACCTTCTCAAGTCCTGTTCCGGAACGTCTTCGGGAATCAGGACTGAAGATCAACTTTGTGACGGTATGGCGATGATTTGACGTCAGGCAGCGCTTGAATCCTCGTCCGTAGCGAACAGGATATTATTCAGTCTTTCATTCGCCTGTTCATGAAAAGCCAGAGCATCAGGGTGTAAATCCGATTGCGGTCTCGGCACGGGATCAAAATGGTTAAACCGATCTTCTCCCCGAACCAGCATGGCATCTGTACGACCACCGATTTGTTTGCAGGAAGTCGGAATATAACGCACGACAAACCCATAACGGGGAATATCCGAAGGATTTGCCTCAGAACCGTGAATGATCAACACATCATGCAACGACATTTCACCGGGCTGTAAGATGATATCGACGGCGTCTTCGTCTTTTACTTCAACCTGGATTTCCTGGCCGCGGCTCAGGAGATTGTTGTCACCGTGAAAATCCGCATGATCAATCTGACCATCTGCATGACTGCCAGGGACGACACGCATACAACCGTTTTCCGTGGTGCTGGGGGTCAGCGCTATCCATGCCGTAACGATAGCTGGTGGCTCAAGACCCCAATAAGTCAAATCCTGATGCCAGGAGACATAATTCGGATCCCGGGCTTCCTTGTTGAAGAAAGCCGCATTCCAGCAAAGAATGTCCGGGCCAAGAACTTTTTCGACCTGATCCAGAATTTCCGCTTTCCCAACCAGGTCATAGAGATCAGGAAACAGATAATGGACATTGGCACCAAGATATTTTTTGCCATCAGCGTCTTGCCGGTCACGAATGCCCTCAACTTTCTTTCGAAAGTGTTCAGTTTCATTTTCCGTCAACACCCGTAAAGGACTGTAATAACCCTGGCTTTTATATGTCTCGTATTCCATTTTTGTCTCCATCACCCTTGCCTGTGTGGTTGTCGTTTTTGTCGTTGTTCGCAGCGTCATTTGCCCGGCTAGCAAATTCTGCCTCGTGAACTGTTCATTTCCGCAACCCACCGGTCTAAAATATCCTGATGTACAGGTATCTGTGGGTTAGTCTTTGAATTAGACTAATTTTATATACAAATATTTTATTTACAAGCGAAAGCAATACAAATGGCGACCAAACCTGCAAAAACAAAGAAAACTGCCGCCGCTAAATCCGCCAAACCTGAGGGCAGCCGCTATCAGACACCTGCCTTGGAGAAGGGGCTTGATATACTCGAGTTGCTGTCGCTGGAGACAAAAGGTATGGCACCCAAGAGTATTGCCGCAAAAATGGGGCGCAGCGTCAACGAGATATTTCGCATGCTGATATGCCTCGAGGAGCGTGAATACATATTCCGGGAAAATGACAGCGATGTCTTTACCTTGACACTGAAACTGTTTGAACTGGGGCTTAGAAACCCGCCCACAAAACGCCTGGTCGAGGCTTCGGCGGATGCTTTGTTTGATCTTGGCCAAAAAGTTCGCCAATCCTGTCATGTAGCAATCCATTCCGGTGGCAATGTCATGGTTGTGGCCCAGCAAAATTCTCCGGAGCCCATGTTTTTTACGGTCAGTCTGGGCACGTTGGTGCCCTTGCAAAAGGCGGTTTCCGGGGTGGTCTTGCTGGCCTATCAATCTGCGGAAACCAGAGAACACTGGTTGTCCCAGACCAAGGCCACACGGGCAGAGCTTGCCTATCTGAAAAAATCCTGGCCTACAGCCCTGAAAGACGGCTTTTTTACCCAGGAAAGCAAGACAATGCTGGGCGTAACCGAATTGGCCTTTCCGATCTTTGGTCATACCGGCAACGCCGTTGCCACAGTCAGCGTGCCAATCTCCGGAACTGTGTCAGGGAAATCGGCAATCGAGGATCACCTGCAAGCGGCCCGGGAAGCAGCCTTGAGGATTTCCCGCCAGATCGGCTGGCACGGCGAAAGCGCCGCCAGCCAGACCTGATCAGAAAAGCTCCCTGGCTTTAGCTGTTGTAAACATAATCCGGCAACCACAACGCCAGTTGTGGGAAGTACATAACCAGACCAATACCAATGATCTGCAAAATCATGAACGGCCAGAGCGACGCATAGATGTCTTGCAGACTTATCTCTGGCGGAGCCACACCCTTGAGGTAGAAGGCAGCTGGCCCAAACGGTGGCGAGAGATAGGATATCTGCATGTTCATGCAAAACAGGATACCGAACCAGATCGGGCTGTACCCCATTGCAATGATGATCGGCACAAAGATCGGCATGGTCAGCAACATGATCCCAATCCAGTCGATGAAAAACCCGAGCACGACCAGAATCAGCATCATGAGGATGATAATAACCATGGGGGGAAAAGGCAGGCCGGAGATCAGTTCCCTGACAAAATCAATGCCGCCCATCAGGTTATAGACACCGATCAGAGCGTTGGCGCCGAAGGTCAACCAAAGGATAACCGCACATGTCATGGTGGTTTGGATCAAGGCACCGCGCAGCATTTCCCAGCTGAGTTCCTTACGGATCTTGGCCGAGATCAAAACGCCGATGACGCCCATACCGGCAGATTCGCTGACCGAGGCGATGCCGCCATAAATACTGCCAAGGACCATCACCGCCACACTCAATGGCATAGCCACATCGCGAAACAGAATAAGTTTTTCACGGAGCGGAAGATCCCTTTCCTCAATCGGAGCCGGAGGACCGAGTTCAGGGTTGATATGGCAGCGAATCAAAATATAGAGAACATAAAGTCCTGCCAGCAACAGGCCGGGAATGATCGTCGCCATGAACAGCTCACCGATCGAGACACTGGCAGTGAGACCAAAAAAGATCAGCACAATACTGGGCGGGATCATCGTGCCCAGAGATCCACCGGCGCAGATGGTGCCAATGGCCAGTTTGCGGTCATATTTCAGCGCCAGCATCTGCGGCAGGGCAACCAGGCCCAACAGAACAATTTCACCACCGATAATGCCGGTCATGGCAGCCATCAGAACGGCCACGGCCATGGTTTGGATCGCCAATCCACCTTTCAGGCCACCGGCGAAGATGTGCATGGCCTTGAATAGATCCTTTGCCACACCCGATCGTTCCAGAATGGACGCCATCAGAACAAACATTGGAACTGCGACAAGCGCATAGACACTGACAAAGGAATAGACCCGGCTGGAGATTAGCGTCAGACTCATGGGTCCGTACAAGGCCAGGGCAAAAGCAAGGGAAACAACACCGGTGACAAAAACCAGCGGCAGGCCGATCACCATCAGGCCCATCATGGCCGCCAGCATGATCAGTGTGAGGATTTCAATACTCATTACAGAACCTCACGGATTTTTTTGATATCGTCTCTCAATTGTGAAATGGCCTGGACAAGCATCAGGCCAGAAGCCAGGACCATCAGGGCCTTGAGGTAAGCTGGAATGGGGACGTCCCAGGCGTGGGCGCTGGTCTCCATGAGCGTGACGGCAGGCACGGCAAGCTTCCAGCAGGCATAGGTAAACAATGTCATGAAGAACAGGATGAAAATGTGCTGGACGAAATCGAGAATGCGCTGGATTTTCTTCGGCATGATGTCATAAACGACCGTGATTCGCATATGACGATTAGCCTGCATGGCATAGGTTCCTGCCAACAGAAAACCGGTGGCACTGAGGGCGGCAGCACTGTCATGGACCCAGATCGTCGGTGCATTGAAAACGTAGCGCATGATCACTTCGTATGCCGTGAAAACGACGCTGATGAGAAAAACGATACTTATTTTTTCGCCAACAAAGATCGATATCCGATCAACTGAATTTAGCCGGGATAAATCTTGCCTGGGCACATCTGGTTCTGACATGGGTTCTTCACCGCCTGGAATATTTTCAGAGAAAACAGTTTTGCGGTTTCGAATATTGCGCAAAACAAAAATTCAGAAATCTTTAAAAAAACAAAGGGGCAAGGACACAATGCCCTTGCCCCGATTGCTTATCACTCAGTACATTCGTCCTTAGTTAATCAGTTTTAGTTTGCGCAGGAAGGCAACCTGGCTGTCAACGATCTTGCGGGCCATGGGGCTTTTCTTGGCCCAGGCTTCCCACTCAAGCATGGCGATGGCGCGGAACTTGCCACGCTCTTCCTTGCTCCAGTTAACCAGCGTGATACCTTGCTTTTCAGCCTGATTTGCAGCCTCGAGATCAACCATTTCGATGGTTTGCTTCATGTCACGGGAAAATTCCTTGACTGCAAAAACCATGATTGCCTTGAGATCAGCTGGCAGTTTGTTCCAAATTCCCAAGTTGATGGCGATTTCGGAAGCAGGTGCGGAGTGGAAGCCGGGATAAAGCGGAAATGGTGCAATCTTGTGATAGCCCAGATCCTGGTTCATGCCCAGTGTACCCCAGTCAGTGGCATCGATGACGCCGCGCTCAAGGGCGGTAAAAACTTCACTGCCAGGCAGTGTCACAACACCGGCACCAATACGACGCCAGATCGAGGCGCCCATGCCTTCGGGGGAGCGCATTTTAACGCCCTTGAAGGATGCAACAGTGTCCAGGCGGTTTTTGGACGGCATGGATTCGCCACCGAACCAGACAGGACCGACGTAGAACGCGCCAAACTTGGCATAAAGTTCACGACAAAGCGCAAGACCACCACCATGTTCGAACCAGAGCTGGTGCTGATAGGTGTTATCGAAGGCCCCGTTTAATTCATTGCATATTTGAAAAGCAGGTTCCTTACCGGCGAAATAGGCACCACCTGAATGGTGGCCCTGAAGAATTCCGGCGGCAACCGCGTCCAGTGTTTCAGTGTGTCCGACAACAGCGCCGATCGGCAGTGGCGTGATCTTGATCCGGCCATTGGACATGTCTCCGACGTTTTTCGCAAAACGCTGGAAGACCTTCATGTTTACTGAGCCTGGTGACCAGAAGGACTGCACCTTCCAGTTATGTTCTGGCGCTGCTGACGCGGTTGACGCCACGAAACTGATTACGGCTGCTGCCGCGGCGGCAACACCCAGTTTCTTGATAGAAAAAATTGACATTATCCTCTCCCGATTAATGAATAACATATTGAAGAATTCGGCTTGTCGTTGGCGGACTTCCTCAGCTCATCGCTAGTAAAGCACTTTGTATTCAAAGTACGTTAGTGAGACCCAAGGCTTGTGTCAACCAGATAATTGCTGGTCCGCTCCAGGCCGTTCCCCCTACTGCAGGGCCAGATGTAGACGCACTGACATGACCGGCAACCAATAGAAAAAGCTGCCTCCACCCGATCACCAATTTGTCGTCACATCACTGCAATTCTGTTCTGTTTTTGCTCCCTTCACGGCATCGTTGCTTCGCCCGACTGGCGCTTTTCTTAAGCAAAGGCATCGACATGATCTTACGAAGTTCCGGATAGTCATCGCTGGCATGAGGGATGGCGAGGGCATCAACAAACCAGGCTTGAAAGGAC
>Ga0233429_1005541_pt1 | contig 10431 bp, 10 predicted proteins | sample SI_118_April2016_3_FD_179879 | JGI IMG/M metagenome (GOLD analysis project Ga0233429, IMG submission 179879) | Seawater microbial communities from Saanich Inlet, British Columbia, Canada - SI_118_April2016_135_MG | ecosystem: Environmental > Aquatic > Marine > Inlet | place: Canada: British... | reverse complement strand
AAAAACCAATGGACGTGTACCAAGAAAGTATAAAATTGAACCAGAATAAGAAGAAGGCTTCTTAGGATGTTCTATATAAGAAATTTTAAAAAGTTGTCAGAGGTTTTGGGGTGATAAAATTTTCGGATGAGAGCTTCTCTAATATTATATTGTTTGATACCCTTCATCATCTTCAATGCCCTGTACTGTTCTTTTTAGAAGCAGAACGTGTACTCACCCCAGGAGGGCGCATTATTATGATTGAGCCAGGAATAACTCCTGTAAGTTGGTTGCTGTATAAGCTAGGCCATGAAGAGCCTGTAAACATGAGATGGAGACCGAAGAAGGGGTGTGTCTTAGATCCTAATAAGGATCCTTATGACTCCAATCAGGCAATACCTACAATTTTGTTTAAAGTTAAGCCTATTTTCTTTGAGAAACTTGTCCCGGGATTATCAATTAAAGAATCTAAATGGTTAAGTATTTTTGCCTACCCAATGTCTGGTGGCTTTAAGAAATGGTGCCTTATTCCATATAAATGGGTAAATAAAATACTAACAGTAGAGGAAAGGGTGCTACCTTTTCTTGGGTCAATTATGGCATTTAGATTACTAACCGTCTTAGAGAAAAAGTAGTATTAGCCATGCCATTGTTTAGAAAAATCCATATTAAGAATTTTCACATGTATGCTGTTATATTGCTTGTATTTATATTTCAATATATAAATTCTGACTATGGTAATAAAGTGAATGATTTCCCTTATTTGCAAAACAGCACTATAGAAACATCTGATATTGGCAATGCTATGAGTAGAAATGCCGTCAATGGTTATGATGTTAGAAGTGAAAATGTTAGTAAATGGTTAATGCGTTTTCGTCTTTATAGTATTGAAGCTGATGAAATGTTAAATATTATGGCACTCGGTAGAATTAAGCCGAGTAAGTTAGAATTTGACCCTCATTATTATGCATATGGAGGTGCATATTTATACCCATTAGGCGCATGGTATGCCATGTTAAAAAAAATTGGTGTTATCAAGGTTGGAGACTTAAAGTGGATGATAGATCATTCAGATGAAATGGAGAATATATATCATTATGGTAGAGTATTCGTACTATTCTCATTTGTGTTATCAGCTTTATTAATGTTTTACACATTAAAGTCTTTTAGTTCGCCTAAGTTTTCTTTTTTGGCAACAACTATTTATTTAATAATGCCGATAAATATTATGTTTTCAATTATTATGAAGCCATATGTGTATTCATTATTATGGGTAAACCTTTCCTTATTTATTTTATCTATCGCTTGGAGTAAAAAGAAATTAACAACAGGTTTATCATTGGCAACGGGAGTTTCTTTAGGTATGGCTGTTGGATCAGTGATTATTAATGGGTTATTTGCTGTAATTGTTTGGCTTATTATTGTTTATTTTTCTATACATTCAAAGATAAATATTTCAAAAGTTTTTATAATACCAATTGTCGCCATTTTGGTGTTTTTTATTACTAATCCATATATTTTTATTAATTATGATGCTTATGTAGAGGAATTATCAAGGCAATCTGATTGGTTTTTCATTGGGATGCAGCCCAAGTTTGTCATGGACTTTGTAAGTAATTCAGTTATACCTGGATTTGGGATTGCTTTTACAGCTCTTATGTTATATGCACTGCTATCTAGTATTTTTACAAGCTCACATGTAATAAATAAGATTGTTAGTTATAGTATTGTAGCAATTATTGTATTTATATCGTTAATAAGCGCCTCAATAAGTGAGTGGCATATTAATGCTAGATACGTGTTATATTTTATCCCTATTATATTTATTTTGTTTTCTTTCTCCTTAAATAGAAATAAAATAAGAGTCCTAAAAGTAGTCCTCTTTGTTACTTTAATTCAATCTGCACCCTTATTTATTGCTTATATTGATGAAGACAGTTATGAGCACTCAACTAGGATAAAATCTGCAGAATGGATAAATAATCAAAATATGCTAGTGTGCCCACATGGAGAAATTGCTCCATATGACACCCCTCCATTTGATTTTTTAAGCTTGTTTTCAGATAAAGATAACTGTCAGTTAGTTGTTAAAATTGATAGGCAGCCAGATATAGCAAAAGATGAGAAGCCCGGATTATATTTAGTCAAAAGATTTGAACCACGTCTTAATTTTTCTAATATTCCGGTAATATACAGCCATATAAATCCACAAATTTCAATATTCAAAAAATATGAAAAATAATTTAAAAAAAATAGCCGTAACAATACCATGCCATAACGAGGCGGTAGCTATTTCAGGCGTTGTATCGGCATTTGCTAATGCTATACCGGAAGCAGATATTTTTGTTTATGACAACGTCTCTACAGACGGCACCGCTGAAATTGCTAAAAAATCTGGAGCAATTGTATGCACTGAGCCAAACAAAGGAAAGGGGAATGTTGTTCGTAGAATGTTTGCGGATATTGATGCGGATATCTATGTGATTGTAGATGGTGATGGCACATATGATGCTTCTAAGTGTTCTGAAATGATACGTAGATTGGTTGATAATAATCTTGATATGGTGACCGCTACTAGAAAAGCTATTAATAGTAAGGATGCATATAGACCAGGCCATATTTTTGGAAACTGGGTGTTAACACGTGCAGTGTCTTATCTTTTTGGACATGGCTTTACTGATATGCTTTCCGGATATAGGGTTATGTCTAGACGCTTTGTAAAGTCTTTTCCGATAATTTCAAAGGGTTTCGAAATTGAAACAGAAATGACAATTCATGCCTTGCAAATGAGGGTTCCATATGAGGAGTTGGAGACAATGTATGATTCTAGACCAGAGGGGTCAGAGAGTAAACTAAGTACTTTTAAGGATGGGTTGCGTATTCTTAAAATGATCTTTTTATTATTTAAAGAGGAGAGGCCGTTTCAATTTTTTGGTTTATTTTCCTTATTTTTGTTTATGATTTCCATTATCTTGGCTATTCCAATATTTATTACATATTCAGAAATAGGGGTGGTGCCTAGGTTGCCAACAGCTATTCTTAGTACAGGTTTAATGACCTTATCTTTTTTTAGTTTGGTGTCTGGCCTTATTTTAGATGGATTAAGTAGTGCTAGAATAGAAGCTAAACGTTTAAGCTATCTATCTTTTAAATAGTTAAAAACAAAGTCATGAGCGATAAAAAAACATTACCTTTTAGTAATTTATATAAAGATAAACAACTTTGTATAATTCTTATTTTTGCAATTATTGCTAGAATTACATTTATGTTGATTTATCCAGATCAGCACTTTCCTGATGCGAAGGCTTATAGAGAGATTGGGGCTGAAATTTTCTCTGGCGATTTAATTACTAACCATGTATACATGCCTTTATACCCTGTGTGGAGTTACATAACAGGAGGTGGCTTAATCCAGATTTTGATGGATATAGTTATATCTGTAATCAGTGTTTGGCTTATTTTTATTTTATCAATGCATCTATTTAAAGATAGGTTGCCCGCATTACTATCAGCAACTATTGCAGCTTTTTATCCTCATTTTCTTTTTTATTCAGTGAGCGGTCTTACGGAGATTTTTTATACGTTTTTATTACTACTCTCTTTTTTACTCTTCTATCGTAAAGCATTTATTTTGGCAATTGTAATTTTAGTGTTGTCTATATTGGTAAGGCCAACTCTAGATTTTTTTAATCCAATCTTGGTTGCTTTATTTGTTGGGTTTGTACATAAATCTGGATGGAAAGCTGTAATCAAATATCTTGGTATATATTTTGTTATATATATAGTCATTTTGTCCCCATGGTGGATGCACCAATATCAGAAATATGGCGAGTTTGTGCGGTTAAGCCTTGGAGACGGTATTGTTCTCTATTCTGGCAATAATCATTTAAATAAGACTGGCGGCGGTATTGTTGGGGACGATGTTGATATGAGTAGTTTTCTCAATGAGAAAGATCCAATTATTAGGAATAATAAAATGAAAGATTCGGCTATTAGCTATATAATAAGCAATCCAAATCGTTTTGTTGAATTGGCTGGATTAAAATTTTGGAGATTTTGGAGATTGTGGCCACATACTGAGCACTATCAACAATGGTATGTGATAGCTACATCTCTTTTGAGTTATGGCATTGTTCTTTTCTTTGCAATTGGGTTTTTATTACGTAATGCAAGAATGCATGTTAGAAAAATCATCCCTATTTTTGCTTTATTTGGTTATTTGACACTAATTCATATGGTGACTATTGGCTCAATAAGGTATCGTTTTCCTTTAGAGCCTTTTTTAATTATTTTTGCAAGTTATTTTTTTGTAGATGTTTTTAAAAAATATGAATGGCTTAATTGGATTAAAAATAAAACACTATACAGCTCTTAATTAATCCTTACCAGGAATCGTAGTAAAAATTAAAGTGATTAAATCAAAAAAAGTACTAATTACCACTGTGCCATTTGGTGAAAAAAATAGAGCGCCATTAGATATGCTTGAGTCTAATAATATTGAATATATTATTAATCCTTTTAACAAAAAATTAACAGAAAGTGAATTAGAAGGCTTGATTTCTGACTTTGATGTAGTTATTGCCGGCACTGAGCAAATAACTAGCAAGGTCATGGATGCAGCAAGTAATTTAAAACTAATATCACGCGTTGGTATTGGTTTAGATAGTGTTGATTTGTTAAAGGCAGAAAAATTAGATATTGCAGTCTCTTACACGCCAGATGCACCAGCACCTGCTGTTGCAGAGTTGACCGTAGGCATGATGTTGACGTTGTTACGATCAGTGCACGTCTCAAATTCACAAATGCATTTAGGTAAATGGCACCGTTTTTTTGGTAAAAGATTATCCGAAGTTACAATTGGAATTATTGGCATTGGAAGGATTGGCAAAGGAGTGTTGGAACATTTAAAAGGGTTTGGAAATCCAAAAATATTGGTTAATGATATATCTATCAAAGATGATATTAACAATAAGTTTAATGTTAAATGGTCTAGTAAAGAAGAGATTTATAAGAAATCTGATATTGTAAGTCTTCATTTGCCATTAACAGGTGAAACAAAAAATATGATTAAAAAAAACCATTTACTATCAATGAAGACAGACGCGATTATCATTAACACATCTCGTGGCGGAATTATTAATGAAAGTGATTTGTATGAAGTAATGAAATCTGGCCATTTAAGTGGTGCGGCAATTGATGTATTTAATGAAGAGCCTTATAATGGCCCATTAAAAGAAATAGAGCGTTGTTTATTAACTGCACATATGGGATCGATGTCGATAGACTGTAGAGCTAGAATGGAAATTGAAGCAACAGAAGAGGCGGTACGATTTTTAACAGGAAAAAAACTTGAAGGAAGGGTTTCAGAAGGTGAATATGAAGTTCAAAGGCGAGGATTGTAATGCTATGAAAAAAGCAGTGGTAATTGGGGGTAGTGGGTTTATAGGGTCACATGTTGCAGATCATTTAAGTGATGCTGGCTATCATGTGGTTATTTATGATTGTAATAATTCTAAATGGCTAAGATCAGACCAGGAAATAATTGTTGGAGATGTTCTTGATGACGATAAGTTAAACCTTGTTATATCAGGAGCAGAAGTAGTTTTTAATTTTGCAGCACTTGCTGATCTTAATAAAGCCATTGACCAACCAGTTAAAACGGTTGACATCAATATTTTAGGTACGGTAAAAGTATTGGAAGCTTGTAAAAAAAATAATGTTAAGCGCTTTATTTATGCAAGTACAATCTATGTGCATAGTCGCGAGGGTGGGTTTTATCGTTGCAGTAAACAAGCCGCTGAAGCATATGTAGAAGAGTATCAGAGAACATATGGACTGGATTATACTATTTTAAGGTATGGCTCGCTTTATGGGCCGAGAGCAGATGAAACGAATGGTATTCATAGAATTGTAAAGTCAGCTTTAGAGAATAATATTGTAAAGTATGAAGGTAATTCAGAATCTATGCGTGAGTATATTCATGTATACGATGCGGCTAAAGCAAGCGTTGATATATTGAATGATAATTTTATAAATGAAAGTATTGTATTGACAGGGCAGGAGCCGATGCGTGTATTGGATATGCTTAAAATGTTAGCAGAGATTTTAGGCATTCCGGAAGGTAATATTGAGTTTATTGATGGTCATTATACCGGGCACTATATAAGAACGCCTTATGCCTACCAACCAAAGTTAGGCAAGAAGTACATACCGCCACTTCATGTAGATCTGGGGCAGGGGTTGATTCAAGTGATTAGGGGTATTAGTGGCAATAAAATTGACTAAGCTCATACAAGAGTTAAATTAAGACTAATGTTAATTAGTAATGCGACAACAATTTTTTTCGATTTTGATGGTGTAATTAAAGACTCGGTTAGGGTTAAATCTGAAGCGTTTGAGAAGTTATTTTCATCTTTTGGCGATAAGGCTTCTAAAAAAGTAAGACGACATCATGAGTCGAATGGAGGCATGTCTCGGTTTGAAAAAATTCCTATTTACCTTGAATGGGTGAACTTGCCATCTACTCCTATGGTTGTTGGAAAATTTTCTAATGAATTTTCAAAATTAGTGATGCAAAAGGTGATTGATTCAGAATGGGTGCCAGGGGTTCTGAATTTTATTGAAAATAATTATAAAATAAAAAATCTTTTTATAGTTACAGCAACGCCGCAATCAGAAATTGAAGAGATTATAAGCCGAATTGGAATAGCAAAATGTTTTAAAAAAATTATTGGCTCGCCAACAAATAAAAGTGATGCAGTTAGTTCGATTGTCGATAAATTTAATATTAATATTAATAAATCGATAATGATAGGTGATTCTATTACAGATCATAAGGCTGCAACTGACAATAATATTTCGTTTATATTACGCAAAACCCCTCTTAATTATCACCTACAAAACAAGTTAAATTGCGATAAAATTGATAATTTCAAACTATGAATAGACTTAAAGCAATAAAGAAAATTCGTAAAAACCTGAATGATGGCGGATGCAGTGTTGGGAGCTGGATGCAGATTCCGAATTCTTCTATTGCCGAAATAATGGGTCAGGCCGGTTATGACTGGGTTGCTGTTGATATGGAGCATGGTGCAATTTCTATACATCAGTTACCAGATCTTTTTCGAGCGTTAGAATTGGGCAATACATTGCCATTTGCAAGACTAGCGCGCGGGCATTACAAAGATTGCAAGCAAGCTCTAGATGCAGGTGCCGCAGGTATTATTGTGCCAATGATTAAAAGTTCAGAGTATTTAAAAAAAGTCAGGGATGCAACTAGATGGCCCCCAGCTGGGAATCGAGGCGTTGCATTCTCTAGGGCTAATCTCTTTGGTAAGCAATTTGATGAGTACATTGAAGAAGCGCAGCAGCCAATATTAGTAGCAATGATAGAGCATATTGATGCAATTGATGAATTAGATGAAATTTTAAAAGTTAAAGGTCTTGATGCAATTTTGATTGGACCTTATGATTTGTCCGCATCTATGGGGTTAACCGCTCAATTTGATCACCAAGAATTTATCAAAGTGGTAGACATTATTAAAGATAAGGCAAAATCTGCCAATATTCCTTATGGGATTCATGTGGTCAAACCTTCGGTTAATGATTTGCAAGAAAAGGTGGAGGATGGCTACCGTTTCATTGCATATTCCATGGATAGTGTCTTTTTAAATCATATCTCAATTAATCCTAACACTAACAAGGATTAGGCATGACAGAGGAAGATATAAGACCTAAGTTGATTTTTGATGAGTATTTAAGGCTGACAAAAATAGATACCAAAGTTTTTTTGGCAATAATGTCTTACGCGAATCAATTCCATGTCCTGCTTGTGGGTCGATTGGAGAGCTGTCTTTTACTAAAGAAGATTTTGATTATGAGTTATGCCCAGATTGTGATACTTTATTTGTGTCCCCTAGACCTATAAATGAAGCGTTTAATAGTTATTATTCCAATGCTCCTTCAACTGAGTATTGGGCAACAGTATTTTATAAGGCTACCTCCAAAGTCAGAAGAGACAAAATATGGAAAACAAAAGCAAAGTCAATCCACCAAACAGTCAAACGGTTTGGTAATGAAAATTATGAGGTGGTAGATATTGGTGGTGGATATGGTATCTTTGCAGAAGTGATGCATTCTTTGTTTGGTAAAAAAACTACAGTAATCGAACCTGGATTTCATCTTGCCAATAGTTGTAGAGAAAAAGGCATTAACGTTATTGAAAAGTTTTTAGAAGGCGTTAAAAGAAGTGATTTGCCCCAGGGTTGTAAGATTTTTGTTAGTTTTGAGCTTTTTGAACACCTCCATAGTCCAAGGATTTTTTTAAAACAACTATTCGGGCTAATGCAGTCTGGAGATTTGTTTGTTTTTACAACGCTTTCTGGCATGGGTTTCGATATACAAGCTTTATGGGAAGATTCAAAGTCTGTTTCCCCACCCCACCATTTAAATTTTTTCAACCCTTACTCGGTTAAAATTTTAATAGAGGAAATTGGATTTAAAGTATTAGAAATCAGCACTCCGGGCAAGTTAGATATTGATATTTTAAGTAATAATAGAAATTTAATTAAAGATAGATTCCTGAAAACATTTGTGAAATATGCTTCAGATTCTGGCTGGAGTTCCCATATGATGATTGTTTGTCAAAAGCCATAATTTTAGAATAAGAGGATTTTTATGAATATATTAGCATTAATACCTGCAAGAATGGGTAGTAGTAGATTTCCGGGAAAGCCGATGGCAAAAATTCTTGGTAAGCCAATGATTGGTCATGTTTATGAGAGGGTTTCAAAATGTGATTTATTGATGAAAACAGTTGTAGCAACCTGCGATCAAGAAATTTTAGAATATATTGAATCTATAGGCGGTGAAGCAGTTATGACTTCTGACAAGCATGCGCGCGCATCCGATCGGTGCGCTGAGGCTTTAGGCTATATAGAAAAGCAAGACGGCATCCAATATGATATTATTGTTATGGTGCAAGGCGATGAACCAATGACGCATCCAAATATGATTTCTGAAGCAGTAACACCTATGCTGGATGACCCAGAAATTTTAGTTAGTAATCTACTTGGAGATATTGAAAATATTGAGGAGTTTGAGGATAGAAATTGTATTAAAGTTGTATGCGACCAACAAAGTAATGCAATTTATTTTTCTAGAGAGCCAATTCCTACGCGCAGCAAGGGTGGCAATATTCCAATGAAAAAACAAGTGTGTGTAATTCCGTTTACACGTGCATTCTTGTTAGAGTACACAGAACTTTCTCCAACTCCATTGGAAATTGTTGAGTCTATCGATATGATGCGTGTATTAGAGTGCGGTATGAAGGTAAAAATGGTTCCAACCAAGCATCAGACATATGCAGTTGATACAATCGAAGATTTGAATAAAGTTGAGAAACTAATGAAAGATTAAATGACATTATCGCGTAAGACTCGCCTAATCCTATTTTAAATAGTACTTATTGTACAACAGCAACTGATGATACGTTTATTTCACAACGCCAAGAGCCAGAGTTATATACTAAGGAATATCACACATTTGCTTGGTGTAAATGGATTAAGCTATTTAATACTATTCCTTATTTCAATTGTGATTTTTAGAACAGTTGATAAAAGCTATTACGGCTTGTACGTGATTATGCTTTCTTTGTTTGCGATTGTTGAGCTATTAATGGCAGGGTTTAATGATTCTATTGTTCGATTTTTAAAAGATAAAATTCCGCTTGTCGATAAACAAAGTATTGTGTTATTTGTACTTTATTATAAATATTTCTTGATTTTTTCGTTTATTGCAATTGTATATATAGCAAAGCAATATGGTTTTTTTGAGTTTTTAATTGGTAATTACGATGAAGTTTCAGACGTTGTGGATGGTTTTTTATTAGTTGCTATATTAAATGGTATTTTGAGCGCTTTTATTGGTGTTAATAACTGCATTTTAAATGCTCAGCATCAATATAAATTAACGGCAAATCTTAGCCTTGTAAGAAATATAATTTATTTATTAATTGTTGTTATATTGAGTCTCTATACACAAGACTATTTAGATTATTTGCATAGTAGTATTGCAGTGAGCGTGGTAATGCTGCTATTTTTATCATTTAAAATTAATAAAGATTTTAGTGAGTTTTCTATACCTAGATTACTTCAGTCTAAATTTAATACTCGTATCGGTAAAAAATATATCTTCCCTTATGCTGCACCTCTAACGGGATCATCGCTGCTAACCTATGTAAAAAATCATTTACCAACCTTAATTTTAGGTAAAGAGTTTTCTTTAGAAGATGTAGCTGTGTTTTCAATTTTAAAAACGTTCTTTAAGGCACTGCATTCTGCTTCAGGATCATTTATTGATCCGATGATGTCTAAGTTTTTAGAATTAAAGAATGATATTAAAGATTTCTCTACAAAGATGAATGCTATTTTTTATGGCACATTCTTTCTAAGA
>Ga0233429_1005537_pt1 | contig 10443 bp, 9 predicted proteins | sample SI_118_April2016_3_FD_179879 | JGI IMG/M metagenome (GOLD analysis project Ga0233429, IMG submission 179879) | Seawater microbial communities from Saanich Inlet, British Columbia, Canada - SI_118_April2016_135_MG | ecosystem: Environmental > Aquatic > Marine > Inlet | place: Canada: British... | reverse complement strand
TGTATGTACTTTCATCGGTAAGAGAGGGGCTGCCCAATACATTATTAGAAGCAATGTCATGTGCTTTACCTGTAATATCGACAAGACTAAAAGGCATTACTGATTGGGTTATAAAGCATAATGTTAATGGTTTATTGTACCAACCAGGGGATGTTGAAAATTTAGCATTATTACTAGAAAGGGTTGTAAATGATGTGAAGTGTAAAAATTATCTTGGTGTAAATGCAAGAGAGGAGGTATTGAAGAGGTTTGATATTGATGATACTTCTAACAAAATTCTTTCCCTTTATGAACAATTAACTCACTAGTATATAAATATTTAGGGTCATGACAACTTAAGCATGTTTAAAAACCTGTTAAAGTATTGTTATGAAAGCAAAAAACAAGTATGTAATTCGTTCACGTATTTCTGAGGCTAAATTTAGACAGATAATTTTGCTATTTTCTGAGGATTTGAGTGCAACTCAAATCTATCATTTAACAGGTTTAAGTAGGCAAACAATCAACAAATATTTAACTGCTATTAGACTCAGAATCTTGGAATTATCCTTACTTCAATCTGACCCACTAGTGGGTCAGATTGAAGTCGATGAATCGTATTTTGGCGCACGGCGCGTCCGCGGAAAACGCGGCCGTGGCGCCAGGGGCAAAACGATAGTATTTGGCTTATTAAAACGAGGTGATCGGGTGTATACAGAAATAGTACCAAACTGCAAGAGTATTACTCTACAAAGGATTATTAAGGGTAAGACTAGTATTGATAGCGTTATCCATTCAGAAAGATGGCGCGGGTATAATGGGCTTGTAGATTTTGGCTATAAGAAGCATTTTAGAGTGCACCATGGCAAGAATGAGTTTGCCAGAGGAAATAACGGTATTGAATCATTCTGGGGTTATGCTAAAACAAGACTGGTAAAATTTAAAGGAATGGATAAAAAGATGTTTAATTTACACCTAAAAGAATGTGAATTTAGATCCAATAATCGCAAGCAAAATATTTACAAAATTTTGCTTGAAATATTCAGAAAAGAGTCGCTTAAGTTGTCATGACCCTAGAATAATTAAATGATATGAAAAATATATTAGTTACAACGGCAATAGAAGAAACTTGGGGAAATGTAGATGATAATCAAATATTTCTAGGAGAGTGGTGCAAGAGTTATGATAAAAGACATTTGTTAAACAACAAGAATGAATCAACTCTTTCTCATCACTGGGAAAATAGAAAAAAATTCAAGAAAGATTATTTCTATCTTGATGAGTTAAATGAACGCGTTCTTGCTTCGCTTTCTAAGGCATTAAATAGCTATCATGGAACTGATAAAGACAGTAAGTATTGGAGAATAGTAGTTGGTCCATGGCTATTACATTTTTTAGCATCAACTTGGAGTCACTGGGAGAGTATTAGAATTGCATTTGAAAATAACTCTATTGATGAGACCTATGTATTGGAGTGTGATACTCAGAGACAAGTTCCATCAAATTCATTGGAAGCAATTATACAGTTTGGCGAAAGTCATATATGGAACCATTTACTTTGTGCAAGAATATTAAAATGTCACTATAGTTATGGCGTTACAATTAAAAAATTACCTTACAGCAAGGTTGAATACAATGATCACTCTTGTAATAATGGCAAAAAATCAATAAAAGATATTGCCACTATTTTTCTTAGTAGAATATTCAAAAAAATTCAAAAAAAACAAAAGGTTGTTTTTTTTTCTAGTTATTTTAGATTAAGAGCTTTAGTTAAAATTACATTAAAAATAGGGCAGTTGCCAATAATAAATGATGAGTTTAATGATGTTATTACAATGCCTAGCGTATCAATTTCTAGTCGTAAAGCAGTTATTAATCTAGATGATAAAAATGAATTTGAATTGTTTATAAAAAATAATATTATTTCATATATACCTATATCACACTTGGAGGGGTACAATAAAATTATTAATAAATCAAAAAGTATTTTGCCATTTTGCGATGTTATATTTACAGCAACTGGTCATTGGTATAATGATTTTTTTAAGGTATGGTGTGCTGAAAAAGTAGAACAAGGGAAGAAGCTTATTACCTCAAGTCATGGAGGGTCGATAGCTTATTCACCCATGATTTTTCTACACGAGGAAAAAATTTCTAATGTTAAAGTTGTTTGGGGAACGCCTATAGATGGAAGGCAATTAAGACTTCCGCCAAATAAAATTTTAGGTCACAAGCCCGTTAATAAAAACTTGAAAAGGTGTTTTATTTCTATTATTGGTTTAGAGGATTCGCTATATGTTTATAGATGTAAATCTGGGCCTAATAGTTCAATGATTCTTAATGATTATAGTCAAAAGGTGGAATTTATAAAAAGACTTGATATTAAAATTCAAAAAAAACTTCTTGTACGTCCATATTCCAATAAAGGATGGAATACCAGGCAACGTTATATTGATGAGTTTGGTATTAATAAGATATCAAAGCATAAAACCTTATTAGAGCAATTCAATCATTCAAAAATAATTGTTTGCACATATCCAGAAACAACATTGTTTGAGGCTATGTACTCAGGAGTTCCGACAATTTTATTATATGTTGAAGATTATTGGGATAGTTTTTATCCTCAGTTTGGTGATTTAATTAATAAAATGAAAGAGGCTGAAATTATTTTTTCTGATCCATTTGATGCAGCTCATCATATTAATAAAATTTGGGATAATCCGTACAAATGGTGGCACTCTGAAAAAGTTATCTACGCTAGAGAATATTTTTTTGAAATGTGCGGAAGTGTAGACAATAACTGGATTAATGAATGGTCAGATTTTTTTAAAGAAGAATTGAAAAGCACTAATTAACTCTTTGGAAAAAAGTCGCAGTTACTTGTTAAAAATTTGCGTGTTTTATAAAATATGAAAAAACTTATTAAAAAACTTATTAAAAAACTTATTAAAAAATCTATACAAACTAATGCAGGTATTTTTATCTTAGATAAATTTATCGAACAATCAATGCAAATAATAAAAGAAGTTAAATATAATGCTTGTTTATTGAAATTTACTACGCCAAATGCAATAAACCGCTTTCGTGCAAGTTCTTTTGCAACAAAAGAGCCGGAAACATTAGAGTGGATTGACTCCTTTCCAAATGGAAGCGTTGTTTGGGATGTTGGTGCAAATGTTGGTATTTTTAGTTGCTATGCGGCAAAACATAAAAAGTGTAGTGTATTTGCTTTTGAACCTTCGGTGTTCAACTTGGAGCTTTTAGCTAGGAATATATCAATTAATAATTTACAGGATATGGTTGTAGTTGTTCCTTTAGCACTAACCGACAAACTTGATATTAATAGTTTTAATTTATCTTCTACAGACTGGGGTGGAGCATTGTCTACCTTTAAAGAGGATTATGGTCATGATGGAAAAAAAATGCCGTGTGTCTTTCGCTATAGAACTATTGGAATAGGAATGCAAAACGCTGTTGATTTTTTTAAAATACCCATTCCTGAGTATATAAAAATTGATGTTGATGGTATTGAGCATTTAATTTTAAAAGGTGGAGTGAATATTTTAAGATTTGTTCGTTCGATACTTATAGAGGTGAATGATGATTTTAAAGAGCAGGATACGAATGTGAGAAAAATTTTAACAAGCTCTGGTTTTATACTTAATGAAAAAAGACACTCTGATATAGTTAAAAATAATAGACTATCTTGCAATACATATAATCAGATATGGCATAGAGTATAAATAATATAGAAGGATTTTAAAGTTGATAAAGACAAATGTATTAAAAAATAAGATAAAAAACGGTGAGCTGACAATCGGATCCTGGATATCCTTAGGCAGTCCTGGAGTTGCAGAAATTTTATCTGGCGCTGGTTTTGACTGGCTAGTTGTTGATTTAGAACATACTACAATCTCTATAGAGCGAGCAGGTGAATTAATCAGAGTAATTGAATTGTCAGGTGTGCCATCATTAGTTCGTCTAACTGGAAATAATCAAGACCAAATCAAAAGAGTAATGGATGCCGGTGCATATGGGATTATAGTTCCAATGGTGAATACAAAAAATGACGCAGAAAGTGCTGTTGCTGCTACAAGATACTCACCAATAGGTAATAGAGGCGTGGGTCTTGCTCGTGCACAAGGTTATGGCACCTTATTTGATAATCATTTATTGTGGCAATCAGATATAAATAGTGGGCCAATAGTTGTTGTTCAGATAGAGCATATAGATGCTGTAAAAAATTTATATGAAATTCTTACAGTTCCTGGCATAGATGCCTTTATTGTTGGGCCTTATGACTTATCTTGTTCAATGGGAATACCTGGAGAATTTAACCATCCAGAATTTAAAAAAATAATGAAAAAAATTATTAAAGTTGGAAATGATATTGGTGCTATTAGTGGTATGCATATTGTCGAACCTGACACAGAGGAACTTAATAATGCAATTAATGCAGGATATAGGTTTATTGCATACAGTGTTGATATGCGTATGTTGGATGTTAGTGCTAGAGCAGGCGTAAAAGAGGCTGCAAGGTTTAAGAGATGAGTTTAGTTGGTATTATACCTGCTAGAATGGGGTCATCTAGATTTCCAGGTAAGCCTATGGAAAAAATTCACGGTATTCCAATGGTAGGCCATTGTTTTTATCGCACTGCAGCAGCATTAGGAGTTGATAATACTTATGTTGCAACTTGTGATCAAGAAATATATGATTATATTACCTCTATTAATGGTAATGCCATAATGACATCTGATAAGCATACTCGTGCCTCTACGAGAACATATGAGGCATTGAAGATTGTTGAGAGTCATACTGGAAAGAGGATAGATATTGTCATTATGGTGCAGGGCGATGAACCATTAATTAAGCCAAAAGTAATTAAGGAGGCGCTATTATGCTTTCAAGATAACTCTATTAATATTGTAAACATTATGTCATTGTTGAAAAGTGTAGAGTTATTTAGGGATAAAAATAATGTTAAGGTGGTAGTGGATAAAAATTATAATGCTCTTTATTATTCAAGAGAGCCAATTCCATCATCTTATAACTTACAAGAGTATGTTCCTGGATATATGCAAACAGGAATAATAGCGTTTAGGCGTGGAGCATTACTTGAGTTTAATTCTATGTCTGAGACTAGGCTGGAGAATATTGAGTCGGTAGATATGAATAGGGTGTTGGAAAATGGGGGTGATATTAGGATGGTATTAACAGATCAAGAAACTATTGGAGTAGATACCCCTAACGAGTTGCTAATAGCGGAGAAAATGCTGGTTGGGGATAGTATATTGAGAGATTATCTATAGTTATGTTTATTACAAAAGATAATATAGATTATGCTTAAAGTTGGTATTGCTGGTTATGGAATTGTTGGAAAACGTAGACGTGAATGTGTAGATTTGCATCCAAAAATGCAAATGGTAGCTATATGTGATAAGAGTTTTAATAATGATAGAATTACAGATGATGGAATTAATTATTACAATAATTACAAAAAAATATTATTAGAAAAATTAGATATTTTAATTGTTTGTATGACAAACGATATTGCTCCTAAAGTTACAATGGACGCTCTAAATAAAGACATGCATGTTTTTTGTGAAAAGCCACCAGGTAGAAATGTATCAGATATTATTAAAGTTATAAATGTCGAGAAAAGCCATCCAAACCTTAGACTGATGTATGGTTTTAACCATCGGTATCATGATGCTGTCATAAAGGCTTTCGATATAATAAAGTCCAATAAATTTGGAAAAATCATTAATATTCGTGGAGTTTATGGAAAGTCAAAAATGATTTCATTTAATCAGCCAAATTGGCGCACAAGTCGTGAAATATCTGGTGGCGGAATATTGTTAGACCAAGGTATACATATGGTTGACTTAATGCGATTATTTGCGGGAGAGTTTTACGAAGTTTACAGTTATATTTCAAATTCTCATTGGAGGTATGATGTTGAAGATAATGCTTATGCATTGATGCGTACAAAAAGTGGAGTGGTTGGAATGCTTCACTCTTCGGCTACACAGTGGAGGCACAGATTTAACCTTGATATAAATCTAGAAAGAGGTAGTATTATTTTGGGAGGAATATTGTCTAGTACAAAGAGTTATGGTGCTGAAACATTAACAGTAGTAAGTGCAGACCCTGATAATGATAATGGAGATCCAATGGAATATACTACAAAGTACAATAAAGACGAATCTTGGTATAGAGAAATTGATAAATTTGTAAGTTATATTGCCAAAGGAGAGCAAGTTTCTAGTGGAACATCTGAAGATGCTCTAATGACTATGAAGTTAGTTTACAAGATTTATTATTCTGATAGCAACTGGAGAGAGAAATATAATATTGAAAGTTCAGATAAAGTTGAATAGGAAGATACGTATAATTTATAGCGCTCGCTTATTATATGTACAGTAAATATGGATAATATACATAAGTTACTTAAGTTATCACGTGACACTGTAAAGATTGCATTATGCAAGTTAAAGGAATTGGATAAAAATAATGTTAATAGTTATAGATTTTCATCTGAAATTCCTAGAGAGGTAAAATCCAAGGCCGATTTGTTAATTGAAGATGTAATAATCTCAAAATTAAAGAATACTGGAGTAAGTATTTTAAGTGAAGAGAGTGGGATGTTGGTAGGAGAAAATAAATCAGACTTGCTATTTATAGTTGACCCAATAGATGGCACTGTTAATTTTTTACGTGGGATTTTAAACTGCTCAATATCTATAGCCTTATATAATGGCAATACTCCAATATTTGGCGTGTTAGCATCTTTTCCAGATGAAGTTTTTGCCTGGGGTGGAAAGATGTTTGGTTCTTATATAAACGAAACCAAAATTACAACATCTAATATTAATGTTTTAGAAAATGGGGTCTTGTGCACTGGCTTTCCATCTAGATTTAAATTTAATAAGAATACAATGTTGTTTCAAATGAGTATTATGTCTAAGTTCTGTAAAGTAAGAATGATTGGATCGGCATCCCAATCTCTATTGTGTATTGCAAGAGGTGCAGCTGAATGTTACATAGAAAAAGAAATTATGTTGTGGGATGTTGCTGCAGGAATTGCAATAGTTGAGGGAGCTGGTGGAAAGGTGAATACAGCTCCAGGTAGTTCTGATTTTTCTTTAAGTATTGCAGTGGATAATGGCAGGTTTGATCCTGAAATTACTGATAAATTTATATGAACTCATTGAATAAAATTGCCGTATGTTCACGATCATTCTCTAGAAATAAGATGCTTAGAAGAGAATTATCTAAAAAATATAATAATGTTAAATATAACGATTCTGGCCTAAGTCTTTCAGATGGTTTATTGGTTGAATTCTTGCAAGGATCTTCTCATGCGATAATTGCCCTTGAAAAGATAGATGACAATATATTAAGCCAACTACCAGAACTAAAGGTTATCAGTAAATATGGTGTTGGTCTTGATATGATAAATATGAAATCTATGCAAAAGTATGGAATAAGACTGGGATGGAGTGAAGGTGTTAATCGAAGGTCTGTATCAGAGTTAGTGATCTCACTTTCAATTGCACTATTACGCCATATTCCAGAAAGTAACAAAAAAATTCTTTCCGGAATATGGGAGCAACATATTGGAAGGCAACTTAGCGGAAAGAATTTTGGAATTATTGGATGCGGGTCTGTAGGTAAAGATTTGGTTGAACTATTACAGCCATTTAAATGTAAAATTTTAGTAAACGACATAAAAAGATATGATGTTTTTTATAAAAAATATGATCTAAATGTTGTTGGAAAGAAGGAGCTTCTTCTAAAGTCTGATGTAGTTACTTTACATACCCCATTAGATAACTCAACAAAAAATATGTTGTCTGCTAGTATGCTTAAGCTAATGAAGCCTAGTTCTGTGTTAATTAACATTGCTAGAGGAGGGCTTATTAATGAGATTGCATTAAAAAAAATGCTAATGGATGGAAGGCTTGCAGCGGCAGCATTGGATGTATTTGAAATTGAACCGCCACAAGATAAAGAGTTACTTAATTTATCAAATTTTTTGGCAACTCCGCATATAGGTGGAAGTTCTCAAGAGGCTATATTGTCTATGGGTATGGCAGCAATTAACGGGTTGGAAGATAATAAAAAAGTAGATATTATCCATTCATAGTAATAAATTTTGACTAAAAGTGACTTATTGTTAATTTGGGATTCTAATGAAAAACCCCCGTTAGAATTTAATAATATTATTCTTTGGCAAAGTTATGACACAGAGAATAACCAAGTTTCAATTCCAAAACTTGTAGAAGACAATGCAGAATCTCTAAAACTTTACTATCTTAATATGGTCCATAGTTTAGGCGGTGTAAAAATAAATGGAAAGCGGGTTACAGAGTACTTAAAAATCAGATCTGGATTCAGCTATTGGTGGATGACCCTTATTGTTGAGCAGTGTAATTACTCCAAATCACCTCAGATTAATAATATAATCAAACTAATAGCATTTAAAAAATGGCTTAATACTGAGAAAAACAATAATATTGTATTATTTTCTAATAATGAATCCTTGGCTAGATCTGTGCAACTTTTAGCCACTAGTCTTGGCGCTAATTTTAATTGGCATAAAAATATACAGTCTGACCGCGTAGGCATTGGCCATTTGAAAGAGATTTATCAAAAATTACCGCATTATTTGCATGGATTTTTATGGCTGGTTAGATACATTATAAATCGTAGATTATTAATTGGAGTTGGAGTTGATAACTGGAAAAAGTCTAGCGCAACTACAACTTTTGCTTCGTATTTATTTCATATTGATCGCGATTTCGCGAATAAAGGAATGTATAAGAGTGATTATTGGTCAAAATTGCCAGATTTACTTTGCAGTAATGGTATTAAGAGTAATTGGTTACATATTTATGTTAAAAGTAGTTTGTTGCCAACAGTTAGATCAGCAAGAGATAAAATCAAGGAGTTTAATAAAACACATAGTGGAACTCAAAGCCATGTTGTATTAGAGTCGTTTTTAAACTTATCTGTAGTAAAAAAGACAATTCAAGATTATTTTTATATATCAAAATCAAGAAAAAGTGTTGGTGCCATACTTAAGTATGAGTGTGGCTATCTATGGCCACTATTTATGAAAGATTTTAATATTTCATTAACTGGTAGAGAGTTGATGAATAATTTACTTTTTTATTACCTTTTTAAGCGTGCAATGTCACTAATTATAAAACAAAATAAAGGTTTTTATTTATTGGAAAATCAGGGGTGGGAATCTGCTTTTATAGATGTATGGCGCTCATCAGGTAGTGCTAAAAAATTGATTGGAGTAGTTCATTCAACTACTAGATATTGGGATTTAAGGTATTCAAAGCATTCAAAATTTTATGAACTAGTTGGCAAGTATGGCAACGACATTCCATGCCCAGATTTTATTGCTGTTAATAGCAAAGAGGCCAAATATATGTATATAAATAATGGCTGTCCAAATGATAAGGTGATTGAGGTTGAGGCTTTACGTTATCTACATTTAGAGCATAAAAATGAAAAACTATACTCTAAGGTGTATGATAACACCGTTCTTATATTTGGGGATTATTTAGACAAGCATAATGTGCATATGATGAGATTATTACAAAGAGCTTCATATTATATAGACAGAGAAATTCGATATTTGATTAAACCACACCTAAATTGTCCAATTTCTGTTGAAGATTATCCAGAGTTAAATATAACTTTAACAAATACTACAATTTCCACACTAATTGAAAAATATTCGGTTGCTTATACAGGTATTGCAACAACAGCATCTGTCGATGCTTATTGTAAAGGTAATTTGGTTATAACAGCTTTAAATCCTGAGTATTTGAATTTAAGCCCACTTAGGTTGTATAAAGATGTGGAGTTTATCAAAAATCCAAAAGAATTAGCAGCTATATTAAACAATATTAATTTTAAGTCAAAGGAATGTACAAAGTATAAAGATTATTTTTATATTAATCCTAATATTCCAAAATGGAAGTTATTATTGGAAATTTTTGAATAAATAATGAAAAGTAATGCACAAGTAACGATTATAACACCCCAACAAATTAAGACAACAATCTAAGATTTCTTATTTCGAACGAGTTAAACTTAACCCAACAATTCGGAGTAAAAAATATGAGTAAAAAACGCACAACCTACAGCTCAGCAATTTAATTACAGTTAGTAAATTTATTTTACTTACTGTAATTTATACCCTTGGGTGTAAAACAAAACTAGTGCTTGAGCTATTACAAAATGAAAGCACTTTGGCTGAGATTGCCAGCAAGCATAACATTCTTCCACAAAACTTAGTGAACTGGAAGAAGGCCTTTCTTGCTAATGCTGAGATTGCTATGGAGCCATCTAAAGCAGTTAAAGAGTACAAGGAAGAGCTTATTAAATCACAAGAGCAGAATGAGCGTTTGACGGCACTGGTTGGTAAAGTCACAGTAG
>Ga0233429_1005536_pt1 | contig 10443 bp, 6 predicted proteins | sample SI_118_April2016_3_FD_179879 | JGI IMG/M metagenome (GOLD analysis project Ga0233429, IMG submission 179879) | Seawater microbial communities from Saanich Inlet, British Columbia, Canada - SI_118_April2016_135_MG | ecosystem: Environmental > Aquatic > Marine > Inlet | place: Canada: British... | reverse complement strand
TATTCGCGAAGAGTATTGATAAAACCCCTTTAAGAGTCTTTGTGTTTCTTCAACCACACTATTTGATACGGCTCTAATGCCAGATCCTGACTATTAACTTTGGTATGTGTAATTATATCAACTAAATGGCCAGTATATTCCTCTGGCAGAACGATTTCAGCACTCTCTCCAGTAAAGTTAAATAGTGCGAGTATAGACTCAGTATCATCACCGGCATATCGTTTGACCGCAAATACTTTACTTCCAAGATCCAGGAACTCATATTTGCCAAATGGATTGAAGGCCTCTTCACTTATTCTTATTGATAAAAGCTGTTTATACCTTTTGAAAAGAATCTTCTGCAAGCTCCCCTCTTCATCAAGCAACTCTTTTAAATTATCATAATTCAATTTATCTCTATTAACGGATCTATTAATCCTCGTCTTCCGTACCGCTTCATGATAATTCCTGGAGCCGACTAGTGAATGGAAATAGATACCAGGCACTCCAGGCATTGCCAGAACTACTGCTTGAGAGAGTATCATCCTTTTAACCCTCAGGTTATCATCCTCTTCCGGATGTGTCAGTAAGTCGATATAACTGCAGTTTAACTCATAAGGTGATTTATCCTCATCCCCAATAGCCCTGTAAGATGCATACCCCCCATGCTCAATAGATGTACTAACTAAGAAGTTTATCTCTTTTTCGTCCAGGATTCCATTTACCGCTCTTACACCAATACCATCATGGCTTGCGGTAAAATTAAAAAAACATACCCCTTCACCTGGAAGAGCCAACTCCTCCGCCCATTTTGTAAGCTTTTCCGTATTGGACTTCAAAACAGAAAATGCCAGAAGTGGAGGAAGTGCAAAGTTATATACCATTTGCGCCTCATCATTACCGGCCCCAAAATACGAAATATTTTCACCATGCGGAACATTTGTCTCTGTAATAATTATTACTTCGGGTGCAACTGCATGCATTACCTCCCGCATTAGCTGAATCAATTCGTGAGTTTTTGGAAGATGCACACATGGCGTCCCTAACTCTTTCCATATATAAGCGATTGCATCAAGCCGTATAAGTGAAGCACCTTTTTCGATATAGAAAAGCAATACGTCTAAAACCTTTAATAACACTTTGTAATTTGCATAATTCAAATCTACCTGATCACTGCCGAATGTTGTCCATATGTTTCTAATCTTCCCATCTTCATCAACAAACTCTGTTAAAAGAGGAGATGTTCTTGGCCTTACAACCTCTGACAAATCTGTACTAGGGTCAACATTTATGAAAAAATCATCAAATGCAGGAGTATCTGCCAGATAGCAGTTAAACCATCTGCTCAATTGTGACATATGATTAATAACACCATCAAACATGATTCTATGATTTTTCTTTATGTTTGCTATGTCTTTCCATGAGCCCTTAAGCGGACAGACTCCCTTATAGTTTACAATTGAGAAACCGTCATCAGATGAGTGCGGATAAAATGGTAGTATATGAACGGTATTGATGATATCCCGAACATACTCATTTAGAAAACTGAAGAGAGTTGACAGTGCCGTCTCACCCGAGTGAAAAACCTGGTCTCCATATGTTATCAGTATGATATCTTTCTTAGTCAGATAATATGGAGTGCTCTCAACCTTTTGTTTGTACTTATTGATAAGGGCAATGGTCTTCTCGTAAGCGTTGGCTGAATCGTCATCAGAATAAATAGAGTTCAACAGCCCCTTTATCAGCTTCAATCTATTTTCTGTGGTAAGCCGGGAATAGTGTTTTTTATGTGTCATAACATTAATCCTGAAGTGTTTCTAGTGATTCCCACCTCTGGTAAGCGTCAGCCAGTTCAGAGTCCAGCGCAGACAATCTTGTCCTTATAACAGCAGCCTCATCATCCCCATTCTTATACAACAATGGGTCACTAACTGCCTTATACAATTTTTTCTGCTCTTCTTCCAGTTCCTCTATTTTCCGTGGCAGAGCGACCAGCTCACGCTGCTCTTTATAACTAAGCCTGCGAGTCTGCGCAGGGCTTTTCTTCTGCCTATCAGTTTTTGATTTTACCTGCTTCTTACTACTTGTTTCAATCTGTTTTCTCTGTCGAATCCAATCATCATAACCACCAACATATTCATTAACCTCACCTTCACCTTCAAACACAATAGTACTGGTGACCACATTATTGAGGAATGCACGATCATGACTTACCAGAAGCAGTGAACCCTTATAGTCCAACAACAAATCCTCCAGAAGCTCCAGAGTCTCAACGTCCAGATCATTTGTAGGCTCGTCCATCACTATAACATTTGCAGGTCTGGTAAACAACCGTGCTAGAAGAAGACGATTGCGTTCTCCACCGGAGAGAACTCGGACAGTGGTGCGTGCCCGATCCGGGGAAAATAGAAATTTCTGTAGATATCCTATTACATGCTGCTGTTTGCCGTTTAATGTAATAAAATCATTCCCATCTCCTACATTATAAAACACGGACTTGTCATCCTGTAGTTGTTCGCGAAGTTGGTCGAAATATGCAATCTGCAGATGGGTACCATGCTCTACTACTCCCTCCTGAGGAGTCAATTCGCCAAGAAGAAGACGTAAAAGTGTAGACTTGCCGGCACCATTAGGGCCGATAATTCCCACTTTATCACCTCTCATAATTGTTGTAGAAAAACCTTTTATTACCGGTGTATTATCATACCCATATTCCAGGCCTTCTACCTTTATTACCTTCGTACCGGAACGTTCTGCCTCTTGCGCCTGCATTCGTACTGTTCCACTCAGTGTACGTCGTTCTTTTCGGACAGTACGCATTTTTTCAAGGTCTCTTACTCTCCCCTCATTTCGAGTACGCCGAGCCTTAATACCCTGTCTCAACCACACTTCCTCCTTTGCCAGTTTCTTGTCAAAGGTCGACCATTGTTTCTCCTCCGCATCAAGTACTGCCTGTTTACGCGTGAGAAATGTCTCATAATCACACTCCCAATCCACAAGGTTTCCCCTGTCAAGCTCAATGATGCGCCTGGCTATATTTTTCAAGAATACACGATCATGGGTAACAAAAAAAACAGTACCCTCATATCGCAGCAAAAACTCTTCCAGCCAATCGATTGATGCAATATCCAGATGGTTAGTTGGTTCATCAAGCAACAATATCTCAGGCTTACAAACCAGACCCTTTGCAAGCAGTACCCTGCGTTTTAAGCCGGAGGAAAGAACCTTGAATTCAGCATCGGCATCCAATTCCATCAGCGAAATCACTTTTTCAACCTGATGCCGTTTTTCCCAATCATTGTGAATATCCCGTTTTACCTGACTACGGTCAGCGTTCTCCAGCCCATCCTGGACTATTTCATATACGGTACCATCCAATTCCCTTGGAATTTCCTGTGATAGGTAAGCGGTACAGAGCCCCTTCTGCCTGGCAATCTCTCCTGAATCTGGTATCAACTCTCCATTAATCAACTTGAGAAGAGTAGATTTCCCCTCACCGTTACGACCAATAAGGCAGACTCTTTCGGCCCGTTCTAACTGCAAATCTACCTTATCTAATAATAACGGACCTCCAAAGCGTAAACTTATTTGCTGCAGACTTAAAAGTGCCATGAATATATTCCGGAAATAAGATCTTTCCTGTATACTTTTTAAATTTAAGAAAAATAATCTGAATATACAAAAAAGGGACACGCTCCATTTAACTTACAATTGGAATGTGTCCCTCTTATATATTTTGCGCCTCTTCCGACAGTGCAATCGAAGTGTTTGGTCTTTTGGTAAATCTTGAATTACATAATATAAAGATAACCTTTAAGCATTACGTGCTCTTGTAGGTCTTGACAGTAGCCTTCTTTTCGATTTTCTTCAACAAGCTTTCAATATCTCCTTTTTTGGGTTCATTGTATGTCTCACCAACCTGATATTGAAAAATTGTTTTAATACTTTCGTTGTACATATCTTCCGTCAAACTGGTAAAGTCTAGCAGCTTTACGTCTGTATTGCTCAGCAAATAGGTGATTTGATCAAAAAGAGCGCTGGTAGAGACTCCGGAATGAACAAACGAATGTTGACCAAGAAAGCCCTTAACTGTCACAATAAATTCTAACAGTTGAGAGATTTGATATTGTGCACTAAGGATTGTCTTTTCCAAATTCTTCCTGGTAAGCATAGAGCCCTTTGAGTAATCAATAGAAGGTTGAGATTCTTTATAAATCGTATTATTATCACTCCTCTTCCTGGACGTTATGCGATCCTCAATATCATTGACTTTTACAATCATCCTATCAAACTCTTTCTCTATTTTCTCAAAGTTTGATTGCTTATCGTAATAGGTTGTATCTTTCAATTTTTTATTAAATACAATTAACTCCTCCAGAAACCCATCAAGTTCCTTCAGGCTAAAAGAGAGAAATTCCCGGTCTTTCTTAAAAGTACTAATTCCCCTGATTTGATCTTTTTTAACCATGGCATTCTGAATACCGGTTCTCATATTAAGTAATTTATTGAAAGTTTTATCCTGGTGCATCTCCTGGGCAAGCGATAGAGTTGCGCCAGCTTGCTTCATGGATGAAACATCTTTACTGTCCACAAACTCTTCAAGAACATTAAAGTTATCTAAAAAGCTTACATACTTATCCTCTACAAAAGGTTTGTCATGAAGGAGTTCCTGTAAATCAGCCAAAACACCTTTTATTTTTTTTTCTTCCTGCTTAGTTTTAAACTTAACCATTTTGCTCAGTTTGTTGGAAAGAATTACAAATTTATTCTTCCTGCTGAAAAGATCATTAAACTGGTCTTGTACGTCTTTATTTTTATTGATGTCCTTAATTAATTTTTTCAGCTGATCTAACGCATCAGACAAATTTGTAAGATAAGACACATTTTTCTTTGCTTCCAGATGGGCATCCGCACCTGTATCTGTTTTCAATTTAGATATTTTACGAAATCCTTCTTTAACTTGTAACAGGAGAACACGTACATCACTTTCCTGCTCGGAAGACAAGGCCCCTTCACTATCTGATGACGATTCTTGAGCCGATTCTGTTGAAGAATCTAGCAACGACTTCGCTCGCTCTTTTAGGGTTGCAATTAGCCCTTTGGATGGTTTTTTAACCGGGCGTGATTCCTTCTGAGCTTCTTCCTGTTCAGCCGTTTCCTGTGCCGACAGAGAGTCAAGATATACCAACAACTTCCTGAAAGCACTCAAAGTTTCAAGATAATCATTTTTCAATGATGAATGCTTTGAAATTGTTTTGAATTGTTTTAATTCCTTGTAACTTGAACTTAATTCGTCCTGTTCACTTCGAGAAGCAAGGCCGTGACGGGATAATTTTGCAACTAGTTTTTCTAGAAGCGATTCAACGGATTCCGCACACTCCTGCAGAAGACCATACTCTTCAAGGAATTTAAATTGTGCGTCAAGCCTGTCTGTTGCAGAATAGACATAACTATCATATGCGGGGAGAACCTCCCAGTTATCTTTTTCTACAATATGTTCAAGCTTTAATACATCCATGAACAGCTCATTATTAAATAACAGAGGGTTGCCTTCATTGGTAAGATGATCAAATAGTTCTGTGAAAAGCCCTAGATTATCTATATTCTCTTCGACCATTTCAATGTCTTCTTCCTGTTCCTTGAAGATTCGATATTTGAAATAGTGCTGTTCTGAATCCAGCATAATAACCAATACAATAAAATGCAGATTTAAGAAAATCTCCTTTAAACCTGTGCTGGTAAATACTTTATTAGACGTTACAATTTCATTTAATCTTAATTCATTTCCCAGCGATTTGGTTGTTAATGGCATACCATTATAAATTAGATAACCGTCCAGTCTGCCTGTGAATTTTTCCCGGGTTTCAGCAGTAGTAACATAATTACAGCAAATATCATCCGGTGTGAAGCCACCCAACCGGTTTTTTTCTGCCTCATCTACAATCAACATATTACTTGCACCTTTGGGAAGTCCAGTCTTACAATGCAATACTAAGCGACGTTTCATGAGGAATGTAATCAGCTCCTCTACTTCAGTTTGTGTTGCCGTTATATTTGCCTCCACAGCACCACCCTCATCATCAGTCCTGTAATTATCAATCTTCCCTTTACGAAAGAAATGTTTAGATATTATTTTAAGAGTTTTCTCGAAAGAGGTTCCAATTACCTCCCCTTTAAAGCTGACGAAAAGAGATTTCAAGGGCTCTTCAATTACCGTCTCTTTTACCCTCTCTTTAATTTCAGATATTTGTGAACGCACAATGTCAGAACTGTGAAATTTCTTTTCCAGTAATTTATAATAATGATTACTATTGTCTGACGCCTTTGCAATTGCTTTAGCTTTTATCTTCGCCTTTGTTTTTGCTTTCATTTTTTCCCCTCTGGTTATTTCTTTGCAACTTCTTGAATCTGGTAACAGACAAATACCTGTTATCTAATATAATTTTACTTTATGACTGCATGTAATCAATAATAATAATTAATAAGTGCAGTATATATTATATTTAGTAATTATTCTGAGTAATCATAATGTGTTTATATGCTTGCATTAACAATTCCATGCTACAGTTGATTATTATTCTACAGCAACGCAATATAATACATTAAAGCGTTATCATACAACGGCTTAATGAAAAACAATTCAGCTTCTCAATCAATCAAGACCTGTCTTCTCATCACCATTTCAGTAAAAGTTTATGAATGCCACCCATAAACGAATCCGGTCAATTTCACTTCATACACCTTTCAATAATTTCCTCTTCTTAAATATCATATTCTCTTTGACATAACAACCGATTTTTCTTATTTTTACAGTCACTATAAACAACAGCTGTATAAATAAAAACCGTATTCAAGCCACTGGATTTCTTTTGAATTTTGAAGGGGAATAGTTGGAATTAAATCTTTATCAAATTGACACTTTTACAGACAGGCCTTTTGAGGGTAATCCAGCAGCAGTTATCCCTCTTGAAACGTGGCTCCCTGATTACACCATGCAATCTATTGCAGAAGAGAACAACCTTTCAGAGACAGTTTTTTTTGTTCCGAAAAACAGTGGATTTCATATTCGCTGGTTTACGCCAAAGATTGAAGTTGAATTATGCGGTCACGCAACTCTTGCAGCAGCTTATGTTCTGTTTAATATCCTGGGCTATAAAAGAGAAAGTATCGAGTTTGAATCTAAATCAGGGACCTTGACCGTCTTACAAAAGTACGATTGCCTTGTCCTGGATTTTCCCTCACAACCACCTATTCCCTGCCACGTGCCGGATGCAATAGTAAAGGCATTTGTAAAGACACCAATTGAATGTTTGCGGTCAGAAGACTACATAGTGGTTTTTGAATCAGAAAGTGATATTTTATCGATTAAGCCAGATATGGACTATCTGAAAAAACTTGATCTGAGAGGAGTTATCATTACGGCAAGATCCAGACAATATGATTTCGTATCCCGCTTCTTTGCACCAAATTGCGGAATAGACGAAGACCCCGTAACTGGTTCTGCACATACCCAGCTAACACCTTACTGGGCACAAATACTGGGAAAGACAAGTATGACTGCAAAGCAGGTATCAAGCCGTGGCGGAGAGCTTATATGTGAACTGCACAATGACCGCGTGTTTATTTCAGGAAAGGCAGTTAAATTTTTAGAAGGCAAGATTGAACTCAATATACAGTCAGTACCTGACAACAGCACTGATATCATAGATACATAGCCAATGACACCGGGGAAGGATACCATGAAAAACTACGATGTTGTAATCATTGGCGCTGGGGCTGCAGGGCTGATGTGTGCACTTACTGCCGGGCAGAGAGGACGTAAAGTCCTTGTTCTGGACCACGCTGAACGGATGGGCAACAAAATACTGATTTCAGGTGGTGGGAGCTGTAATTTCACCAATCTTTACATGGAGCATGAACACTATATATCAGAGAACCCACACTTCTGCAAATCAGCTTTGAGTCGCTTCAGCCAGCATGATTTTATTGCACTTGTTGAAAAACATAATATATCTTATCAGGAGAGGAGATTTGGACAGCTCTTCTGTGACGAAAACTCCGTTGAGATTTTAAATCTTTTAGTAGAAGAGTGTCGGCTATACGGAGTAAAGATCCTGAATAGATGTACGATTAAGGAGATAGAAAAAAACAGAGATTTTACAGTTAATACTAATTCTGAATGTTATGTAACGGAATCTCTCGTTATAGCCACTGGCGGCTTGTCGATGCCAGCAATTGGAGCCTCAGGTTTCGGATATGATGTAGCTGAACAGTTTGGACTTAAAGTTTTAGAACGTCATCCGGGCCTGGTCCCGCTGACCTTCGACAGAGATGTTCTGGATGATTTTAGTGATCTGTCCGGTATATCTGCAGATGCTACAGTTTCCTGTAACGGACAATCATTCAGAGAAGCCATCCTTTTTACCCACAGGGGACTTAGTGGCCCTGCAGTTCTGCAAATCTCAAACTACTGGCAACCAGGAGATGAAGTGGTTATTAATCTACTACCGGATATCGACCTGGCTGAAACCATTAAACAGTGGCAGAAGGATCGGCCAAAGACAGAGCTGAAGAATCTGATAGGAGAGCTGTTAACAAAGCGTGTTGCCCACCGGTGGTTAGAATTATGGTACCATAATAAACCTGTTAACCAATACAGCGAAAGAGAAATAGATGAGGTTGCTGTGTTTTTTCATGCATGGTGCATCAAACCTTCCGGCACCGAAGGTTATAGAGTAGCGGAAGTGACACGCGGGGGAGTTGACACGAATGAGCTCTCATCCAAAACTTTTGAAGCCAGAAAAACAAAGGACCTCTACTTTATCGGTGAAGTCATGGATGTAACCGGCTGGCTGGGAGGTTATAATCTTCAGTGGGCATGGTCATCCGGTTTTTGCGCCGGACAATACGTATAAAATGTTAATTATTTAAATTTACTGTACAGATAAGCAGTGGACTCATCGCTTACCATCCGTCCGATCCCTTTCACTCCATGAAAAATCAGATGCAGAGACATTTCCAGGCAAGTCAACTTCTTCTTTTATCTTCAATATACCACCCACATTACCCCCCACTCACTTAGCCTTTTTCTTGTCAAAATACTCTGAACGATACTCCTTTGCACAATCAGGACACATACCATGTGTGAATTTCGCTTCAGAGTGTTCACAAATATAGGTTTCTATTTTATTCCAATAGCCTTTATCATCTCGTATCTTTTTACAGGTAGCACAAATAGGTAACATGCCTGACAGCTTCTGGACCTGATCCAGTGCCGCCTTAAGCTCTCCAACAAGTATCTCTTCCTCTTTAATCTTTTCATGGAGCGATTGCTCCAAAGCCAGCACTCTTAAGCCTGAGTCTACCCTCACTTTCAACTCTTCAAGATTAAATGGTTTTGTCACGTAATCATCCGCACCGGCGTTAATACCGTCCACAATATCTTCTTTACTACCACTTACGGTCAGTATTATGATGTATACATATCCAGAGAGTTCTGATGCACGTATGCTGCGACATAGTGTAATGCCGTCCATCTCAGGCATCATCCGGTCGGTTACAACGAGGCGAACATCACTTTTGTGAAGTATTTCAATCGCTTCCCTGCCGTTTTGAGCAGTAAGTACTCCCAGTCCACATTTCTCAAGGTATTTCCGCAAGATAATGATGATATCAGGTTCATCATCTACAATAAGTACATCCATACTATTTCCTTTTTCTAATTCGGCAACAGACTACCCTTATACTCCGCTCACCTATTACTTACCAACCACTATTCATATACTATCTCTATCCGTTCAAGATATAACAGGAACAGGGCATGCTAACAACACGCTCTGAATATGTAAATATATAAATACTTTACAGACCATCTATTTTATTTGCAGTCAAATTCATTGTAACATGTTGTTCGCTACTGTATTCAACAGAATTAAATTGAAATTACAACTCATTGTGTTATAAAGTGACAGCGATATAAAAGCTACCAAACAAGGTAGTTATAATAAATTAATAACTTATATTTCTTATGAGAAGTGACAAAACACTACTGATTATTGCAGACAGCGAACGGGATTCTAATATGTATTATGCTACCGGTTTTCCGGCACCGGATCCTTTTGTATTTATCCGGAATGACAATGAAAAGATTATGATCACCAGTGATCTTGAACTGGATCGCGCAAAATTGGAATCGAAAGCAGATAAGGTACTTTCCATATCTAAATACGAAAGAGTTATCAGGAAGAGCGGAGGCAATTCCTTCTGTTTAATCGAGATAGTTGCCGCAGCTCTTAGAGAAATGAATATAACAAAGCTCCAAGTTCCTGCAAATTTCTGTGTTGAATATGCTGATTTTTTGAGGAAGAACGGCTTTAGATTAGAAGTTAAGAGAGAACCGCTCTTTGATTCCAGAGAGATAAAGAACGAAGAGGAGATAGAGCATATTGTTAAAACCCTGCGTAA
>Ga0233429_1005529_pt1 | contig 10447 bp, 11 predicted proteins | sample SI_118_April2016_3_FD_179879 | JGI IMG/M metagenome (GOLD analysis project Ga0233429, IMG submission 179879) | Seawater microbial communities from Saanich Inlet, British Columbia, Canada - SI_118_April2016_135_MG | ecosystem: Environmental > Aquatic > Marine > Inlet | place: Canada: British... | reverse complement strand
TAGCGGCCCATGGCATAATCCTTAGCCATTTCCAGGCAAGCCTGTGCCCCACCAACCTGTTCAAAGGCCAACAATACAGCGGCCCGGTCTTGAATATCTTCCAACAAAGGCCAGCCATCGCCACCCAACCGTTCCGCAGGTGCGTTCGTGAAGCTCAATTTTGCCTGTGACCGTGTTGGGTCCAGGGTCTCGACCGCGCTGCGTTCAACGCCCGTGCCCGTCAGATCAACAATAAAAAGGCCCGTGCCGCTGCCGTCTTTGGCAATCACAATGGCCTTATGGGCAATATCACCGTCTGCCACGGGGACCTTCTCGCCGTTCAATTTACCGTCAGAGACGGTTGCGGTGGTGTTGGTAGCGGTGGCAGGGCGGGCTCCTTCGGACAGGGCCAGGCACCAGATCGCTTCGCCAGTGGCGATATCGGGCAGATAGCTCTGCTTCTGCTCTTCCGTGCCCGCCACCATCAGTGCCTCGGAACCAAGATAAATGGAAGATGCGAAGGGTGTCGGTGCAAGAGAACGGCCTAGTTCTTCAGCCAGAACACACAGTTCCAGATGGCCCATGCCAGAGCCGCCATATTCTTCGGGAATGGCAGCGCCCAGCCAACCCATTTCAGCGAATTGACGCCACAGATCCTGATCAAAGGGTTGTTCCCCTTCCAAAGTTTGGCGGACAACGTCGGCGGGGCATTTGTCCAGCAGAAAGCGCCGGGCCTGATCGCGCAACATGCGTTGGTCGTCATCGAACTCAAAATTCATATTGCTCGTCCGCTCCTGTCAGATGGCGTTTATTTTCCACTATCAAATGGGAGTTGACCGCAGCCGTCAAGCGGCTTTGCGAAGAATTGCTTTCAGGTATGATTAACCATAGGCATCTATAAGGAAATCATGACAGACATTGACCCACGTGCGGAGTTTGAGGGCGGCAATGCAGCCCTGGCCGAAGGCCGGGCCGGGGATGCGGTAAGCCATTACCGCAAGGCCCTGGTTGCGGCGCCGGACGTGGTTGAGGTGCATCACAATCTTACGGCAGCCCTGGCCCAGCTGGGCCGCAATGACGAGGCCATGGCGGTAGCCCGTCAGGGTCTGGCCCAACGGGCCGACTACGCGCCCCTGCATGTTGCCTTGGCAAATTTGTTGAGCCAGCAAGGCGCAGCGACAAAGGCCCGCGAACATTACGCTGAAGCCCTGGGACTGGATCAAGGTTTGGCCGGTGCCTGGTCCGGTATGGCTGGTCTTCATATGGCAGATGGTTCTTATGATATTGCTTCGGATAAATACCGTAAGGCATTGTTATTAAATAAAAAAGACGTCGTATCAATGAATAATTTGGCGATCTGTCAGATGAGCCTGGGGCAACACCACGATGCCCTGGCCCTCTATCGGGACCTCGTCGCCTTGAACCCCGATGTGGGCAGTTTGCAGAATAATCTGGCGCAGGTATTGCAAGCTTTAGGGCGGCATGATGAGGCGGTGGTGGCCTTCCGCAGGGCCCTGGATTTGGATCAGGACATCGACAATCTGGCGCCATTTTTTATGCAATCCCTGATGTATCAATGCGCCTGGGAAGATCTGAGCGTGATCAAGCAAAGGGTGCTGGATGAAACCCGCCGCCGCTTGGCCGACGGCCTGCCCATTACGGTACAGCCGTTTTCCCTGGCCGGTACGGACGCGCCCGCGGACCTTCGCCTGGCCGCATCCCGATCCTATGCCGCCCACTGTGCCGCCAGTATCACGGACCTGCGGGATCGTTTGGCCTTTAAACACCTGCCCGCCCGCGTGGGGCCGCTGCGCATTGGTTATATATCTCCTGATTTTCGTCAACACAGCGTCGCCACGGCGTTCAAGGATCTGATCGCGCATCATGACCGGGAATATTTCGAATGGTTCGGTTATGCCATCGGTCAGGAAAAGCGCGATCACATGACGGACTATTTCCGGGCACAGTTCAATCATTTCACTGATTTTGCCGACAAAGACCTGGAAGAAACCGCCCGGCATATCCACCAGGACCGCCTGGATCTTTTGGTCGATCTATCAGGATTTACCCGCCATTCCGCCTTGGAGTTGTTGGCGCTGCGCCCAGCCCCCGTGCAGGCCCATTATTTGGGCTACGGTGCCACCCTGGGGACAGATTGCGTGCAATACCTGGTCACTGATGCGGTCAATACACCCCCCCAACTGGCCGCCCATTGCGCCGAGGCCGTGGTCTATTTGCCCGACAGTTTTATGGCAACCTCACGGCCCGAAATTGCGGCAGAAACCCCCGATAGAGCCAGCCAGGGCCTGCCGGAGGGGACTATGGTTTTTGCCAATTTCAACGCTCATTATAAATTTGATCCAGAGACCTTTGATCTATGGCTTGATCTGCTGGCAGCATTGCCTGGCAGTGTCATATGGCTATTGCAGGGGGGCGACGGTGCCATGGTCAACCTGCGCGCCACCGCCCAGGCCAAAGGGATCGACCCTGAACGCCTGGTCTTTGCCCCCCGTGCGCCCCACCCCGAACACCTGGCCCGGCAGTCTTTGGCGGATTTAAGCCTGGATTGCCGCCATCATACGGGGGGTGTCTCGACCATGGATGCCCTGTGGTCCGGATTGCCCGTTTTGACCATTGCAGGCGACAATCAGTCCGCCCGGACAGGTGCTTCGATCCTGCATGCCGCCGGTCTGGAGGATATGGTTGTTGCATCCCCGGAGGAATATCGTGCCAAGGCATTGGAATTGGCTGCTGATCCCGTAGCGTTGGCGGAATTAAAAGGGCGGGTGAAGGCTGCCACGAAAACAGCGCCCTTATTTGATACCCGGCGTCTGGCAAGGCACTTGGAGGCGGCTTATCGGGAAATGGTACGCCGCCACAGATCGGGAGCGGGTGTAGGTTCCTTTGCTGCGGCAGAGGTTCTATGATGCGGGCAAAACCAACAAGCCCAATGGATAAGGAAACCGGACCATGGATTTAACAGAGCGTTTGGAAAAACTGTACGCCAGTGCGGTGTACGATGTGTTGAACAGCATGGGCCATGCCAATTGCGTTCTGCCCCACGGCATCAATGCCCTTGATCCCAGCCATCGTTTAGCCGGTCAGGTGGAAACGCTGAACGGCGATTATTCGGAGGACAAGGACGCAGGCGAGACCTTGCTGGCCTGGGCCACGGTGTTGTCCAAGGCACCTTCGGGCAAGGTCTTGATCTGTCAGCCTAATACCTATGAAGTCGCACTGATGGGCGAATTATCGGCGGAAACCCTGAATTATCGTGGCGTGCGCGGCTATATCGTCGATGGCGGCTGCCGGGACGTGCCGTTTTTGTTGAAGAATGACTTTCCGGTATTCTGCCGCTTCAACACACCGAAAGACATCTGTAAGCGTTGGGTGGCCGAAAGCATGGGAGAGCCGATCGATATTGGCGGCGTGACCATAAACAGCGGCGACTATGTGCTGGCGGACATCGACGGCGTGGTGATCATACCCCAGGATATAGCGGAAGCCGTGGTGGCAGAGACAGAGGCCGTGGCCTCCACCGAAACCGCCATGCGTGATGCCATATTGGGCGGCATGGATCCGGTCGATGCCTACAAGAAATTTGATACATTTTGAACGTAACCCGTAGAACATGAATAGGCCCCTTCTTCATAATCACGCAGACATGGCCGCGCGATTGGAACCACGAGATGTTGGTGCCATTAACTGGCTTGGTGTATGGACCCTGTATGCAAAGGAAGTGCATCGCTTCCTGAAAATCACCTTGCAATCCATTATCGCACCCGTGGTGACGACATTGCTGTTCCTGGCCGTCTTCACGCTGGCCTTTGGCGATCGCGCCGTGCTGGGGGCGAGGTGTCCTTTCCCCGCTTTCTGGCTCCCGGTTTGATCATGATGGCGATTGTGCAGAACAGTTTTGCCAACAGCGCCTCGTCCATATTGATCTCTAAAATTCAGGGCAACATTGTTGATCTGATGATGCCGCCCCTGGGTCCTGGCGAATTGAGCTTTTGCTTTGCCGCTTCCGGGGCCACGCGGGGATTGCTATGTGGCGCCGCCGTTGCCGTCGGCATGGCCTTTTTCGTGGACAATTCCGTGACCCATATCTGGCCTATTCTGTTTTATGGCATTACGGCTGGATTGTTTTTGTCACAGATCGGTCTGTTGGTCGGGATCTGGGCCGATAAGTTCGATCATATGGCCACGATCACCAATTTCATCATCACGCCGCTGGCCTTTCTGTCGGGCACATTTTATTCCATCGATCGTCTGCCTGAACCCTGGTATGGCTTAAGCCAGATAAATCCGTTTTTTTATATGATCGACGGCTTCCGCTATGCCTTCATCGACCGGGCCGATGGCTCCCTTGCCATAGGCGTTGGCATCATGATCGCACTGAACGCCATCATCTGGACGATCAACTATCTGGTTCTGCGTAACGGCTGGAAATTAAAGAGCTGAGGGACCATATGCTGACGGAACTGTCAGAAGACGCCGCGACAGGGTCTATCGCGGAAATCTATGATGAAATCCGCCGCCTATGGGCGGTGCCCTATGTCTCCTCATTGCAACGTCATTTGGCCAGCCGGCCCGCCCAGCCCAACTGGTTGGAATGGTGTTGGTCCGCCCTGGCACCGGCCTTCAGCTCCGGTCAGGCCCAGACCGCTGGGTGGCGGGTTGCCGGTGAACTGGCGTTGCCGGCCTTGAAATCCATAGATACGGACCAATTGCAAACCCTTGGCGTCTCGGAAGCTGACCAGGATGTGATCGTAACGGTCTGTGCCGGTTTTGTCCGCGTGGCACCGGTCAATTTGATGTTTGCGGGTTTGCTGCGGCATTTACTGGCGGGATGTCGACCCCAAGGTGAGGGTTGGGCGGAGCATACCCATACTTGGCAGCCGCCCCGTGCCCTACCTGCGTTGCCGCCGATGGTGGATGTGATGGGGGCGGAGGGTGACCTGCGCGCCGTCCTTTTGCGCCTTGGCACGGAAGTGGATGGCACGCCGTTTGTGCCGGGGCTATACCGAATACTGGCGGGCTGGCCGGACTATCTAAACCATCTGGGCGAGGTCTTAATACCGCTTTTCGAAAGCCCTGAAACGGACGCCGCCCGTGCTGAATTATTATCCGGCATAGACGGGGCGGTGGAAGAACTATTCGTCCAGCTGCCGCCACTCGCGAAACAGGAAACGCCGGCGGCCGAAGATTTCCCTGCTATCCTGGCGGCACTGGATACCTACCGGCGGACCAGCCCGGAGATGGTGACCTTCGGGCGCATGATTGCTGGCGCCCTGCCACAAGAGCCAACATCACTGAGGGATACGTAATGCGTGTTGTCTATCATCTGCCCAACGATGACCTGCGGGAGGCACAAAGGGAGGCTGTGGCGGCGGAGGCCGCGGGGTTCGATGGTGTCGTTGCTTTGGAAAACGCCCACGGGCCGTTTCCACCCTTGGCGGTTGCGGCATTGGCCACGGAACGGGTACAGATCGGCACGGCGGTGGCCATCGCCTTTCCCCGCAGCCCGACCATTACGGCGCATGCCGCCTGGGATTTGAACAAAGCCTCCAACGGGCGATTTTATCTTGGCCTCGGATCTCAGGTAAAGGGGCATAACGAACGCCGATACGGCATTCCCTGGACCCCGCCCGCGCCCCGCATGCGGGACTATATCGGTGCTGTCCGGGCTGTGTGGCGGGCCTGGGAAACCGGCGAGAAGCTGGATTATCACAGTGATAATTATGAACTGACCCTAACGACGCCGAATTTTGCGCCAAAGCCGCTTGGCCTGCCACGTATTCCCATTGCCATGTCGGCGGTGGGCCCGGCCATGCTGCGGGTAGGGGGAGAGGTCGCGGATGGTGTCCGGCTGCACCCATTTTCCACCCAGCGCTACTTGCAGGAAGTTTCCCTGGCCCGTATCGGCGAGGGTCTGGAACGCAGCCATCAGGCGGGCGGGCGAGCCCGGGAAAATATCGAGGTCGTCTCCGGTGCTTTCATTGCCACCGGCGCAGATGAAGAAGCGGTGGCCAGGATGAAGGAATATATCCGCTTCCGGATTTCCTTTTATTGTTCGACGCGCGCCTATTGGCATGTCCTGCGTCTGCATAATATGGAAGACCTTGGCCTGAAACTGCACCCCCTTCCAGGTGCCGGACGCTGGGATGAAATGGCCAGCCTGATCCCCGACGACGTGGTCGACCTGTTCGCCATCGTTGGCACCCACGACGAAATCGGGGCCAAGATTGCCGAACGTTACCAGGGCCTGGCCGATACCTTGTCGCTGTTCATCCCCACGGACACCGACCCCGGCCCCTTGGCCGAGGTCGTGCAGGATATCCAACGCATACCCACACCATTCAAGGGCTATGGGACAGGTTGGTAGGCTTCCCTAGGCGAGGGCGCGAAGGTCTTCCAACGTCTTGGTCGCTTCCGGCCTGTAGGTATAATCCGCATCAATATCCGTGGCCCGGATAATGCCGCCGCCATCGATCACAAAGCGCGCCGGAATTGGCAGGGTCCAGCTTTCATCGCCGTTGTATTTCGGTAATTCAAGACCGAAGCCGCTATAGACTGCCTTTAGATCGTCCGGCACTTCAAAACGAAGCCCAAGCTGGGCCGCATAGGCGTTGCCCGGATCGGTCAACAGATGGAAATTAAGGTCACCTTTGTTGGTGGAGGCCCGGTTATGTTCCGGCATTTGTGGCGTCAATGCCACCAGGTTTGCACCGAGGCTTTCCAGTTCCTTTAACACTGCTTGCAAAGCATACAGCTCTGCATTGCAGTAGGGTCACCAAACGCCGCGAAAAACCGTCAGCACCATGGGTCCTTGGGCCAACAGGTCGGACGAACGCACAATATCACCCTTGGCATTTTCCAGGGCGAATTCAGGCAGGCTGTCGCCGACCTTGAGGGCGCGATCAACCGCACCGTTATCGCGCAGGGCTTGAGTGCCCGCGGCCATAACCGCGCGCTCCTCCGGCGTGCGCTTTGCCAGCCCGCCGGCACGTATCTTGTCGAGTTGTTCCGCTAAATTCATGATAGCATGCTCCCCATTTATGGATATCGATCAACGATATCACTGAGTTTCAGGTCCAGCAAATGCTAGTCGAAAATCGACGCCAATTCGGCAATGCCAGGAATGGTGATATCCGCGACGTCAATGTCATCCCGTGGCTGCTGGCCTGTGTAATAGCCCTGAAGGACACGGATCGTCGATAGGCCAAACTTCCTGGCTGGGCGAATGTCATTGTCCAGACGGTCGCCGATCATGACCGCCTCGCCGCCTGTGCAGCCTGCCTGGTTTAACGCCATCTGAAATATTGCCGGGTCAGGTTTCGCCAGACCCACATCGGCGGAGCCAAGGATGAATTCAAAATACCGTGCGATGCCCCAATCTTCACAGCGCTTGATGGTGCCGGGACTCTGGTTTGCTACGATGCCAAGGGAATAGCGCTGGGAAAGGGTTGCCAATAGATCTTCAACATCTGGGAAAAGTACAAGAAGATCAGTCGGCATTGAGGTGTCCCGGCGGATGATTTCCGCATTCAATAGACCACCCGACAGCGCCATCACCCCAGTCAGCATCGCCTTGGGATCGAAATCCGTCGCCGCGTTCCGAATGGCCTGATCCAAATCTTCCGCTGTCGCGCTGACGCCAATACCGTCCAACAATGTTACGCAACTCTTTGTCCATTCAAATAAGGCAGGCCGTTCGTCAACCAAGGTCTCGCCAAGATCAAAGAACAACCACTTGGCATTTCGGATTCGTGGATGGTCCATGTCCCTAGGCCAGATAGACGCCCAATCCGTCCCAATCGAACGCAACACCATGACCCGGGCGTTCAGGCGCGACGGCGTGGCCTGTTTTGTTCAGGACCATGGGGTTGGCAATGAAACGTTCCAGGCCAAAGCCGTGGACTTCGAGATATGATTTGTTGGGTACGGCGGCCAACAGATGAACATGCAGGTCATGCACACCGTGGGAGGTTACGGGTAGATTGTTGGCCTCTGCCAGGTGGGCCACCTTCATCCAGACCGTAATGCCGCCGCAGTTAGAGACATCCGGTTCGGGGAAGTCCACACCGCCCGCATTTATCAGATTGCGGAATTCATAAAGGGTATGCAGGTTTTCGCCCGCCGCGATGGGCACGCCGCCTTCGCGGGCAATCCGTACGTGACCTTGCGGATCATCGGGGATTGTCGGCTCCTCCAGCCAGACGAGGCGGTATTCCGTCAGGGCCTGTGCGGCACGGATCGCCTGATCCACCCGCCAGCGCATATTGGCATCTACCATCAAGGGAAAATCCGCGCCCAGGAAGTCCCGCATGGCGGCGACGCGGGCGAGATCCTCGCTTAAATTATCCCGGCCCACTTTCATCTTTATGGCGTGAAAACCTTTATCCAGATTGTCCTGCGTTTGCGCCAATAGCTTTTCGAGGGGGAAGAACAAATCGATGCCGCCGGCATAGGCGGTGACCTCTGCGTTATGCCCTCCCAGGAAGCGCCAAAGCGGCTGCGCGGCACGCTTGGCCTTCAGGTCCCATAGGGCGATATCTATGGCGGATATGGCAAAGGAAGTCGGCCCACCGCGCCCGGCATAGTGCAGATGCCACCACATGCGCTGCCACAGATCCTCTACCCGGTCAGCGTCCGCGCCCAGCAATAATGGCGTCATATCATCGCGCACCAGACTGACGATGGCATTGGCCGCCGTACCCACGGTGTAGGTATAGCCCAGGCCCTCGACCCCATCGGCATCGGTGATGCGTACGGTGACCAATTCAAAATGGGACATCTCACCATGGGTGGAATCTGACAGGGTTTCGGGCAGGGGAATGGAAAAGCGGTCAGCCTGAACGGATTGGATGGTCATGATTTCATCTCCCCAAGGGCGATTGCTGCAATTTGGCGACCATAATCAGGCTCATCCCGATGGCAGGTCCGCCGATAGCTGTAGAACAAATCGTCGTCGGCATAGGTGTCCAAAGCCAGATCATGGCTTTGTCCTAAACCGAGGCTGCTTAAGCGGTTCATCACAAAGCCTGCGAGGTCAAATTGGAAATGTCCGGCCTTTGGCGATGCTGTGAAAAAATTTGCGTATCCGGCATCCTCGGCCACGAAAGTGGCATGGAATTCCGCCCCGACTTCGTATGACACCTGGGCGATGCAGGGGCCGACCACAGCAGAAATACCATCCCGCCGGGCCCCGAGATCTACCATGGCCTGAACCGTTGCCTCCAGCACACCTGACAAGGCACCACGCCAGCCCGCGTGCGCGGCCCCAATGACGCCTGCCTTTGCATCGGCAAACAGTACCGGTGCACAATCTGCGGTCAGAATACCCAGGGCCAGACCCGGCGTTGCGGTGACCATGGCATCGCCCTTTGGGGCCACCGTGGGATGCCAGGTATGCTTGGTGGCGACGACGTCGGCGCTGTGATGTTGATGCACGGTGATAAGGGCGTCTGATGCAACGCGCAACGTGTTGGCAACCTGTGTGCGGTTCGCCATAACGACGGCGGCTTCATCGTTGGAACCGTAGCCGCAATTCAGGCCACCATAAATACCTTCCGAACCCCCACCCTGCCGGGTGAAAAAGCCGTGGCTGATGGTGTCGTTGGATAAGGCGTCATGTACGATAGGTGCGGGTTTCATTCTGACTCCAAAAATCCGGGCGGGGTTTGACCCTCGTTCGTTGTCTCTGTCGTGACGGCCATGACCTTAAACAATTGCCCCATTTGATCCTGGTCCGTCAGACGAAGCAAGGCCGATGCGATGGCTGCGGCCTGCTCAACCGTGGCGGTTTGTTGCAGCATCTGGGCCCGCTGGTTAATGCCAAGTTGCGTTAGAAAGGCACCTTGGCCGACGGGGCCATAGGCGCGTGCGCCGGCGCTCCCTGCGGCTTCTGCCAGGGCCTGAAAGTCAACATGGCTGGTCAAATCGGCCTGGCCCGGATCGTCCAGAACAGCAACAAACTTATGCCCCCGCATGGCTTGTAAAGTATCACCAACTGCGCTGCGTCCATGGCCGTAGTCAATGACCAGGGCACCGCCGCTATTCTGGACTATATGCTGTGCCAATTCCGTCATGGCACCCGTACGGGCGGATGAAACTTCAACGATGTCACCAAGTTCGGCGTCTTGCGCCATAAGCTCGGTGGGCACGGCGGGGACGACGGCGGGATCCAGGACAAGGCACAGGGCATCGTCCTGCAGGCCAACCATACGTTCGTGCCAGCCGTCTTCGGCGCGCTGAAACTGGCGGATCGGTAAAGCGTCGAAGAATTCATTGGCAATGGTCAGGCCGGGCAGGGCCGGCAGATCGGCGATATTGTCGTGCCAGGTGATCTCGCACGAGGTGACGTCTTGGGGTAGTGCGGCGCGCTGGCTGGCCCGCAACACGGGGCTGGTTTCCACCAAATGAACCTGGGCGGCTTGGACAAAACCCGGCACAGAAGCCCCGGCGC
>Ga0233429_1005525_pt1 | contig 10451 bp, 9 predicted proteins | sample SI_118_April2016_3_FD_179879 | JGI IMG/M metagenome (GOLD analysis project Ga0233429, IMG submission 179879) | Seawater microbial communities from Saanich Inlet, British Columbia, Canada - SI_118_April2016_135_MG | ecosystem: Environmental > Aquatic > Marine > Inlet | place: Canada: British... | reverse complement strand
GGTGGAATGAAAAAGAACGCGGATGAGGCACAAGTCTATATTGTAAAAGCAAGCGGAAAAGTTTTCTTAGCACGCAATTTAAAGAGCAACACCTTCTTTCGTCAAGATACAAAAAATGTTGCTATTGAGCCGGGTGATACCATCATAGTACCTTTAGATACCGAAACAGCTACAGCAATGGAAGTTTGGGATTCGGCCACACAAATAACCTCACAACTTGCAATTACATTTGCAAGTTTTAAAACATTGGGTATATTTTAAAAAAACATTAAAATTTAACATGAATCAGCAACTACAATCTACCCCTCTTTCCCCAGTCGATCGAAGCGATGAGCTTGATTTTATTGGTTTGTGGAAGGTGTTGATTGAATATAAACTTTTAATCATTGTCTTTACAACCTTAACAACATTAGGCGCTACTTACTACGCCTCAACTCTGCCAACTATCTACAAAACAGAAGTCGTAATGCTTTCCCCTACTCCTCCTCCTTCTCTTGGTAAGTTGGCTGGTTTCGCTGGTTTGACTGGCATTTCTTTAGGCGTAAGTAATGCTGGTGCTAAAGGTGAACAAGCACTTGCTCGACTAAGAACTAGAAGTTTTTTAACTGATTATATTAAAAAAGAAAATCTCAAACCAATTCTCTTTGCAGAACAGTGGAATAAAGAAACAAAACATTGGATTGACCAACAACCGTCTGATAGAGAAGCTTTTAAATTATTGTCTTATATGATAAGCGCAGTTATGGACCCAAGAGATAAAGCTGGATTGGTTATTTTTTCGATAGAATGGAAAAATCCAATCAATTTAAATAAATTAGCAGATATAACCAATAATTTAGTTGGCAGTATGAACATTAATGCAAAACAGCGTGCAATTGTAGAAGCAAAAAATAGCATATCTTTTTTGGAGAAAGAACTTGAGCATACAAACGTCTTAAACTCACAAACAATTCTTTATTCAATGATCGAGCGACAAATGCAAAAAATCATGCTAGCTAATGTTAGAGACGAGTTTGTTTTTAAAGTCATTGACCCTGCGGTTTCCCCAGAGTATCCTGAAAATAATTTTTTTAGAAAAATAACAATTGCTTTATTTGGGTTTATTTTGTCATTATTGTTTAGTTCGATTGCAGTGCTAGTTTTTGAACGCAATATTAAGAACGTAAAAAACAATAAACAATAAACAATAATAAATATTTCACGTTATAAGGAATCATATGAAAGTGGTTATATTAGCAGGAGGTCTTGGAACAAGAATTAGTGAAGAGACAGATAATATTCCTAAGCCTATGATTCAAATTGGAAGCAAACCAATATTGTGGCATATTATGAAAATTTATTCAGATCATGGGATAAATGATTTTATTATTTGTTGTGGTTATAAAGGGTATGTTATTAAAGAGTATTTTTCGAACTATTTTTTACATATGTCGGATGTCACTTTTTGTATGAAAAGCAATAAGATGAAAGTTCACCATAAACGCTCCGAACCTTGGACCATAACTTTGGTTGATACTGGCGAAGAAACTATGACTGGGGGGCGAATTAAACGAATTGAACAATTTGTTAAAGATGAAGATTGTTTTTGTTTAACCTATGGCGACGGTGTGAGTAATATCAATATTACTAAACTTATTAAATACCATAAACAAAAAGATACACTTGCTACATTAACAGCAGTATACCCCCCCGGTCGTTTTGGTGCATTAGATATACATGGTGGAAAGGTTCGAACTTTTGAGGAAAAACCAAAAGGTGATGGCAGTAGAATTAATGGTGGATTTTTTGTGCTCTCTCCAAAAGTAATAAGCTTAATTGAAGACGATTCCACAGTATGGGAACAAAAACCAATGGAGTCTTTAGCGAAAAGTGGAGAGATGTCAGCATTTGAACATGATGGATTTTGGCAGCCAATGGATACTTTACGTGATAAAAATTATCTTGAAGAGTTGTGGCAATCTAATGCTGCGCCGTGGAAAACATGGAGTTAATTGATAGAAATTTCTGGAAAGGAAAGCGTGTATTTTTAACAGGACATACCGGCTTTAAAGGGAGTTGGCTTTCTTTGTGGTTAGACTTTTTAGGAGTGTCAGTAAAAGGTTATTCTCTTAGCCCTAACACCAATCCATCATTATTTCATGAGGCAAAGGTAAGTGAGGTGCTTGAATCTCAAATTGGGGATATTAGAGACCAAAAAACTCTATATGAGAGTATGAAAAGTTTTAATCCCGATATTCTAATACACATGGCTGCACAGCCATTGGTTAGATATTCTTATGACTCGCCAATTGAGACATATGAGATTAACGTGATTGGTACTGCCAACGTATTAGAGGTGGCACGTAGTTGTCCAAATTTGAAAGCTATTGTCAACATTACAACTGATAAATGCTATGAAAATGATGGTCGCTCCCATGGGTATTCGGAGAATGACCCAATAGGGGGGCATGACCCTTATAGTAGCAGCAAAGGTTGTGCTGAGTTGGTTGCATCAAGTTATCGCCGTTCTTTTTTAAAGGATCAATCTATAGGGCTTGCTTCAGTGAGAGCAGGCAATGTAATTGGAGGTGGTGATTGGGCTAAAGACAGATTAATTCCAGATATCCTAAGATCTTTCGAGAAGGGGGAGCCGGTTGTTATTCGTAACCCAAAAGCAACCCGACCATGGCAACATGTCTTGGAGCCATTATCAGGTTATCTTATTTTGGCGCAAAAAATTTATAATGATCAAAACAAGTATGCTGAAGGGTGGAATTTTGGCCCGAACGAACAAGATGTAAGGCCAGTAGATTGGATTTTGGACAAGATGATTTATAAATGGCCCAATTCCAGCTGGAAGCTTGATCAAAATTCCAATCCTCATGAGGCAGAATTTTTAAAGCTAGACATTTCAAAGGCTAAATTAAAGCTAGGTTGGAAACCTATTTGGGGATTAGCCTATACACTAGATAAAATTATTGACTGGCATAAATCTTGGCTTGAAAAAGAAGATATGCAAGCCACATGCCTGGCAGAAATTGAAGAATATACGAAAGACATGAACAATGAAAACTGCTGAAGAATTAAGATTAGAAATCGCAGAGCTTGTGCAAGAGTTTGCAGATTTAAAATATACAGATAAAAAATTTAAACCAGGTAGAAGTGTTGTGCCGCCATCTGGCAAGGTGATAGGAGCAACCGAATTACAATATATGGTTAATGCATCGCTAGATGGCTGGCTGACTGCTGGGCGTTTCAATAGAAAATTTGAAAAAGAATTATCTGAGTTTATCGGTATCAAACATTTAATTACGGTTAATTCAGGTTCGTCTGCTAATCTAGTCGCATTTACCACTCTAACATCCCCAAAATTAGGCGATAGAGCTATTAAAAAAGGCGATGAGGTGATTGGAGTTGCTGCAGGGTTTCCTACCACGGTTAACCCAATTGTGCAGTTTGGCGCCATTCCTGTATTTGTTGATGTTGATTTAGAAACGCATAATGTTAATGCAGATTTAATTGAAACGGCAATAACACCAAAAACCAAGGCAATTATGCTGGCACACACTTTGGGCAATCCATACAATCTAGACAAGGTTAAGGAATTATGTGATAAGTACAATCTTTGGTTGGTTGAAGATTGCTGTGATGCGCTAGGTGCAAAATATAACAACCAGCATGTCGGCACATTTGGTGATATTGCAACTTGTAGTTTTTACCCAGCACATCATATTACGATGGGAGAGGGTGGAGTAGTATTTACCAATAACTCAGAGTTAATGACAATTGCTGAATCGTTTAGAGATTGGGGTAGAGATTGTTATTGTGATCCAGGTTGTGATAATACCTGTGAAAAACGCTTTGAGCAGCAATTGGGTGATTTGCCGTATGGTTACGACCACAAATATACTTATTCACACCTTGGCTATAATCTTAAAATCACTGATATGCAGGCAGCCTGTGGCTTGGCCCAGTTAAAAAGGCTGCCAGAATTTGTTAAAAAGCGTAATGAGAATTTCGCATACCTTAAAAACAAATTAAGAAACTTGACTAAGTTTATTGATTTGTCGCAAGCTACTGAAAACTCAGAGCCTTCATGGTTTGGATTTCCTATCACGGTAAAAGAAAATATTGATAGAGTTGAATTCACTCAATATTTAGACAGTCATAAAATTGGCACACGATTGTTATTTGCAGGTAATTTAACTAAGCAACCTTATTTTCAAGATATTGAATATAGAATTGAAGGTGATTTAACTAATACTGATACAACTATGAATAAAACCTTTTGGCTGGGTATTTATCCAGCATTAGGAGAGGCTCAGTTGGACTTTGTTGCCGAAAAAATGGAAAATTTTCTTACAAGATTATGATTAAACTTTCCAAATCTGCATATGAAATAGACGGACAACCAATGTTCAAGGTTTTGGACAAGGTTCAAAAGTTAGAAAGAGAAGGTAAGGAAATACTGCATTTTGAATTAGGGGAGCCTGACTTTGACACACCAGACAACATCGTTAATGCTTGTGTTGATGCGTTGAAAGGCGGTGATACCCATTATGCAAACTCAATGGGTTTGTTTGAATTAAGAGAGGCTGTGGCAGAAACAACATTCAAATCTAGGGGTTTTAAACCAGATATTGAGCAGATTCTTATTACACCAGGTGCAAATGCAATTATTTACTTTGCTATTCGTTGCCTTGTCAATGAAGGGGAAGAGGTTATTGTGCCAGACCCAGGCTTTCCAACCTATTTTTCCGCTATTAAATTTTGTGGCGCTAAGGCAGTGCGTGTTGCACTAAAGGAGGAAAACCATCATCAATTAATGGCTGACGATATAAGGCGGTTAATCACGGATAAAACAAGATTGATTATCGTGAATTCTCCGAGTAATCCTACTGGAGCAATGACCGAACAAAAAGAATTACAAGAAATTTATAAAATTTGTAATGACAAAGGTATTTTCATTCTTTCTGATGAAATTTATTCAAGGTTAGTATTTGAAGATAGTGGTGAATTCTTTAGCCCATCAATGCTTGATTTTTGTAAAACTAATGTTATTGTTCTTAATGGTTTCAGCAAGGCGTTTGCTATGACAGGATGGCGTATAGGCGCTGCAATTGGACCTAAGCACCTTATTGAGAAAATGGGGTTATTGTTACAAACGGTTAATTCCTGCGTTTCTCCATTTATTCAACGAGCAGCTATTGAGGCTATTAATGGCGACCAATCAGATGTTCAAATAATGAAAGATGAATATTCCGAGCGACGCAAAGTTTTGGTAAGTGGACTAAATTCAATAGAAGGGATTAGATGTGCAATGCCAAAAGGCTCAATTTACGCATTTGCAAATGTTTCTGATTTAGATATGACAGGTGAAGAATTCTCAGATTTTGCATTAGAACGAGCGGGTGTAGCATTGTTGCCAGGTAGTAGCTTTGGCCATAATGCAGATGATTTTGTCAGAATTTGTTACGTTAATTCAATTGATAATATTAATCTTGCTATTGAAAAGATAAAAGAGGCGCTAAAAAATAGAGGTATGCAATGAAACAAAGAGTAACAGATATTGTCGCGTCGTTCCTTGTTGAACAAGGTATTAAGGATGTATTTACACTTACTGGTGGTGGCGCAATGTTTTTGAATGACGGCATTGCATCAAATGACGATATTAATGCTATTTGCAATCATCATGAGCAAGCTTGCGCCATGGGTGCAGTTGCTTATGCAAAATATAAAAATGGATTAGCTGCCGCTATGTTTTCAACAGGCTGCGGTTCTACTAATGCAATTACCGGCTTGTTGGATGCCTGGCAAGACAATACACCTGTAATCTTTATATCTGGGCAAATAAAGCGCAAAGAAACCTCTAGAAATTCACAAACAAGTCTTCGTCAATTTGGTGTGCAAGAAGCTGATATTGTTTCGATTGTAGAATCGTTAACAAAATATGCTGTTATGGTAAATGAACCAGAAGATATATTGTACCATTTAGAAAAAGCTGTACATCTTGCTCTGACTGGTCGCCCAGGACCTGTGTGGATTGATATACCTTTAGATATTCAAGGGTTCTCTATAGATACAAACGAATTAAGGCACTTTGTTCCTAAAATTGAAACTAATCAAGAAATAAAAGGCATAGAGCGGTTTGTTGAAATGTATGAGCAAGCAGAGCGACCAATTATTTTGGCTGGCAATGGTATTCGATTGTCTGGCTCAGTAGATAAGTTAAGAGAGTTTGCGAGTAAAAACAATATACCTTGCGCTGTGTCTTACTTAGCTGCAGATTACTTTGAGCAAGATAATCCAAATTATGTAGGTCGCTTAGGGATTAAGGGCGATAGAGCTGGAAATTTCGCACTACAAAATAGTGATTTAATTATTAGTTTAGGGTCAAGATTAAGTGTTTGCTTGACAGGGTTTGAATACGAATTATTTGCAAGAGATTCTAAGTTAATTGTGGTTGATATTGATGAAGATGAGCATAAGAAAAATACGGTTAATATCGACCAACTTATTTGTGCAGATGTTGGAGATTTCTTAGAAAATATAGAAAATAAGATAACGCCAAAGGCTTCGAAAGATTGGCCAAATAAATGCATACATTGGAAGAATAAGTGGCCAGTTTATCAGGAAGGATATGACACTGACACTGTTAATATGTATGAATTTATAAAGGCATTGTCAGAGTTAGCAAGTGAAGATTCTATTGTGGTCTCCGATGCTGGCTCATCTTATTATGTTACTTCACAGTCATTTACTTTGAATAATAAAAAACAGCGTTATATAACATCTGGAGCACAAGCCGATATGGGCTTTACCTTACCAGCCGCAATTGGTGCGTGTATTGCTGCCAATAAACCTGTTATAGGTATTACAGGAGATGGCTCATTTCAACTCAATATTCAAGAGTTGCAAACAATTAAACATTACAATCTTCCAGTTAAACTTATTGTATGGAATAACAATGGATATTTATCAATACGAGCAACACAAAATAAATTTTTTGATGGTCGTAGAATAGGCACCGATCCTGAGTCAGGTGTTTCTTTTCCAGAGGTTGGAAAGATAGCTAGCGCCTATGAATTGCCTTATGTAAAAATTAATAATGTTGCCGAATTAAGAGAGAAGCTTGCAGGTGTTATTGCTGCTTCTGGGCCAGTTATCTGTGAAGTGATGTGCCCAGAAAATCAAGAAATCATACCTGCGGTTAGTGCTGTTAAGAATGATGATGGCAGCATGACATCCAAGCCTATCGAAGATATGTATCCATTTTTAGAGCGTGATGAGTTTTTAAACGAAATGATAGTTAAGTCTATTTAATAAAATCATGAAGATTGCAATTCTAGGCGCAACTAGCCAAATAGCACAAGATTTAATTTTGTCTTTTTCAAAGAATCAGCACTATGATTTTTCGCTATTTGGCCGCAATGTAGTAGTATTAGAAAAATGGATTAGTAGTGAAAACTTGAGTGAAAGATACCAAATTCAAGAGTATTCTGAATTTGGAAATCATCAAAAATATGATGTGATTATTAATTTTGTGGGAATTGGCGACCCTACAAAAGCTCAAAAAATGGGAAGTGATATTTTTAAGGTAACTGAGCAGTATGATGATATGGCGCTTGAGTACCTTAAACAACATAGAAAAACTAAGTATATATTTTTGAGTAGTGGTGCGGTTTATGGTGGTAATTACCAAGAGCCTGTTGATAAGGATACAGTTGCTACGATAGATATTAATAACCTTAAATCAACTGATTGGTACACACTCGCTAAACTATATACAGAAGCCAAACATAGGTCATTATCTGACTTATCTATTGTTGATGTTAGGGTATTTAATTATTTTAGTCATACACAAAATATGGATGCTCGATTTTTGATTACGGATATTGTTCGAGCAATCAAAAATAAAGAAGTATTCAAAACTTCTGCGGATAACATTGTGAGAGATTTTATTACTCCACCTGATTTCTACTGCCTAATACAGGCAATTATTGATTATGATTCGACTAATATGGCGTTAGATTGCTACACAAAATCCTCTGTATCAAAATTTAATTTACTTAATGAGTTGAAGAGTGAGTTTGGATTGGAGTACGAAGTTGAAGATGGTATTAATATTGTTAATGCAACTGGCATTAAGTTAAATTATTATTCATTAAATAAAGCAGCAAAAAGTATAAATTATAATCCTAAAAATTCCTCATTAGATGGAATTATTCAAGAAATTAATTTAACCTTAGGACGATAATGTTAAAAAGTATAAAATTTATTGAACTTTACAAATATCTCTTTATTGGGGGTGTTAACGCAGTATTTGGATATGGAGTCTTTGTATTTTTTTTATTTTTAGATTTACATTACAGTGTAGCAGTTCTTGCTGCAACAATTTTGGGTGTTATGTTTAATTTTCAGACTTATGGAAGGATTGTTTTTAAGCGCCATTCATGGTGGTTAATGGGTAGGTTTGTGTTTTTTTACACAGCACTTTATTTTATTAATATAGCATTGTTAGCATTATTCAATCTATTTTTAGTGGATTTATATTTAGCTGGTGCAATAGCAATATTATTCATTTCTTATTTGGGTTATATTTTAAATAAAAGGTATGTATGGAAAAAAAATTAATTAGCATTGTTACGCCATGTTATAACGAGGAAAAAAATGTAGTTAAGTTATATGAACAAGTTAAGTCAATCATTGATAGTAAATTATCTAGTTATACCTATGAGCATATTTTTATTGATAATGCTTCCACAGATAGAACGGTCGAGTTTTTGAAAAATATTGCAAAAGTTGATAAAAATATAAAAATTATTATAAATTCTCGCAATTTTGGGCATATTCGCTCTCCAGTACATGGCATGATGCAAGCAAGTGGAGATGTAGTAATTTCTTTAGTGGCAGACTTTCAAGACCCGCCAGAAATGATAGTTGAGTTTATTCAGGCTTATGAGAAAGGAAGTAATATAGTTTTAGGAATTAAGAAAAGTTCACGTGAAAATTCCTTAATGTATAAAGCAAGAAGTTTATATTATGGATTGTTATATAAAGTTTCTGATGTAGAAATTTTTAGAAACTATACAGGCTTTGGTTTGTATGATAAAAAGTCTATGCATGCACTTAGAGAAATGCCAGATGCTTATCCATTTTTTAGAGGTATGATTGCAGAGATTGGCTATAAAGTTAGAAAGATATCTTATAGTCAACCAAAAAGATATAAAGGTGCAACTAAAAATAATTTCTATACTTTGTATGATATAGGAATTTTAGGATTAATTAATAATTCCAGGGTTTTATTAAGGCTGTCAATATTTACAGGCTTTGTTGTTGGATTTTTTTCAGTGATAGTAGGTGTTTTTTATTTTATTATGAAGATAGTGTATTGGGATACGCTTTCCATTGGGGTTGCTCCAATACTTATTGGCGGATCATTAATGTTTTCAGTCCTGTTGTTTTTTATTGGGATATTGGGAGAATATGTTGGGCAGATATACACGCAAGTGCTTAATAGGCCACTAGTTTTTGAAAGAGAAAGAGTTAATTTTGATTAATTAAGAGCATAATAGCCGCAGAGTGTGCAATAGTTATCTAATGACCCTAATTGTTTTTTGCATTGTTTTTTATCAAAAATAATTTGAAACTAATAATACACACAATCAAACAAAACATAGGTTATTTGCACCTAATGGTTTTAACAATTAGAGTATCATTATTCACTTATTTTATTAAGCGCACTATTGTCTCTATGTTGGAGGTAGTAGTGCGGTAGCCTGCCTGAGAATAGATTGTAACAATATGAATAATCCAGCAATTATCAATCCAAAACACATTGCTATCATTATGGACGGCAACGGGCGTTGGGCAAAAACCAAAGGCTTACCTCGTACCTTAGGGCATAAAAAAGGCATGGATTGTGTGCGTTCAACCGTCGAGGCGTGTTCAGAAAAAAACATTGAAGCGTTAACTTTATTTGCATTTAGCACTGAGAATTGGCGTCGCCCCGAAGAAGAAGTGGGTTACTTGATGGGGCTTTTCTTGGCAATGATGAAAAGTGAAGTAAAAAGGCTGCATAAAAATAATGTTAAATTACGCATTATTGGCGATCGCAGTCGTTTTTCAGAAAAATTACGAAAAGCCATGTCAGGTGCGGAAGAGTTAACTAAAAATAACACTGGCTTGCACCTTAACATTGCTGCCAATTATGGCGGACGTATGGACATTACCGAAGCAACAAAAGTTTTATGCCGTAGAGTTGCCAAAGGTGAGCTAAATCCAGAAAACATTACCGATGAAATGTTGCAAGCAGAGTTAGCGCTTAGTGACTTACCGGAGCCTGATTTGCTTATACGTACTGGCGGTGAAAAAAGGGTGAGTAATTTTTTGTTGTGGCAATTGGCTTACGCAGAATATTATTTTACCGATGGCTATTGGCCAGATTTTGACAAACAAGCACTTGATAAAGC
>Ga0233429_1005524_pt1 | contig 10453 bp, 10 predicted proteins | sample SI_118_April2016_3_FD_179879 | JGI IMG/M metagenome (GOLD analysis project Ga0233429, IMG submission 179879) | Seawater microbial communities from Saanich Inlet, British Columbia, Canada - SI_118_April2016_135_MG | ecosystem: Environmental > Aquatic > Marine > Inlet | place: Canada: British... | reverse complement strand
TTTCCTGATGATTCCGGAAATGATCTGAAAAGTGGTAAACTTTCCGCCGGAATGGGTGGCAGGTTTAGCCCGGAATTAGTGGCAGGTTTCAACCGGAATGGGTGGCAGGTTTGCGCCAGAATCTACAGATGCAGATTATAGAAAAAAGATGTCTCTCCCAGAGGTGCAGAGAAAGACGAAAATATAAGGACATTGTTTAAGGGCTCTTGCGCGCGGAAGGGCAAAAGCTGAAAAAAAATGTCTCGCGCAAAGGCGCAGAGGCGGAAAGAAAGACGAAATCATAAGAACATTATTACGGGCGCTTCGCGCGGGAAGTGCAAAATTCCAAGGTTCTGTGTATCGCGCAGAGGCGAAAAGAAAGGGTTCACCACAGAGGCACGGAGGACACAGAGAAGTGAGTTTCCCCCGGCTGGGAAGATCAACCAATGAAAACAGCTCTTCCCTTCCGATTCAAACGTTCTGAGTTCCGTATGATCACGCGTCTCCCTCCTGCGGTACCTCAGCCTAAATCCCGTCATCCTATTTACCTGAGTAGTTACATGATTTAAACTTAGCGACTTGGCGCGGGGAAATTTGGGTTGTTTTGCTAATTTCAATAGTGGTAACGACACTGTGCAATTAACAATTCATCTTTTTTAGCTTTATAAACAAACCGATGCTCTTTATTGATGCGGCGTGACCAATATCCTTTCCAGCTGTAGCGCAATGGTTCAGGTTCACCGATTCCTTTAAATGGATTTCGCTGTGTTTCTATAATGACACGGTTAATTCGGCTGAGGATTTTTTTGTCTGTTTTCTGCCAATAGAGGTAATCTTCCCATGCTTGTTCAGCCCATGACAGTTTCATTCCTCAATAAGTTCCCTCTCAATGCCTTTACCTGCTTCTAACTCAGCAATGGCAGCATTGAGGCGTTCAGCATTTTTCGGGCTCTTCATGAGATATGCTGTTTCTTCGTATGATGTAAAATCGTCAAATGACAGAAGCACGGCTGTTCTTCCGTTCTGGCGTGTAATAAGGATTGGACAATGATCATCATTGACTCGATCAATGGTTTTTGCCAAATTTTTTCGAAATGTCGTATAATTTATTGATTTCATATATCCCTCCTTTACAATTATAGAAAATGTACTTGATCTTGTACGTATATGTCAATCGTTATTTTTGTTAAAAATGAGGAAGGGCAAAATCTGAAAATTAGAGATTTCTCGCGCAGAAGCGCTATATAAAAGAAAAAAGATTCGGACACGGATCCGTCTTCGCCAAGGGAAAGGCTACGCCGCGACAAGTTTTCACGGATTTACACGGATCAGGCTTCGCTCTGCGAGCTTGGGGCTACGTTTTCAACTTCGACCCCACAAGACGACCCGACAAGTTTACGCAGATTAGAACTCGAAGACACCCACGCAAAGGCGCAGAGGCGCTAAGAAGAGCCATAATATAAAGCGCTGCGCGCGGGAAGGGCAAAAACTGAAAATGAGATGTTTCGCGCAGAGGCGCAAAGGCGTTAAGATAAAAAAAAAGATTCGGACACGGATTACACGGATTTACACGGATTACAAGAAGGCATAAAAAGAGTCATAGAATTAACGCAGATTGATGAGTGATAAAAGAACAAACTGAAAGAGGCAGTTTCCAGGAAAAAGTGTCTCACGCAAAGGCGCAGAGAAGTACGCAAGAAAAGAATATTATTAAGGGCGCTGCGCGCTGGAAGGGCAAACTCTGAAAAAAAGATGTCTCGTGCAGAGGCACTAAGAGGGGCGTAAAAAACAATAATAAAGGCGCCGCGCGCATAAACCAAAGCTGACGGCTGAAAGCTGATTGCTAAAGGCTCCATAATAGAGCCTTGGCTCAATTAGGGTATTAATGTTTTAAACTTAGCGGTTTTGGGTCTTGGCGCGAGAGAATGTATTGTGCATTTGAGATAAATAGCTTGATCACACGTTCATGGATATTTAAAAACTGTCGGCTTAAAGAAACCCATTTGTTCACGCATATGTTGAATCATGGTCTGGATGCAGAGATAATAACCGCATCCACTCATCTTCTCTATAGGCAATACCACGGAATCCTTTTCCGATTCGAAAACTGTATATTCTACCGCCATGAGGGCCTTTACGAGAAACAATAATCTCCCATTTTAGTCCCTGGTTGCTGTAAACTTGGCGCCAGGTCACATCCGAAAGTTTACGCAAGGTTCCAAGGATTCCCCTTTGATCGTGTTTCTGAAGGCTGAATAATTCCTGTTGAAAAACAGGATTATTTAAATCGAGCTTAACTTTTTGTTCCGGAATTTTATTCATGATCGAGGCTTTTCTCCAAATCATCCAGGTCGATTGGATCTGGAGGGTTCGTCTCAGCCCAAGCCACGGCTTCATTTAGATTTTTTTCTATATCCGGTTGGTGAAGCCATTTTTCACTATCTGGAATAAATTTTCCGATTTTAACAACCCAAACTCCAGGTTCGATTTTTTCGACGAGGACGTTTTTTCCCGCATATTGTTTACCCAGAGAAATCTGGCCGCTTGCACCGACGGTTTTGACTGCACTCATGTTTCACCTCAAATCGACATTTTTGTGTAATATGATAGCATGAAAGCACGAAACGTCAATCTATTAAAATGCTCATCGAAAGATGTCTCGCCTAGAGGCGCTAAGATAAAAAGAAGAAAATTCGGACACGGATTTACACGGATCAGGCTTCAGGCTACGCCTCCGGCTTCGACCCGACACGTCGCTCTGCGAGCTTGGGGCTACGTTTTCAACTTCGACCCCACAAGACGACCCGACAAGTTTACACAGATTAGAATTCGAAGACACGTACTCAGAGGCGCGGAGAAAGACGAAACAAAGGACATTATTAAGGGCGCTTGTGCGCGGGAAGGGCAGAAGGTGAAGAATTGGCGGCTCGCGCAGAGGCGCAAGGAGAATGGATGAAAATGGGAGAATAATCTTGGCGTCTCTACGTCTTGGCGCGATGGAATGTGGGATGTTAAGGTTCATCTACCCAGTTTTCAGATTTGAGGTTCCGGATTCGTGAAAATTCGTATAGGTTGTTGGAAACAATCGTAAGGTCCAGACTCAAGGCATGGGCGGCGATCAGCATATCGAGAGGGCCGATTGTTTTGCCTTCTGATTCCAGCGAGGCTCTTATTTCTCCATAGCTTGTCATCATTTTCTTTCCGTGAAATGGCAGGATTGTCAGCGGTAGTAGGAATTCATCGAGAGCGTATTGGTTTGTTTTTTTGCGCTTACTTTTTTCGACACCGTATTGCAGTTCTGCATGTGTTATCGAAGAGATTCCGAACTCAGTTACGGGATATTGTTCAAATTTCTTCAGCACGTTCTGGGGCTTTTCGTTTATGATATATATGCAAATATTTGTGTCGAGGAGATATTTCATTTGAACATCGGCCCACGCTTTTGGTTTTCATCCGGTTGATTCCGTTCGATTCTAAAATCTTTATCGAAATGCTCCAGGCTTTCAAAAAGGGGTGTCCACGATTTTTCTTTGGGTAAAAGGATAATTGCATCACCTTGTTTTTTAATATACACCTCATCCCCAGCCATTCTATATTTTTTAGGTAATCTGACGGCCTGGCTCTGCCCATTTTTGAACAATTTTGCGGTTTCCATGGCGTCCTCCATTAAAATATATACTATAAATATAGACTTTAATGCTTTTTGTCAAGCATGAAAAAAGGCAAAATGGAAGGGGCAAGGCCTGAAAAATAGATGACTCGCGCAGAGGCGCTATATAAAAAGAAAAAATATTCGGACACGGATCCGTCTTCGCCAAGGGAAAGGCTACGCCGCGACAAGTTTTCACGGATCAGGCTTCGCTCTGCGAGCTACGCCCCGACAAGTTTACACAGATTAGAATTCGAAGAAACCCACGGAGAGGCGCAAAGAAGAGCCATAATATAAAGCGCTGCGCGCGGAAGGGCAAAATTCCAAGATTCTGTGTATCGCGCAGAGGCGCTAAGAATTAATGAAGAATTGTTCTATAGAAAGACTTTATAAGAAATATTAAGAGCTTTCCCCAATATTTTGGCACGTTCTTTTCCTATAGTCGATCTTTCGCATCCGCAGATATAATAATCCACGATTGATATAGGCCATGGGTTCGTCCGGCGCCAGGCGGATGGTTGCAGAGTAATCCGAAACGGCCTGTTCCGCTTTGCCCAGCTCTTCATACGCCAGGGCCCGGGTCAGGTAAGCCCTTGCGTCTTCGGGATCGAGGCGGATCGCCTGGTCAAGATCCTCGACGGCATGTTTGAATTTGCCCAGCGTGCCGTAGGCGCCTCCCCTATTGATATATGCGTCTTTGTAGTCGGGGTTCAATCGGATGGCTTCGGAATAGTCTTTGACGGCATTTTTGTATTTTCCGAGCCGATAGTAGGCGAGGCCCCTGTTGTAAAAGGCTCTATATCGGGCCGGGTCCAGCCGGATGGCATGGCTGAAATTTGAAACGGATTCTTCAAAACGACCCAGCCCGGCCAGTATCGTTCCCCTGCTGAAATATGCCTTGGTGTAGCCCGGGTCGATCTGAACAGCCTTGGAAAAGTCTTTCACCGCCTCCCGGTATTTTCCCATTTCAGCCGATGTATGGCCCCGGTTATAGTAGGCATGTGCATCGGCCGGATTCAATTTAACAGCCCGAGTGTAGTCATTCATGGCCTTTTGATAAAATCCCATGTCAAAATAGACATTCGCCCGGTTGTTGTAGGCACGGGGGTCTTTGGGGTTGCGTTCGATGGCTCGGGTGCAGTCGTCGGCGGCTGCCGTAAAGTTGCCTATGTTTCTATGGACAATGCCCCTGTTGATATAGGCCCGGATATCATCAGGATCGAGCTGGATGGCCCGGCTAAAGTCCGAAACCGCCTCCTCCCACCGGCCCGATAGCCTGTGGACATCTCCCCGGGTAATAAAAAGACCGGCGTAGAGCGGATCTGATTCGACGGCCTGATCAAGATGCAGCAGGATCGGTTCGCTGTTTTCCCGGATTCCCTTTTTTATCAAAACCAACGCCCGGTATTCCGATGCCACGGCTTTAAGGGATCGGATGATACCCAGGAGACGTTTTTGTGAAATTTTCGGTTCGGATTCTTCCATTCTATCCAGGAGTCGATCCATCTGCCGGAGGTTGTGTTTGTATTTTTCCAGCAAGGGTTGATCCGATAAAATTTTCGAAACCTTCAAATCCATGGGGGCGGCTTCAGCCGAAAGGGTGGCGGTAGCGGTGATTTGCGCTGGATTGGTGGAATCGGACCCAGAAGGTGTCGTTTCGATTTGAAACAGTGCTGCGGCCGCTGCAAGCGGTTCGGATGAGTTGACGGCGTGGTTTTCTTTCTTGAGTGTTTTTTCAAGGTATGCTGCCGCCTGTTCAAGAACCGCACGCTTTGCACGTGAGGAGGCGATGATTTCACAATCGGTTTTCGATATGTTTAAACCGGATGTGACCCGGGCGGTGTTCCGAAAAACGACGGCTTCCGCAGACACAAAGGCCGGCAGGATTAATAGAAGGATCGAGACGGTATGGATAATCAACATGCATTTCATGGATCAACCTCTGTGAGGCAAGGTATATCAATTGTCGGGAAAGTGTCAAGCGTCCTTGGGTAAACCCAGGGGGTCTTAATTTTGAATTGATGGGAAAGGGCATGGGCGGATAGGCTTCGCCAATTTTGAATTTTAAGTTTTGAATTTTGAATTGATGAAAAAGGGCTTTGATATCAGAGTCTCGCGCAAAGGCGCAGAGGCGCAAAGAAAGACGGAAAAACAAGGACATTACGATGGGCGCTGCGCGTGGGATCGGGAAAAGCCGCAGAGGTGCTAAGATAAAAAGAAAAAAGATTCGGACACGGGTTTCACGGATCAGGCTTCGCTCTGCGAGCTACGACCCGACAAGTTTACACGGATTACAAGAATAAATATAAAGAGTTAGAGAACTGGCGCAGAGGCGCAAAGAAAGACGGAAATATAAGGGCATTATTAAGGGCGCTGCGCGCGGGAAGGGCAGAAATTAAAAATTAGATGGCTTGCGCCACAGTACGATTTTCCGACCAAGTCCCGGTCTTTTAACGGGGATCTACGGGGTAAACAAAGCCGCAGAGAGCGCAGAGTTAACCAAACAAAAAAACGAACCCTTGACCGCCTCCGGCGGAATAATGATATTTTCTTTGCGCTTTGGCGTCTTTGCGCGATAATATTTATAAGTCACTCTATGCCCTACGCTCCATGCCCTATGCCAACTATTTAGTGCTCATCCATAAACTATCGTTTGTGGACTCGCGCTATCAGCCATCAGCTATCGGCTTTCAGCAAAAGGCATTAAAAACAAGTTCTTGGCTGATTGCTGATCGCTGACCGCCGAAAGCTCCATTCAGAAATCGCTTATTCTGGATGGACACTATTTAACTTGCCGTATCCGTTTTGAATCCGATTAGATTTAGAAATCGACTTTTTTCCTTCAATGTCTCGGCGGGAATAACATGGCCCGTGACGGACCCTTGCCGGTCTCTTCCGCCGTGTGTTTCCAGTGTCCTGATGAGGCGTTTTATCTTGAGGCGGGTCTCCTTTGAAATTGCTTGAAAATAGATACCGTAGCCAGCATTTTCAATTTTGTTCGATTTCCTGACGATTTTCCCCGTGCACTTTATCTCATTTCCGGCACATTGTATTATCAGCAAAACGCTTTCGCCAATGGAAAGTTCACCCGTGTTATTTACAAAACAGCCACTTTCAGAGATATCCAGCAGACGGCATTTCAGCACGGACTCATCTGTCAATATTTTTGTATCCAGCGTGATCTTATACCGGGAGGCAACCTCCCACCATCTTAAACGGGGATTGAAATAAGGCGCATAGACATGTTTCCTGAAAAATATCGCCGACATGGCGGTGACCGATAGAATGAACAGCAATACCGTATGGAGCTGATAGTTCGGATTCAGATAGAGATAAACATACAGATTGTAGGAGATGAGCACGGCAGAAAAACCGACAAACAGGTACCATCCCCACTTTCGTACCATAAAGACGCCGAATGCCACCACCGGAAAAAGTCCGAGTATGATCCAGTCGCTCCAGATGAGGTGAGTGAGAATGCTGTCTTCGCCCATAAGCGGCAGTTTGTTTATGTATGCAGCCTGAATCAGATTTCCAACCGGTTCGAAAAGATAAATTAAAGCTATGATAATGATCGACAGGGGTCTTTTTTTCATCTTAACCTCATCAAATTTCCATACATGTCATCGAATTTCTCAAACTAAGCTTCTATGCACCCAAATCGTCCAATTTATCCGGATTTGCGATTTTCGGGTTTCTCCAATTAAGCAGATGGTTTAACTCGTGGCCTAGAATAGCTTGATTTACAATGATTTTACCTTGTGCCTTTCTTCCGAAAACATATATTTCGTTTTTTGTATTCGCGTATCCGGCAACAGGGGAGCCATAGGCGGCTGCTCTATCCCATTTGAAAAACTTTCTATCACCGACAATGTGAACTTTCACATTTTTTAAGGTAATGACCTCATTCAGATTGGGTGATTTATCCAGACTGATAAACCCCTTTTGCATTTCTGTAAAACCGAATTTTCGCAAATCGGTCGCCATGGGGACACACCCGACGATGATTGCCAATCCCAGTATGAACAGATACGGGAAATAAAAAGGATGGTTGTTGTGTATCATAATGGTACCTTCTGTTTATATCGACCAAAGTGCTTTTATATATTATCGGAACAGAAGGAACATTCTTTAACTTCAATTTTGAATTGATGGAAAAGGGCATGGGGCGGATAGGCTTCGCCAATTTTGAATTTTTAGTTTTGAATTTTGAATTGATAAAGAAGGGCTTTCATATCAGGATCTCGCGCAAAGGCGCAGAGGCGCAAAGAAAGACGAAAAAATAAGGGCATTATTAAGGGCGCTTGCGCGCTGGATCGGGGAAAGCTGAAGAAAAGATGTCTCGCGCAGAGGCGCTAAAGTGCTAAGATAAAAAGAAAAAAGATTCGGACACGGGTTTTACGGGTTTACACGGATTACATGAATATATAAAAAGAGTCAGAGAATTGGCGCTGAGGCGCAGAGAAAGACGAAAATATAAGGGTTTTATTAAGGGCGCTTGCGCGCGGGGTTGGGAAAAGCAGAAAAATAGATGTTTCGCGCAAAGTCGCAAAGCGCGCAACGTTGACAAAACAATAAAAAACGAACCCTTGACCGCCTCTGGCGGATTAAAAGATATTTTCTTTGCGCCTTGGCGTCTTTGCGCGATAATATTTATTTTACGAGTTCATCACCTTAAATATATGATTTGTGCCCCAAGTAAAGAAGGATTTCCTGGGCAGCCTCTTCAGGCGTCAGGTGGGTGGTGTCGATGCTGATCTCCGGTGATTGAGGAGTTTCGTAAGGGGCGTCTACGCCGGTGAACCCTTTGATGAGACCGGCCCTGGCTTTTGCATACATGCCTTTCCGATCTCTTTTTTCGCACTGATCAAGGGGGGTGGAAACATGAATTTCGATAAATCCACCGTATGCTTCAATGGAGGCGCGAATTTCATTTCGGGTATTTTGATACGGCGCAATGGGCGCACAGATGGCAATCCCCCGATTCTTTGTGATCTCAGCGGCCACAAATCCGATACGGCGCACATTGATGTCTCTGTGCTCCTTGCTGAAAGAAAGTTCGCTTGACAGATGACGACGGACGATATCACCGTCGAGAAGGGTGACCGGGCGTTCACCGATTTCAAGGAATCGTGAATAGAGAACGTTTGCGATGGTCGATTTTCCTGAGCCCGGATAACCGGTCAGAAAAATCGCAAAGCCTTGATTCTGAGGTGACGGATAGGCCTTCTGAAGCTCTTCCACCACTTCGGGAAATGTCGCCCAGTCCGGTATCCGGCGTCCCTGGTGAAACCGCTTTCTGATGTCCGAACCGGAAAGGGAGATGGTTTGCGTGCCGGCAGGGGTCTGGTTTGCAAACCGGTATTCATCATCAAACGGCAAATAGACGATTTCATCAAAAGAGAGAACGGAGATACCGATTTCCCCGGAGAATTTTTCTGCCAGTTCCTGGGCGGCGTTTACTTCATAAAAGGGTTTCCCACGGGTATCGGTGCCCGGGCCGGCATGGTCGCGGCCCACGATAAAATGGGTGCAGCCGAAATTTTTTGAAATGATCGTATCGAGCAGGGCACCTCTGGGGCCGGCCAGCCTCAGTGCATACGGCAGGAGATTCAGGATAAAGGAATTCGGCGGATAATGCCGGGTCACCGCCCCATAACAGCGGACACGTGTGTAGTGATCGAAATCTCCGGGGCGTGTAATTCCGGTAACCGGGAGCAGAAGCAGATTGGCATTGCTTTTGCGCATGGCCTGTATGGTCATTTCAAACTGGGGACGATGGATGGGATGACGGGTCTGAAACCCCACAATCCGCTTCCAGCCGTATTTGTCATATAATGAACGTATTTCGGCCGGGGTGTGGCGGATCTGCTTAAAATCGAAATGAAGGGGAAGGTGCAGCACCTCCAGCTTCCCTCCCAGGTAATAATCCCCCGATTTTTGGTACAGATAGGAGACTCCGGGGTGGGTTTCATCACATGTGCCGTATAAGAGTGAGGCTTCTTTTTCGGAATCGACCGGCCAGATCTCCTCGATGTGCAAAACGGCAAGAAGAAACCCTTCCGGATCCCGCAGGGCGATGGATTGGCCGGCCTCGAGGGTCTTTGCAAATGTTTCGGAAACATCAAGGCAGATGGGAATCGGCCACAGGGTGTCATCCTGCAGGCGCATCCGGTCCAGCACCGATTCATACTCCATCCGTTTCATAAATCCTTCCAAAGGTGAAAACACACCAGTCGCCAGTAACTCAAGGTCGCACAGCTGCCGGGCATTGAGCGGGATATCGGAAAGATTCATGGCGATCTGTTTCAGAACGGATGCACGTTGTTCATCTACCAGGAGATTTACCAGGGCATCTCCATGGGGCTTGGCTTGGCTCATATCAAAACCTTTTTAATTGGATTCTGAATTATTAAAAATATCGCGCAAAGTCGCAGAGTTAATTTATTAACTCAACTTTCGGGATCCATATTGTCGGGAAATGAATAATTTGCTGTCGCTGTGCGAACTCGCCCTTAAGGATATCTATCATCAGCGCAGGCAAAAATGCTAAAATCCCGTCTCTCGATATCCGATGTTTGAGCCTGTTAGTCATTCGTTCGGGAGCGCTGATGTAAGATGTCCTAAAGGGCTCAAACAGCGCACATCATCATCAAATCACCCATTTCCCTACTATTGGGCGAAACCCAAAAGTTGAGTTATTACCTGAATTTTGCACTTAAAATTTAAAAGAGGGTAGATACCACCTGGGAACCCTTGCTATAGTGGTAATTGACACGATTACCCCATAATAGCAGGAGGTACCCAGATGGTAAAATTCAAGAA
>Ga0233429_1005521_pt1 | contig 10458 bp, 7 predicted proteins | sample SI_118_April2016_3_FD_179879 | JGI IMG/M metagenome (GOLD analysis project Ga0233429, IMG submission 179879) | Seawater microbial communities from Saanich Inlet, British Columbia, Canada - SI_118_April2016_135_MG | ecosystem: Environmental > Aquatic > Marine > Inlet | place: Canada: British... | reverse complement strand
GGAGGTCGCGAATGGCCCCGACGCGTCCGTCCATCATGTCGGACGGCGATATAATCTGGCAGCCTGCCTGGGCCTGATGCAAGGCCATATGGCAAAGTACCTCCACGGTCTCGTCGTTGACCACATAATCATCCCGGATCAGGCCGTCGTGGCCGTGGGAGGTGAAGGGGTCGAGTGCCACATCGCACATAATACCAATATCGGGTACGGCGTCCGCAATGGCGCTAACCGCCCGGCAGACGATGTTGTTGGGGTTCGTCGCCTCTTCCCCCTCGGCATTTTTTAGATCGGCCTCAACGGCAGGGAAAACCGCCACAACAGGGATTCCCAAATCAGCCGCCTGTTTTGCCGCGTCGACAATGCCGGCAATGCTCAGTCGCTCCACACCGGGCATGGAAGGAACGGCGACGGCTTCCGCACGGTCATGTACGAATAGGGGCCAGATCAGGTCGTTCACGCTCAAGGCATTTTCCGATACCAGACGCCGGTTCCAATCATCACGCCTGTTGCGCCGCATCCGCGTGCGTGGATATTGGCCGTGGGCCCGGGTAGCACTTGCCGACGCATCCGTTTGCGGTTTATTGGCTGGTTTGATTTTGGCGATATCGGCCATTTGAGTTGCCCCCATGCGAATACGTTCGAAAACGTGCGAAAACGTACGAAAAATATGTTCGCCGCCATATTACCCCTCAAAATCCTAATGATCTAGACGTGCAATCAGGCCAGCGTACATGTTATGTAGAACCAACAGTCGATTATGAAGCGGAGAACATGCGGTGGACGGTATCAATGTAGGCGGCGGTGCGGCGAAGTCATCGGGGACGGCCAATGGGCGCGCCTCAGGTAAAAAAACCAAGCGTGCTGTAACGCCCGCAAAACAAGGGTTTCAACTGAAGAACCACGTGCGTTTCGTCACCGCCACATCCCTGTTCGACGGCCATGACGCTGCCATCAACGTTATGCGCCGGATGATCCAGGCCACGGGCGCGGAAGTCATCCACCTGGGGCACAACCGGTCTGTGGAGGAAATAATTTCCGCTGCCATCGACGAGGATGTCCAGGGCATTGCCGTCAGCTCCTACCAGGGAGGCCACATCGAATTCTTTGAATATATGATCGATCTGTTGAAAGAACGCGGGGCGGGTCATATCAAGGTGTTTGGCGGCGGCGGTGGGGTTATCGTGCCTGAGGAAGTCCGCGCCCTGCACAATTATGGTGTCTGCCGTATCTACACGCCCGAAGACGGCCAAGCCATGGGCTTGCCGGGCATGATTGAGGATTTGGTCTCCCGGGCCGATTTTGATCTGTCGCGAAAGTTACCGAAAAGCCTGGCCAAACTGAAAAAAGGCAATCGCGGTGCTCTCTCGCGGGTGATCAGTGGTTTGGAAGCCGGCACATTGCCCAAGGCGGCCGCGAAAGAACTTGCCACCCTGGCAAAGAAAAAAGGCACAATTCCCGTTGTTGGCATCACGGGCACGGGTGGGGCCGGGAAGTCATCTTTGACGGATGAGCTGGTTCGTCGTCTGCGCACGGACCAACCGGACATGAAAATCGCCATCGTCGCGGTGGACCCCTCCCGGCGGAAATCAGGGGGCGCTTTGTTGGGCGATCGCATCCGTATGAACGCCATCGATAAATTCGCCGGCAATGGCTCGGTCTACCTTCGCTCTCTCGCCACCCGTGGCTCTGGCAGCGAATTGGCGGCCTGTCTGCCTGGTGCGATCATGGCCTGCAAGGCAGCTGGCTATGATGTGGTGTTGGTGGAAACGTCCGGCATTGGCCAGGGCGATGCCGCTATCGTTCCGTTCGTGGACCTGACCGTCTATGCCATGACGCCGGAATATGGCGCGGCCTCCCAGCTGGAAAAGATCGACATGCTGGATTTCGCCGATCTGGTGGCGATCAACAAATTTGATCGCAAAGGTGCGCGCGATGCCTTCCGGGATGTACGTAAACAGTATCAACGCAATCACGAACTGTTCCACACGAACGTCGCGGAGATGCCGATCTACGGCACCATCGCATCGAAGTTCAATGATGATGGTGTGACGGCGTTGTATCACGGCATTCTCTCCGCATTGGCGGACCGGGGCCTGGCGAAATGGAGTTCCATTCTGCCCGAAAACGATACCCGTCATTCCTCCCGCCAGGATTTCATCGTGCCGTCCGACCGGGTGCAGTATCTGGCGGACATTGCCCGTGGTATCCGGAACTATCATGGTGCCGTGGCAACTCGTGCCGGTGCGGCGCGGGAGCGGCAACAGTTGTTGGCCTCACGCGAAATGCTGGCCAAGGGTGGTGCGCCCAAGGCGCAGTTGGAGCGTATGGACAAATTGGCCGATACCCGCATCAAATCGATCGGTGAGGATGGCGCTGCCATGCTGGCGGCCTGGCCAAAATTGAAAAAATCCTATGAGGGTGATGAGTTCGTCACCAAGGTGCGGGGCCGGGAAATTCGCAGCCAGCTAACCTCCACCACCATTTGCGGCACCGCCATTCCAAAGGTTGCTTTGCCACGGTACGAGGACGAGGGCGAATTGCTGCGCTGGATGATGCTGGAAAATCTGCCTGGGTATTTCCCTTTCACAGCCGGTGTTTTTCCCTTCCGCCGGGAGGGTGAGGACCCAACGCGGATGTTCGCGGGCGAGGGCGATCCATTCAGAACCAACAAACGCTTCAAATTCGTCTCAAAAGACTCAGAGGCCAAACGTCTTTCGACCGCTTTTGACAGTGTCACCCTGTATGGCAACGACCCCGATCTGCGCCCGGACATCTATGGCAAGGTGGGCAATTCAGGCGTTTCCATCGCCACATTGGATGACATGAAAGTGGTCTACGACGGCTTCGATCTGTGCAAACCGTCTACATCTGTTTCCATGACCATTAACGGACCCGCGCCGACCATCTTGGCCATGTTCATGAATACGGCGGTGGATCAACGCTTAGCTGACTTCAAGTCTGAAAAAGGCCGCGAGGCGAATGAGAAGGAGGCGGCGAAAATCCGCGCCTGGGTGCATGAAAACGTACGCGGTACGGTGCAGGCCGATATTCTGAAAGAGGACCAGGGCCAGAATACCTGCCTGTTCTCAACCGAATTCAGCCTTAAGGTGATGGGCGATATTCAGGCCTATTTCGTCGACAACAATGTTGGCAATTTCTATTCCGTCTCGATCTCCGGCTATCACATCGCTGAAGCGGGGGCGAACCCGATCTCGCAACTGGCGTTTACCCTGGCCAATGGCTTCACCTATGTTGAGAGCTATCTGGCGCGGGGGATGAAGGTGGATGATTTCGCCCCCAATCTCTCGTTCTTCCTCTCCACCGGGATGGATCCGGAATACAGCGTATTGGGCCGGGTCGCCCGGCGGATCTGGGCCGTTACCATGCGGGACCGCTATGGTGCTAACGAACGCAGCCAGAAACTGAAATATCACACCCAGACCTCAGGTCGGTCCCTGCATGCCCAGGAATTCGCTTTTAACGATATTCGCACGACCCTGCAGGCCCTTGTTGCCAGCTATGACAACACCAACTCCCTGCACACCAACGCCTATGACGAGGCGATTACAACGCCGTCTGAAGAAAGCGTGCGCCGGGCCATGGCGATCCAGATGATCATCGGCAAGGAATGGGGTCTGGCAAAGAACGAAAACCCCAATCAAGGCTCCTTCATTATTGAGGAGCTGACGAATTTGGTCGAAGAAGCGGTGTTGCAGGAATTTGAGCGTATTTCCGATCGCGGCGGCGTTTTAGGCGCCATGGAGACCGGCTATCAGCGGGGCAAGATCCAGGATGAGAGCCTGTATTACGAAACCCTGAAGCATGACGGCAGCTATCCTATCATTGGCGTGAATACCTTTATCTCTCCCAACCCGCCGGCGGAAAATTCCACCCTGGAACTGGCCCGTTCGTCGGAAAAGGAAAAGAAGTCACAGCTGAAACGCCTGGCCAGCTTCCAAAAACGTAACGCCAAGGCGGCCCCCGCCATGCTGGAACGTCTGAAATCCGCAGCCCGCAACGATGAAAATGTCTTTGCTGTTCTGATGGATGCGGTCCGGGTCTGCTCCCTGGGCCAGATCACCAATGCCTTATTCGAAGTTGGTGGCCAATATCGTCGAAGTATGTGAGGGTTCGTCGTTGTAAATCCCATTGATTGGAGAAAAGTTATGGTTCATCAAGCCGGTGGTTGTCTTTGTGGTGCAAATAGATATGCCGTTCGTTCCGAGCCTGCCAGGGTGACGGTTTGTCATTGCCGGTTTTGTCAGCGTGCAACCGGTAGCGCGTTTTTGGTTGAACCGATTTTTTCAAAGTCTGACTTCGAACATACGAATGGTGAATTGAAGACCTATGCGCATCGTTCGGAAGGCAGCGGAAAGTTGATCTACATTCATTTTTGCGAGACCTGCGGCACCAAGTTGTTTCTGACGCTGGAGCGGTTTACGGAAATTGTCGCCGTCTTTGCCGGTACATTCGATGACCCAAACTGGTTCGAACGAACCCCCGAAAACTCCAAGCAGATCTACCTTGGCGTCGCGCAAAAAGGCACCGTGATCCCAGCTGGCATCGAGACCTTCATCGAGCATTTCAATGCGGCTGACGGCCAGCCCTCAGAGGCGACGGTCTATGCGGAGCCGAAAACAATTGGTTTCTAGAAACGGCTGGTTACACCCGCTGCTATGTTGGCTATTTGCCGGCGCAACGATAATCATCCCTGGTGCGGCGTCCGCCGCGGCCCATAGTTGTGCGCAGACCGTCGTCGATAAATTGCGGCAGCTAAACGTGCCGGCGGGCAGGGTCGGACGGGTGGTCTTTGATGAGATCACTGAAGGCGGGCGAAGCGGCCAGCGGGTGGCGGGCTATAATGCCTGGGTAGAGCTTACGCAGTGTCGGGGCAGCGTGGTGTTGAAGCTGTCGCTCGATTGCGAAATTGAAGACGCCTATACCAAAGATGCCTGTGCTGTTCCTGGCTTGAAAAGCTATTGATCGAATTGCCTCAGCCTTCGGTGCCGGTAATCCGTTTGTAGGGTGCGGTCTTTAGTGTGTCGCCGCCGAAGGCCCTAACCTGGGCTGCGAAGGTTTCGATGAAACCCTGTTCAAACAATGCGCTTGTGTCGCCGCTTCGTCCCAGCGGCCAATATGGACCCGGCCCGGACCATCACCCTTGAGAAGTTGATTCTGAGCGAGTCTGCAAGGGGGAACTTCTAAGCCCCGCATGTCGCCGGGCTTGCGTCGATCGCGTACGAGGCAAACTGCATGTAGCTGTCTTCATTACCTGGGTGATGAAAGGCGATGTCATGGCACGGAGCAGCGCGCTGTAGTTGAGCTGGAAACTGACTTCCATGCCAACGGACAGAGGGGAGCGACCGGAATCGAGAATGAGATGGTCGCTGCTGGCACCGAGAATTTCCATTCCGGCAGGCGGAAGGAGGCCGTCCGGATCGGTATCCTGGCGGCCGAGGGCAAGGATTGTCTGCGTGGTGCAATCTCCTTCGGTGGTGGGATCGAAAATCCGGTCAGTGGCGGGGTGCGGTGTGTCGCCGAACGCGGCCTGGGCAATATCACCCCACGGTTTTGACGGCTTAACTTTCATCTCAATAACTTCGGCGATCAGCGTAAAGGCGTCGGTGTACAAACCGTCGATCGGCTGACGATGCGACGGCTCGCAACCCAGCAAAATCGCTTCGCCAAGGCGCAGATTGTTGATCCGCCCCGTGTCGCCACTGCTCAGAGCCCATTGGAGGCTGGCCGAATTGCCACCCGAGACGATCTCGAGCCCGGAACCGGTCATAGAACCGCGCCGGTGGCGAAGTCTGTGACCGAAGCTCGAATCGATAGAATTGGCCAGCGCCGACAGTTCGGCCATATTCTTGGCGTCTGGTACCACGCCGCTGCGGCAGGCAAGATTGGTGCCTATCCCTCTGAGTGAGATGTTGGGAAAATCCAGCATCGCGCGCACGAACGGTTCAAGGTCGCCGGGCATGATGCCTTCCCGCAGATCACCAAGCTCGACCATCAGTACGATGCCATGCGTACGCCGCGCAGCAAGCGCCGCATGTGATAGCCCGCCAACCACGTCGAGTTCGGTGTTGACGCTGATATCGGCGAGCGCGACGACCTGTTCTACCTCACTCAGCATTGGTGATCGGACCAACATCGTCGGCGCCGTAATATGCGCTGTGCGCATAGTCCGGATGTTGCCGATACGCGAGTCGCCCAACGACGACACACCGGCGTTGATCAGCACGGTGGCGATTTCGGGTGCGCCGAGTGCCACCTTGGTGATGCCAGTGACCGAAATGCCGCGTAAGCTCAAGCGGTCGACCAGGGCGCGGGCATTATGATAGATTTTGTCGAGGTCGATTTCCAGCCGTGGTGCAGTCGTGGTCATCCTGACCCGGCAGTCAATGCAACTCCGAATGCGGGGAATGCGGCAAGCACCATGTCCACAAGGCGGTCGGGCGACCGGGTCAGAGCATCAGTTACGGGGAGGGCGAGTTCATTTTCGTATCGAAGGATCGCCCTGTTAACTTCAGCGCCGGTCATGTTTTCATGGTTGATCGTTAGGCCGATGACCTTTGTGTCGGCGAAGGTCTCGATGAGGTTTATTTCGCTGGCCGGGCGCGGCATTGCCATCGTTGCGAAGTCGCAGCGATGGGCACGGCCCGGTGCATGCTGCAGGACGACCCCATCGGGACAGCTCCCGCGCAAGATAAAAGCGGAGGTCGAGTAGGCGGGGTGGCTCAATGCGCCCTGTCCTTCGACGATAATAATGGCCGGGTTTTCAGCTTCAAAAGCCTCGATAATTGTGGCTTCCAGCTCGCCGGCACAGAATTGTGACGGGACCGCATCGAGCGCAATCCCGTAACGCGCGCCTTGTATCAATCCAGTCTGGCCGGTACCGACCATTACCGCCTTCACGCCGCGATCATTGAGCGTCTGGGTTAGAATGGTAGCGGTGGTGCGCTTGCCGATTGCGCAATCGGTGCCGAGCACGGCGATAACTGGGCAAGTGACTTCAGAAATGCGGCCGCTGAAGGTGCGAAGCCCCTTTAGTCCGCGTGGTTTGCGGACGTCGCGGATCGTTACATTTCCCCGCACGGCCGCCCTCGTGAATTCTGGATCGTCGTTGAGAAATTCGTGCAAACCGTTGACGATGTTCATCCCGTATCCCATCGCTTCGAGCAGGATGGTTCGTTCGTGTGGCGACAGAACACCGCTTGCCGGCGCCATCCCGTAGATGAAGTAGTCGGGCACAGCGCCGGCATGGGTCAGAGCAGCGGCAAGGTCGCGACAGATGGGGATGTCAATCGGCGTTCCATCAAGCACCGAGCCGGCGTCAAGGCCGGCCTTGCTGCTGTCAATAACCGAAAGAATTTTGTATTTCTGCGAATGTCGGACCAGGCCATTGGCGGTTTTGCCGTCTATGGCACCAAAATTTGCTTCGCAATAAACGATGGCGCTGTCCGCTACCGGCTCTGTGTGCGGGTCAGGAGATATTGCCAGTGTGTCGGTTGGGAGTGTTACTTTGAGCGGGTATGACAGCGTCGTTGATTGTCCCGTGGGTGCCAGGGGCATAAGGTACCTGTAATTATTTCATGAAATTATGATATTATAGATATATATAATAATAAATATAGAAATTACAGTTAAAAAATTATCTTATTTCAAATATAATTTTCTATAAATTAATGAATGATAAGATTTTTCATTAATTTTACAGTTTCATTTTATATTTTTATCATTAAGTATATTAATTATTACACATTATTTATTCTATTTTTCTCTCAAATTATGGATTAAGACTCTGTGAGAAGTCGTGGCAAGCCAAGAAAATATTATCATAGAGATAAGACGCAGCACTTTTGGAGAACCTGCGATCATCGCACCTTGGTATAACGCCTCACCATGTAGTGGCATTTATTTCACACTGATCTATCCACCTCCATATCCGGACCGGTCCTGTGGACTTCGGGAGACGGGTCTTATAGGCTCAATGGCGAATCCAGGGTGCGGTGGCTGCTCAGTTGCCGACGACCATCTGATTTCGCGATCTTCTGAAATTTGAGCCATAGCGGAGCTGTCTGATGACATTCCGGGTCCTCACTGCCGAACTCGCGCATGAGACCAACACCTTCAGTTGCCGAGCGACGAACGCTCAGTCATTCAAGGACCATTATGTTCTGATGGGTAACGACGCCATCAGGGCGCGAAGCGACGCCAACACGGAACTGGCCGGTTTCACCGATGCCGGCAGGGAATTTGGCTGGCAAATCGACCATGTTCTTAGCGCGGCAGCGGGGCCAGGCGGCAAGGTGGAGCGCGCGCCCTTCGAATGGCTCTGCGATCCCATCGTCGCCGCGGCAGAGCCTGGCAAATTCGATGGCATTCTCCTCGGCCTGCATGGGGCAATGGTTCTTGATTTTTGCGAGGATGGCGACGGCGAAGTCTTGCGCCGCATTCGAGCCTCTGTCGGGGCCGAAACTCCTATCGCCATTACTCTCGATCCGCATGCGAATGTCAGTCAGCAGATGGCTTCGCTCGCCAACATCGTTGTTTCATTCCGGACCTATCCCCATGTGGATATGCGCGAAACGGGACGCCGGGCGGGCGCGATCCTGCACCGGACTATGGCCGGCGAGATCAGACCATATACGGTCATGGTGAGGCGTCCGATGCTCGAGGAAACAAATGGCGGGCGCACCGATGTGGGACCGATGATCCCACGTCTGACGGCAGCAAGCGACTACGAGACGCATGAAGATGTTTTCGCCGTCAGTATCAACGCAGGCTTTGCAAGCACCGATGTCGGCGATGTCGGACCGACAGTTCTTGTCACCGGCCAGGGTGATCCCGGCCCGCACATCGCCTTTGCTGATACATTGGCCGATGACATTTGGGCCAGACGCCATGAGGAACTGAATGAATATCTGACTGTCGAGGCCGCCGCCGCTGTCGCAATTGGGTTCGATCCGCGAAAAGGGCCTCTTGTGATCGCTGATTATGCCGATAATCCAGGGGCCGGGGGCTACGGGGATTCGACCGCGCTGCTCAGCGCGCTCCTCCAGGCCGGTGTTCCCAACGCCTGCTTCGGACCGATGGTGGATGGCGCGGCAGTCCAGGCGCTCCACAAGGCCAAGCCAGGAGCACAGGTTCAAATTGCTCTCGGCGGTAAGACAGATCCCGCGTTTGGTGGTGGCCCTCTGGTGTTGAAAGGCGAATTGGTCTCGATAAGCGACGGACAATATGTGGGTGACGGACCTATCCTAGGCGGACTGCACCGGTCCTATGGCCCAAGCGCCGTCCTACGCGTGGCCGATATGGAGATACTGATCGTCACGATTGCCAAACAAATGCTCGACCTGCAGCAGTTCAAGTCGTTTGGCATTCTGCCTGAGTGCAAAGGCGTCATCGCGTTGAAGTCGATGCAGCATTTTCGCGCCGCATTTGAGCCCATTGCCGGGCAGGTTATCGTCTGCGACAGCGGTGCCCTCTGCACCCTCCATTATGATCGCTTGCCGTACCGGAACGTGCCGAGGCCGATCTTTCCACTGGACCGGGACTGGCCTGCAGCGATCGAATAAGCGTCTTACGATAAATTTCCCTACGATGCTTATCGGGCGTTCAAAAAAACCATTCCGACTACCCGCCACAGCATTCGGACAAACGTCTAGCTGTGGAGTTTCGATTGGTTGTTCATATCGAAGCGTGACAACTGCTTATGGTTCATTGGAAATTCCGTGCCGGACGACCTCGATATTGTCAGGATCGACAATCTTGCCGTCTTCCGTTTGAATATATTGCACTGTGACGGGGCGACCGGTCGATTTCTCCAGTATTTCGAGGTGATGGATATCCGGATCGGTCCGCCATTTTTCGCCCCATTCCGCCATTGCTAAAATGACAATCTGAAGATCCCGGCACTTTTGTGTCGGAGCATAGGCGTGCCGCTTTGTATCCGTGATCGGGACGCGCTCTAAAATTCCGCTGGCGCAGAGTTGCGCCAATCGCAGGGTCAAAAGATTGCGCGAGATGCCGAGGCTTTCCTGAAACTCATTGAAACGCCGGGGCCCGGCGATGAGCGCATCACGTACAATCAGCAATGTCCACTGATCACCCAACTCGGCCAATGCCTGGGCGATTGGGCAATGATGCTTTTGATAGTTTGTCGTACTCATGGGGTGAAAATACCAAACTTGGTTGACTTTTTGAACCAAATTTATAGAGTTCAAAAATTGAACTAAATGGGGGCGAATTTATGGCAGACCGATCAGCATTCCTAACTGCCCCAATTGGACCCACGATTGTTCGCTTGGCGACCCCAAATATGATTGCCATGTTCGTCACCTTGCTGACCTTCGTGGCGGAAGCATGGTACGTCGGCCAACTGGGGACTGTTTCACTGGCGGGGCTGGCGTTGGCATTTCCCATGATGATGTTGACGATGATGCTATCGGCGGG
>Ga0233429_1005519_pt1 | contig 10459 bp, 9 predicted proteins | sample SI_118_April2016_3_FD_179879 | JGI IMG/M metagenome (GOLD analysis project Ga0233429, IMG submission 179879) | Seawater microbial communities from Saanich Inlet, British Columbia, Canada - SI_118_April2016_135_MG | ecosystem: Environmental > Aquatic > Marine > Inlet | place: Canada: British... | reverse complement strand
GGCCATGCTGTCCCTGGTACGCCAACACCTGTTGCCAGGTGCAGTGATTGCGTTTGTCGACGAAATCAAGACCGGGGTAGCCGATTATGACCCGCACAGCGCAGCGACATGGGGGCTGTTTGAACCTCGTCCAAAAATTGACGGGCGTGTAACCGCTTACTTGTGTCGGCAACGTCTTTGCAAGCTGCCGGTGAATACAGCCGGGGCCTTCGCCGCGCAACTGGACGCCATGTTCATTGAAACAAGCCGTCCATAACAGAATGCCGGATTGTCGGTGCGAGACCAGGGCGCTTCATATTTTCTCATCGAAGCCCCGTCAGCTGTATCGCTGATAACGGGTAAAGAATATCGGAAAACTGGTGCCCCCGGTCCGAATCGAACGGACACTCCCTTGCGAGAACGGGATTTTGAATCCCGCGCGTCTACCAGTTCCGCCACGGGGGCACGGCTGCGGATCATAGAGGAGGTTTTTTGTGGGTCAAGTGTTGCCCAAACCTGAGGTCAAAAAATTGTTGCAGGACCGAAAAAGGCCCTGCAACAAAGCTCCCGCCAGGCAATAACCAACCTGCTCAAGCCGTCTTGATGTCTTCCAGGAAGGTCTGGACTTCCGATTGCAAGGAGCCGAAACGTTCTGCCAGCTCTTGTGAGGCGCTCAGAACATCACCGGAAGCCGTTCCGGTTTGCTCGGAAGCACCACGCACGGTCTCGATACTTTCAGAAACACTCTGGGTACCCGACGCTGCTTCCTGGACATTACGACTGATTTCGCTGGTCGCGGCACCCTGTTCTTCAACGGCTGATGCGATTGTTGTGGCGATCTCATTCATCTCGACAATGGTTGTGCCGATGCCCTCAATCGCTGTCACAGCCTGCTCGGTTGTGCCCTGGATGGCGCCGATTTGACTACCAATATCCTCGGTTGCCTTGGCCGTTTGATTGGCCAGGTTCTTTACTTCCGAGGCCACAACCGCAAATCCCTTGCCAGCATCACCGGCCCGGGCGGCCTCAATGGTAGCGTTCAACGCCAGCAAATTGGTCTGCTCGGCGATGTCGTTGATCAGTTCAACAACTTCGCCGATCCGCTGCGCTGCTTCTGCCAACTCGCGGATGGTGGCATTGGTGTCGTTGGCGGCATCAACCGCTTTGGTCGAAATCTCCGCCGAGTGTGTTACCTGGCGGCTGATTTCGTCGATCGATGCCGTCAACTCTTCAGCCGCTGTCGCCACGGTCTGAACACTCGCCGAAGCCTGTTCAGCGGCGGACGATACAGACACACTTTCATCCATGGTTTGTTTGGCAATATCACTCATGGACTGGGCCGTTGCCTCCATTTCAGTGGACTGGGCTGAAACAACGCCAAGGATTTCTTCTACGGTATCTCCAAAACCAGACGTCAAACCATCGATCCGCTGTTGGCGTGCAGCCTTTGCGGCACTGTCTGCAGCTTCACGATCAGCCTCTGCCTGTTTGGCCCGCTCACGTTCTACGGCCGCCTGTTTTTCTTCTTCAGCAAGGCGCAGATTTTCAATGGCATTGGCACGGAAAACTTCCACAGCATCCGCCATTTTACCAATTTCATTCGTCAGCCCCAGGGAGGGAATTTCAATATCATTATTGCCCTCGGCAAGATCGCCCATAGTCCGGGTCATACGCTGGATTGGGCCTGTGATTGCTCTTGTCATGAAAAAAGACAACACCAGCCCGATCAAAACAGCCAAACCAGTTGCAATCCACAGCAGTCGAATGGCGGTCTGCTCATCTTTTTTGACAGTGGTCATGGCGTCATGGGTAAATTTTTCAATTTCTGCCAGAGCCTGCTCCAGTTCCTGATCGATTTTGTCTTCAATATGTTCAATCTTTTCAGCCACTTTGCCTGGATCGTGAATTTCTCCCTTGCCAATCCGGGCAAAAATCTGCTCGGACAGGATTTCATATTCTTTGTGTTCTTTTTCAACGGTTTCGACGATTTCTGCCAGGTGCGTGAATTCTTCTTTTTCGGCATTGGTATGTGCATTCCCCGCCGCCGCCAGCAAAAGCGCGTCCGTTTCTTCAAGCTCTGTTTTGACCTTGTGACCCAGCGTCGAAAATTCCTTTTCCAGTTCATGGAAATGGCCTATCTGTTTCGGGTTCTTTGACAGACGTTCACCGAGCGCCAGTGTGCGTTCGAATAAAATGGCTTGCTCCAGTTGGTGCAACGTTACCTTGGTCAATTTTTCAGTGAGCGGCATATCGACTTCTGCAACACTGTCGATTTCCTCGGCAATACCCTGCATTTCGATAATGGCAAAACCGGCAACGCCGCCTGTGATCAGCAACAGAAGCGCGACCAGTCCATAAACGCGAATTGAAATTTTGATATTTTCTAACATCGATTAACACTCTGATTCTATTTATTATCATGGGATTCGAAGTTGGCTTTCGTGGGTTCTGCCACTGCTTTTGCCATTCGAATCAATCAGGAGGAGACACCAAGTTGTATTATTTTGATTTTCGTTATGTCTTGTTCAACCTGGCCATTGTTTTGAACAACCAACCGGCAAACATCCTGATACCAAATTCGTGCTGGCGGGAAACTAGACAATGTGTGTATCTGAATTATTTCCGGTTCATATAAATTTGTAACATTATCTGAAGTGTTGTTTCGGAGGTGTAACTCAACCCTGAATTCCCGCGCATTGCCTTGCCGCCCAATGCCTGCTATGACCGCGTCTGCCGCAGAAAACATGGATTTTTCAGTGATACATCGACTTTACAACTGGACCCTTGGCCTCGCCGGACATCAGCATGCGCTGGCCGTTCTGGCGCTTATTGCCTTTGTTGAAAGCTCGGTCTTTCCGATTCCGCCGGATGTGTTGATCATCCCCATGGTCCTGGCCACGCGCCAGCGCTGGATTGCCATTGCCGGTGTTTGCACAGTCGCCTCGGTCGCCGGTGGACTGGCGGGATACGGTATTGGCTATTATCTTTATGAAACCATTGGTCGGGCCATCGTCGAGTTCTATGGTTATGCCAGCAAGTTTGAGACTTTCCAGCAGTGGTACGATGAGTTTGGCTTGATGATTGTTTTCGCCGCCGGCCTGACACCCTTGCCCTATAAGGTTTTCACCATCGCCAGCGGTGTCGCGTCGCTGGATATCTGGAGCTTTCTTGGTGGCTCGGTGGTCTCGCGCGGCATGCGGTTCTTTATCGTTGCCGGTTTGCTCTGGCACTTCGGCGAGCCGATCCGGGTGTTTATTGAAAAGCATCTGAACACGCTGGCGGTTATTTTTACCGTGCTGTTGATCGGCAGTTTTGTGGTCCTGAAATACCTGATCTAGCGTCGATAAAACGACTGTTTCACCCCCCTGATAAATCACAGGTTTTGTGGGATTTTACGCGGACATTTTGTCGCATTTCGTCTCATTTCAGGGACATTTCTGGACATCCGACAAACTTTTCAGGACACTGAGGCTCTCATGATCAACTATCTCCTCCAGCCCCGACGGGCCGCCCTGCTGATCGCCATCGCAAGTTTCATTGTCGTCGGCTCAGCCATTTCATCTGAAATATTCGGTGGCCTGGCGCCTTGTGTATTGTGTTTGTATCAACGCATTCCCTACGCGATTACAATCGCCCTTGGCCTGGCCGGATTTGCAGCGCCGCGATTGCTGGTGCCTTTGATGTTGCTGGCGGCACTGGCATTTCTGACAGGCGGCGGCATTGCGGTCTTTCATGTGGGCGTTGAAGAAGCCTGGTGGACCGGCACCGAGGCTTGCGTCGGCACCCAGGACAAGGCCGCATCCATCGATGAATTACGAGCCCAGATCATGGCGACGCCGGTGATCCGCTGCAATGATATCCAGTGGTCCCTTTTCGGCATCTCCATGGCGGGATACAATGTGCTGACTTCCCTGGCATTGGCGATCTATTCTTTGCTGGTGGCCCGAGAAAAATTCACGCGTCCTTAAGCTGGAAAGCATCGACGATGGCGACAGACACTTCAGCGCCTAAAACGACAGGACAGGACAGTTTGCCTGGCGATCTGTCACGCGAAGAATTGATTGAGCGTATCATCCGCGTTGATCATGCCGGTGAATATGGTGCGGTGCGGATCTACCAGGGCCAGATGGCTGTGCTCGGCAAATCGCCAAGCGCCGCAACTCTGCAGCACATGACCGAGCAAGAAAAAAAACATCTCGAGACTTTTGAAAAACTGGCGGTTGAACGCCGGGTGCGCCCGACTTTACTGACCCCGATCTGGCACGCCGCCGGATTTGCCCTTGGTGCCGGGACTGCCTTGATGGGCGAAAAAGCCGCCATGGCCTGCACCCAGGCCATTGAAGAAGTCATCGACGAACATTATGCCGAACAGGCGGAAAAGCTGGGCGACGATGAAAAGGACCTGCGCCAGACCATCGAAAAATTCCGCGCTGAAGAAGTCGAGCACCGCGATACAGCCATTGCCCACGGTGCCGAAGACGCGCCGGGCCATGCCTTGCTGACAGGTGCCATTAAATCCGGCTCCCGCCTCGCGATCTGGTTGTCCGAACGAATATAGAAATTGCCTTGCCTGGCACATACCTACATTTCAATCACCACAAAGATATTCTAGGCTGTCCCCCCCACCCCAGCCCTCCCCCACGAGGGGGGAGGGAGAGTTTTTTGATCTTCCCTCGATAGCCCTCCCCCTTGATGGGGGAGGGTTGGGTGGGGGTGAAGCCACAAGGAAATATTTATGGCCGATAAAAAAGCCGTTGTTGTCGGTGGCCTGGGTGTCATTGGCCGCAATCTGATTAACACCCTGAACAAGGACCCGGCCTGGGATGTTGTTGGGCTGTCGCGCCGCGTCCCCGATTTCAAATCAGACGCGGAATTCATTTCGGTTGATCTGCTGAACCGACAGGACGCCGAACAAAAGCTCGCGGGCCTGACCGACGTTACGCACATCTTCTATGCCGCCTTCCAGGGTCGCCCGGTCTGGGCCGAACATAACGCGCCCAATCTCGCCATGCTGGTCAATGCGGTTGAGCCCATCGAGGCCGCCAGTCCCGGCTTGCGTCACGTGAACCTGGTGCAGGGCAACAAGATTTACGGCAGCCACCTCGGCCCTTTCAAAACGCCTGCGCGGGAAGACGACCCGCCGCACATGCTGCCCAATTTCTATTGGGACCAGCAGACCTGGCTGGCCGCACAACAGAACGGAAAATCATGGGCCTGGTCGGCCCTGCGTCCGCAAACCGTTTGCGGCTTTGCCGTCGGCAACCCGATGAATATTACCACCGCCATTTGTGCCTATGCCGCGATCTCGAAGGAGCTTGGCCTGCCGCTGCGTTTTCCCGGCAAGCCCGGTGCCTATACGGCGGTCTATCAGGTGGCCGATGCTGAAATCCTCAACAAGGCCATGCTATGGTGCGCCGACAGCGATGCCGCCGCCAATGAAGTTTTCAACATTACCAACAGCGACTTTTTCCGCTGGTCAAATGTCTGGCCCAGGTTCGCAAAGTTTTTTGACCTCGAAGTCGGTGACGTGCAAACCATTTCCCTGACCGACTTCATGGCCGACAAGGGCCCCCTGTGGGCCAGCATGGTCAAAAAATATGGCCTGCAGGATATTGCCTGGGAAGACCTGGTGGCCTGGCCCTTTGCCGATTATGTTTTTGGCACGGACTGGGATGTGATGACCGACACCCTGAAAATCAGACAAGCCGGTTTTCATGACAGCGTGCGCTCAGAAGAAATGTTCCTGCGACTGTTCCAGGAATTCAGAGATATGAAAGTAATTCCATAGGGTGTCTCAACTTGTTGAAACACCTGAAGCCCCTGATACTTTGCAAGACCAGGAATCAAACACGATCACGCGATTCAGATTTATCCGAATTCGCTTTTAACTGAAAGCTTCTCCGCAATGAACAAGGCAACGAACCTCAGCGTCGGCTATATCGGGCTTGGCAATATGGGCAAGCCCATGGCCATGTGCCTGTTGAACAAGGGCTTCCAGGTCGCGATCTGGGCCCGCAATCCGGACAAGGTCGCGGACCTGGTCGCACGCGGTGCCCGTGCATTGAACAGCGCCGCCGATGTGGTCCGCGCCAGCGACGTCACATTTACATGCGTCACCAATACCGACGCCATGCGCGCCATCGTCTTTGGCCAGGGCGGCATCGCAGAAGGTGCTGCAAAAGGCAAGGTCCTGGTGGATATGTCGAGCATCGAACCCGGTGCCACGGTCGAGATGGCGGCCAAGCTGAAAGCCGACACCGGCATGGGCTGGGTCGACGCCCCCATTTCAGGCTCCCCCACTGCCTGCCTTGAAGGCACGCTGACCGTCATGGCCGGGGCCACCCAGGAAGATTTCGATTTTGCCGAACCGGTCATCGACTGCCTGGCGGGCCGCCTGACCCACATGGGACCCAGCGGGGCCGGGCAAACCACCAAACTGGTCAACCAGACCCTGGTCGGTGGTTCTCTGGCGTTGGTCGCCGAGGCCATAAAATTCGCCCAGGACGCCGGTGTCGACGCCACCCGCATTCCCGCCGCCCTCGCCGGGGGCCGCGCCGACAGCCCAGTCCTCCAGGAATGGGGTGCCCGCATGGCCGTGGAAGATTACGCGCCAACCTCCACCGTCGACATCATGGTCAAGGACCTCAACACCGTCTCCCGCACCTCCCAGGCCCAGGGCACACCGATGCCGGTGGCCGGTGCCGCTGGCGACGTATTCCAGCTAGCCAGCCGCCAGGGGCATGGCCAGTTGGATGTTTGTGCCATCAAGAAGATTTATGATTGAGGGAACAGGAAACTCTAACGGGGACATCACCCAAATTTCTTTAAATCGGGATCGTGTCCTCTTATCTGCAAATAATTGACCCCGAAATTTGATCTCTCTTTGCGGGTGTTTCATATATTCCGACTGGCAATCAAATAATAGCAAGTTTTTTGAACGCGATTGCTTATCGGATATCAACCAGCCGAACCGGCTGCTCTTTGATGGGCAAATGCAAAGCGGCAGAAAGGAGTCCAAGGGCGATACTCAACCACCACATGGCATCGTAGGAGCCGAATGTGTCGAATATTTTGCCTGCCAGCCAAGCCCCCAGAAATCCACCGAACTGATGGCCGAGGAACACGAAACCGAACAGCATGGACATGTGTTGAGTGCCGAATATATGGCCGACCAAACCACTTGTAAGAGGTACCGTTCCGAGCCAGAGGAGACCGATTGCAGCACTGAAGATCAACACCGTAGTTTCGGAAATCGGTGTCACCAGAAATAGAAGGAAAATAAGAGACCTACACAGATAAATCCCACATAAAACATTTTTCTTTGGGAAGTAGCCACCAAGAGCGCCAAAGCCATAACTGCCAATAATATTGCTCAAACCGATGGTGGTAAGAGCAGCCGTCGCCAGCCAGGGCGAAAAACTTTTGTCCGCTAAATAGGCGGGTATGTGCACGGCAACAAAAGCCAAATGGAAACCACAAACGAAGAAGCCGGCATTTAATAGCCAAAAACCCTGCACCTGACAGGCTTCTTTGAGTGCCGTCCTGGCGCCTTTAGATTGCAATTCTTGAGCAACTGGCGATTGTCCACGCAAACCTGCCGCGAGCGGCACAATCAAGAGCGCACTCATCGCCAGAATGACGAGAGCCAACGTCCAGCCGAAGCTATCAATCAACGCGTGAGAATAGGGTATAGCCAAAAACTGACCGATAGAACCGCCAACTGACGCCAATGCCAACGCCTGTGCACGTTTATTTGGCGTGACCAATCGACTCACTGTCCCCAGGATAACCGTGAAGCCGCTACCACTCAGCCCCAGACCAATTAATGTGCCACCGACAAGCAACTGCATACCGTCGCCGGACAGCGTCATGACAATCAGCCCTCCGGCATAGAGCAGGCTGCCAACAGCTGCGACGCGACCCGCGCCGTAGCGATCCGCGATGGCGCCAGCAATGGGTGCGCCAAACCCCCAAGCCAAATTCATCAATCCCATACCAAGAGCAAAACTCCCCCGCCCAAGACCCAAATCAAGGGTTATCGGCGTTAAGAACAAGCCCATGGCTTGTCGAAAACCGACGGACAGCGCCATGATCGAACCGGCGCACATAATCAATATCCAAACTTGCCTATGCACGGTCTACTCCCTGATCTCACATTTAATGGACGGAAGTTAGGCCATTTGCTTTTATCACCATAACGAATATATATGATGGTATAATCTTGAATGGAGATGACAATGCAAGCCTCCCAATTCAGTCTTGATCTTTTACGAAGTTTTGTCGTAGTGGCGGAAACTCAAAATTTCACCCGTGCAGCAGAACAGCTCAATTGCGTGCAGTCAGCTGTCAGTACGCAGATACGCAAGCTTGAAGAATCGCTCCAATCCCGTCTGTTGGAGCGCACAAAGCGGCAGGTTCATTTGACTGATGAAGGCCGAACGCTGTTACACTATGCCCAGCGAATACTGCGTTTGAAAGAAGAAGCTCTGGCGGAGATAACGCATCAAGGTCTTTCCGGGCGGATCCGGGTGGGTGTCAGCGACACGTCCATGATTTACATGCCTCAAATACTAAAGGTCTTTGCCAAAAAACACCCAATGATCAATGTTGAATTGCGGTGCGAACGAAGCTGGATTGCTTTGGATGCACTGGAAGCCGGTCAGGTTGACTTGGCCTTTGTCACGCAGAAATGTGGTCGAAAAGGCGGCAAGCCGGTAGGCCAATCACCACTGGTCTGGGCTGTTTTGGCACAAAGCAATGCGGATGAAATGGACCCTGTCCCTCTCGCCATATTCGCGCCGGGCTGCATCTATCGCAAAGCTGCCCTTGATGCTTTGGAAAAATCTCACAAGGCTTACCGCCTGGCCTACGAAAGTCCCAGCCGTTCGGGCCTGGACTGCGCTGTCAACTCCGGTCTGGCAGTTACTGTAATTCCGAAAGACTACATCGACGAAAGCCTTCGGATAGTATCCTTCGACAAGCTTCCAGTTCTGCCAGTATTTAAGACATATCTGTTTGGCGCGTCCAACCAGAATTCACCTACTGTCAGAGCATTTGGCAACATCCTGAAAGAGGTGGTTCCCTCATTAAACCATGCATCTGATTTCTAACGTGCCTCTGCAATCCAAAACCTGTCGAACTTCGTCTCTGCCGAAGCATCATCCTCACCGGCCTGCACCTGCCCATACAAAAACTTCATGAGTTTGCGGTCTTCGGCTGAATAGCCGTCAGACAGTGCGCCACCCTTGAAGTCCTTGAAGAACAGACTCGACAGATACCGTTCCGTGTGGCCGGTTATGCCCAATGAATGGCCGAGTTCATGTAAAACGGTGCCCCATTTATTTCCCTGGGTGAGATTTGTTGAGACAACAATTTGGGCTTTTTGAATTACGCCGTTGTCAGATACGTCGGTCCCGCAAAATCCAAGGATGCGGGCATCAAGGTCGTTATCCCGAGCCAGTTCACGAAGCACTTCGCTCGTCACAAAGTTCACTGTTATGTCGGCAACATCATCGCGGGTCATGCGCACGGCAATACCGGTTCCCGACAACATCTGGTTCAATTCAAATATGGCACCACCGACCATTTCACGTTCTGCGTTCGTGCCGCCTTTGACAGTGACTGTTGGGCTGTGGTCCCAGCGGTTTATTGACTGGCTGGAGCTGCCATCCAGCGTCAGGTCTTTCACATATTCCCAATCCGAACAACGCGCATCGCATTCTCCAAAACCAAACATGTAGGCGAAAATTGTGACATTCACCAGAACCAAAAGTAACCACGAAACACTTGACCGCCAGTGCTTGTTTTGCCCCGACACCATATTACGCCTCACGACTTAAACCAGTACAAAATTAAATAATTACCCTTTTAAATTGTCTTTCTCAAGGATGCAAATCTGGCGACAGGGGTTTATGATCAGAGCTGAAAAAAATTCTGTGGAGTTTTTTCGAGATGCAACGTCCAAAGCTGTTTGCCTCGTTGATCGTACCGGTGATTTCCGGGTTTGCGTTATTGATTGTGGCAACTTGCTTGCCTCAAAACGCCAGGGCTGACGGGTCGGCACGCTTCGACAGCCAGCACCTTGAAGTTCTGCGCCAGGCGCTGTTCCGGCATCAGGGATATGCCGGGCAGCAGCTGGACAACAAGGTTTCGGTTCTTTCGGAAGTGTTAAAGCTGGTCGAGCAAAAATACCTGAGAGACGTTGATTTTGATTCTCTCGTGGCAGTGGGTGACAACAACATTTCGACGGGAACGGGCGGTGGCGAAGACATCGTGGAAGCAGCGATCAATGCCATGCTGGCGTCTCTTGATCAGCATTCCAGTTATATGAGCCCGGAAAAATACAATGAGATGAAGATTGCGAGCAAGGGTCAGTTCGGGGGTCTTGGTATTCAGCTCACGCTCAAGGACGGGCATTTGACGGTCATCGCCCCGATTGACGACACGCCTGCGGCCCTCGCCGGGATCATGGCCGGGGATG
>Ga0233429_1005496_pt1 | contig 10490 bp, 7 predicted proteins | sample SI_118_April2016_3_FD_179879 | JGI IMG/M metagenome (GOLD analysis project Ga0233429, IMG submission 179879) | Seawater microbial communities from Saanich Inlet, British Columbia, Canada - SI_118_April2016_135_MG | ecosystem: Environmental > Aquatic > Marine > Inlet | place: Canada: British... | reverse complement strand
GCCCAAATACAAGCTGTAGCAAGGGGATTTTAAACCGCTGCAGGATTCTGCTTTTTGGTCGATATATCGCAGTAGAACGCGGTGCAAATCGACCAGGAGGCAGAGATGGAAGAAAAAAAGAGCGGCGAATGGATGGTCGGCCTCTCCTTTTGTGTATTCCTGCCGATGATGGTAAATCTGATCGTGATGTTCGGCGTGATGTTCGGGGGATGAGCTTGAGTAAATAAAACAATAATAAGAAGATATATAAAAGACCGGCGGTGCCCGATGGGGCCGCCGATCTTTTTACATGGTCGCCAGCAAGGCGACGATGAAGAGCATCAGATAGGCGCCGACCGTGCGCGTGAGCAGCCACCACCAGTTGCTTCGGTGCAGGGCGACCCAGGCGACCGCTCCGGCGTGAACGATGAAGCCGAAGCCCAGATAGAGGGAGGCCCGTTCGAAAACTCGGCGGATGTGTGGCTGAGTCAAAAGCTCCTGCATCTGCGCCGGAAGGACGTCGGCATAGCGGTCGATCCCCATCAGCAGCAGTGGTTTAGACAGGGCGTAGGTGATGAGGAAGGTGGCGGCGGAGACGGAGCTGAGGATTACCGGTTTGAATTTGAAGTAGAGAGGGTTGTCGAATTTGATCGACAACCCTCCAAAAAGCAGGATGAGGCACACGGAGAGGATCGAGAATTCGTCAATCTCACCGAAGCGATACAGGCTGTACCCCAGCTCCAGCGCGGCGGCACACAGAGCGCCGATGATCGCATAGCGCATGTTGCTGAAGCTGTCGACGACTACGAAGACGACCAGGGGAATGGCGTCTAGTAGCAGTATGGACCAGTCGAAGGGCACGGGAGGCTAGAGGCCGACGCCGAATTCGGCCTTGAAGTCGCTCCAGATCTCGGGGGGCACCTCGGCGGTGGCCGCCGCGTGCGCTTCCTCGACCTTCTCGACATTGTAGGGGCCGGGCATGACGATCCCCTCGAAGTCGGCCGCCATGCAGAACTGCATGGCCAGGTGCTGGATGTTGACCTCCCTGTCCTTGCACCATTGCCACATCGCCTGGGCGATATACGCTTTGGGACGGTTGCGTCCGGCCTGGGGATTCGGCTCTCTCCCTCCCAGCAAGCCCATGCCGAAGACGCTGGCCATGATGATACCGACGCCGCGCGCTCTGGCCAGGGGAAGGGTGGTCTGCGCTACCGATTGATCGAGCAGGGTGTAGTCCAGGTAGGTGAGGATGATCTCGATTTCACCGGTCTCGATGGCGCGGCGGTGGAAGTCGTGCCGCCGGCAGCCCAGACCGATGTGGCCGATCAGCCCCTCTGCCTTTATCTTGACGAGCTCGTCGAGACAGGCACCAGGGGCCAGGGGGACTTCGATATCTTCGGGATCGTGGATGAGGACCGAGTCGAGATATTCGGTCTTGAGCTGGCGGAGGCTGTTCTCGACGCTCCAGCGCGTGGTTTTGGCGGAGTAGTCGCCCCGGTGCTCCGGATGGGTGCCGACCTTGGTCTCCAGGTAGATCTTGTCGCGCCAGCCCCCTTCCAGCGCCAGGCCGATGCGGCGTTCGCTCTGTCCGTACCCGGCCGAGGTATCGACGAAGTCCATGCCCAATTCGATGGCGCGACGGACCCCTTTTACAGTGTCTTCGTCCGAACTCTTGTCGCTGCCGAACCAGGCGCAGCCCAGACTGAGTATGCAGGGGGTCATGCCGGTGTTGCCCAGTTTGCGTCTCTCCAGCTCTTTCGCCATATCGATCTCCTCACACATCCTCGTCAAAAAATCTTTCCGTTTGTGAATGATCGCTGCGCAAAACCGCGATCGATCTGACAATGATAGGCGGTTACCGACTGTGGTCAAGGGGTAGAAGAGGGGCGAGGATAGCTTGACAGCGGGGAGTGAGGCGAACATGTTAAAAACGGAGCTTCCCATCCCGCTTTTCCCCACCACTCCCGAGAGTTCACCATGAAATTCGGTTTCCCGCTTTTTATTGTATCCAGCCTTTTGTATTCCTGCGCCACCATCCCCACAGAACCCGCTGCAGAAGGGGGCCACGCAGAAGTTGCAACGGGGATGACTCCCTTTCTGAAGCAGACCATGCCCGTGGATCGCGAGGTGAGGGTCGGGCATCTGGCCAACGGCCTGCGCTACTACGTTCGCCGCAACCAGAAGCCGGAGAAGCGACTCGAACTGCGGCTGGTGGTAAAGGCGGGATCGGTGCTGGAAGAGGAGGGGCAGCAGGGGCTGGCGCATTTCGTCGAGCATATGGCTTTCAACGGCACCGAGCAGTTCGCCAAGCAGGAAATGATCGACTACCTGGAGTCGATCGGTATGGCCTTTGGACCCGAAATCAACGCGTACACCGGTTTTGACGAAACGGTGTACAGACTGCGCGTGCCGACCGACGATCCCGAGGTGCTGGAGACCGCCTTCCGAATTTTGGAAAACTGGGCCCAGCGGATCAGCTTCGAAGGGGAGGAGATCGACAAGGAGCGGGGGGTGGTGATCGAGGAGTGGCGTCTGGGGCGGGGAGCGGGAGCGCGGATCCGCGACCGGCAGCTGCCGGTATTGCTGTGGGGATCGCGTTACGCAGAGCGGCTGCCGATCGGCGAGAAAGCGGTCCTCGACAGTTTCCACCACGAAGCGCTGCGTCGCTTTTACAAGGACTGGTACCGACCGGATCTGATGGCAGTAGTCGCTGTGGGAGATTGCGATCCACAGTGGTTGGAGGAGCGGTTGAAGGAGATCTTCTCGGGGGTGCCGCCGGCCGCTGAACCGCGGGAGCGTGCCCTCTTTCCCGTGCCCGACCACGAGGAGACTCTGTTCATCGTTGCGGCGGACCCGGAGGTGACCCGGACGTCGATTGCGGTGTATCAGAAGATGGAGGTGCGCGAGCAGCAGACGACCGGCGCCTACCGGCACCATCTGGTAGAGGCGCTTTACCACCGGATGCTCAACCAGCGGCTATACGAACTCACCATGCTGGCCGATCCCCCTTTCCTCTACGGGCGCTCGGGACAAGGACTGCTGGTGCAGACCAAGGAGGGGCGCAGCTTGAGCTGCGGCGTATCCGGGGGTGGGATCGCGCGCGGTCTGGAAGCGCTGCTGACCGAGTCGCGGCGCGCATTTCTCCACGGCTTCACTCAACAGGAACTGGAGCGCGAGAAAAAGGAGATGCTGCGCAGTATCGAGCAGGCCTATCGGGAGCGCGACAAGGCGGAGTCGGATCGGTTCGCCGAGGAGTACAAGCGCAGTTTTTTGGAGGGGGAGCCGATTCCCGGTCTCGAATACGAATACGGGCTGTATCAGACCTTTGTTCCGGAAATTGAACTGGCAGAGGTGAATGGCATCGCCCGCGAGTGGACCGGCCAGAGGAACCGGGTGATCACCGTGAGTTTGCCGGAAAAAGAGGGGCTCCAGCCGCCGACGGAAGAGGGGTTGAAGGAGATTTTCACCCGGGCGGCCAACGCCGAGCCGGAGCCTTATCGGGAAGAGCAACTGGGCAAGACGCTGATGGCGGAGATCCCGCCGCTGGCGGAGATCGAATCCGCACGGGAGTTCCCGAATTTGAATTTGACCGAATGGAGGCTGGGCAACGGGGTGCGGGTGGTGCTCAAGCCCACCGATTTCAAGAATGACGAGATCCTGTTCTCGGCCTTCAGCCTGGGAGGGCATTCGCTGGCGGCGGATGAGGACTACATCGCCGCGCTGACGGCGGATCTCATCGTCAGGGAGGGAGGGGTGGCCGACTTCAGCAAGGTCGGTTTGGAAAAGATGCTGGCCGGTCGGGTGGTGAAAGTGGCTCCCCGCATCGAATCGCTCCAGGAGGGATTCCAGGGAGGGGCATCGCCTGAGGATGTGGAGGCGATGTTCCAGCTGATCTATCTGTATGCGACGGCGCCCAGGCAGGACAGCACGGCGTTCGCTTCGTATCGAAACTGGTTCGTAGGGATGATAGAAAACCGCAGCGCCAGCCCCGAAGCGGCCTTCAGCGATACGGTGCAGGTGACTGTGGGGCAGCACCATTTGCGGTCGCGGCCCTGGTCTCCGGCGCTGATCGAAGAGATGGATCTGGAGAAGTCGATGCGCATCTACCGCGAGCGGTTCGGCGACGCCGGCGATTTCACCTTTTTCTTTGTCGGCAATTTTTCCCTGGAGCAGATGCGCCCTCTGGTGCGACGCTATCTGGGCGGCCTGCCGACGACCGGACGCGAGGAGAGCTGGCGGGATGTCGGCATGGAACCGCCGCGCGGGGTGGTGGAGAAACAGGTGTTCAAGGGGGTGGAGGATAAGAGCCTGAGCCGGTTGATATTCACCGGACTTTTCGAGTGGAGCTACGAGAATTTCTACCAGATCCACGCCATGGCGGCAGTGCTGCGCATCAAATTGCGCGAGGTGTTGCGCGAAGATTTAGGCGGCACTTATGGAGTGAGGGTCGACGTCTCCACTACCCATTTTCCCAGGGGGGAATATCGCATCGGGGTGACCTTTGGCTGCGACCCCGAACGAGTAGATGAACTTACCGGGACCGTCTTTTCCCAGATCGACAGCCTGGCGCAGGCGGGGCCAGATTCCTCCTATGTGCAGAAGGTACAGGAGATGCACAGGCGCCAGCACGAAGTGCGGAGTAAGGAGAACGACTTCTGGCTGGACGCCCTGGAAATGCTCTATTTCCACGATCTGGCCCCCCGGGCTTTCCTAGACTACGAAGAGATGGTCGATCGGCTCGATGGTGAGACCGTGCGCCAGTTGGCACGCCGGTATTTCAATCGGGAGAATTACATTCGGGTGGTGCTTTTCCCAGAGAAATATAAAACGTTAAAAAATAAATAGTTATATTGTAATAAAAGATCATGCGAAAAAAGGGAAAGAGAACTTGACATCTGCACATACGTTCACTATATTAAAGCAGTGAACATTTGTATACTCAAGTCCTCAAATTCACGTCGGATCGCCCCACGGTCCGGCAAACTCCCCAGGAGGTATCGCAATGGTCAGGAGACCGGGTAGCAGGCGTTCCATTCGCCGCATGCCGCACTACGAAGGCTATCCTCTCGCTCGGCTGGGTGGGGAACTGAGTGCGGTGATCAACAGGGTGCGCAGAGCGTTTGGTCCGATTCCGATGCGGGAGTCGGCTTCCCGTCGGGAAGTAAAACAGGCGGAGAGTACTGTCGATCAGACGGCGCGGCTCTTTCTGCGCGGTGAGGCGGATCTGGCTGCCTGGTACCGGGCCCTGCGGCAGTACGAGGATGTCTGGATGACTCAGCTGAATCAGGTGCGGGTGAAGAGCGCCGGGCGCTGCGCCGCCTGACGGAGCTGAATAGTATCACCTGTCGGTTGCTGCATTGAGTTGGAGGAAAAAGGGGATGGGCAGCATCCGGTTGTGATGAATTCCAATACAGGGGCAACGGCATATGCCGTTGCCCCTGTTCGCAAATGGATGGGTTAAATCCTACGAAGGTACAAGATTCGCCACTTCGATTTGGGGTGTGAGTAGTAATGGAACCCAAACCACCATTTAGCTCCACTCCGAGGTCCGGTTTTTGTCGTCACGGTTCCACGTTGACGACGACGACGGTCTGGTCGTCGCCCTGGGATACGTCGCCGGTGAAGCCTTTCAACCGGGCGAAGAGGTGCTCGATGAGGTCGGCGGCGGAGAGGTTCTGCCGACAGCCGTCCAGAATGGCGGTGGCGGTGCGCTCGAAGCCGAACAGGTCGTCAGTGGTGTCGGTCGCTTCGACGATGCCGTCGGAGCAGAAGATCAGGCGGTCGCCGGGGGACAAGGTCGCGTCGAGGATTGGGTACGACACGTCGGGCTGCACCCCCAGGGGATAGGCTTCCACCTGCAGTTCGACGATGTCGTTGGTGGCGGAGCGGTAGTGATACGGATAGGGGCAACCGCCGTTGGCCAGGCGCACCGCGCGGGAGGCCAGATCGAGTTCTGCCGCGGCGAAGCAGACGAAGGTGCGCGAATCCAGGTTGCGGTGCATGGAGCGGTTCAGGCGGGAGAAGAGCTGTTCGAGGGAAGCGCCGGATTCCATCTGGTTGTCGAGGATGCCGCTGAAGAGGACAGCGGGTATGGCGGCTTCCATGGCGTGGCCGGTGACGTCGGCCAGGGTGATGGCGAGTTTGCCGTTGTGGGGAAAGAACTGGAAGAAGTCTCCACCCACGTGGTTGGCGGTCAGGCAGCGACCGGCGATGTCCAGGCCGGGGATTTCCGGAGGGCGTTCGGGCATGAGGTTCATCTGCATGTCGTGGGCGGTCTGCAGTTCCTCCTCCAGATCGGCGATGAGTTTCCGCTGGGCTTCTTCGGCGGTACGAATGTCGAAGTAGCGGGTGTAGCCCAGGGAGACGGCTTCGGCGAACTGTTCGACGAGTTTCAGGTCGGGGTCGGTGTACACGGTGCCCCTCAAACCGCATATGTAGATTCCACCGTAGTCGAAGGGGACGTTCAGGCCGTAGCTTCCCGCCAAACCCTCAGGTGCACCTGGCCAGGACCAAATGGCTTTCATTTCGTCCCGAAAGCTGTCGGGCTGGACGATGATTCTCGGTTCGAAGCCGGACATGGCGTAGCCGTTCTCACGGGCGAAGGGCAAAGGCACGTCGGTGACTACCAGCTGCATATCGTCGGCCAGGTCCTTCTGGAGGATTCTCTCTATGGGAAAACCGCTCTGGATCAGGGCCTCGTAATCCGACTCCATGGCGGCGTAGAGGCGCAGCACATCCAGCTCTTCATCCGTCAGCGAGATGAGACAGGTGTCGAAGGCCAGGCCGACCGTTTCCAGGTTCCGACACAAGGCGGCCATGAGAAGGGCGATGTCGCTCGTCTGATGCATGGCCATGGCTTCGGCGCGGAGGCTTTCCGCGGCGCGTTCGATGAGTAGCTGGCGGTTGCGTTCTTCAGCGGCCTGCAGGTCCAGGAAGCGGGTGTAGCCGAGGTCCACGGCGTCGGAGAACTGCAGGGCGATCTCCATGTCGTCCTGATCGAAACTTTCCCCTTCCATGGCGGCGCACCAGATGCCGCCGTGGGAGAAGGGCACGTCCATGCCGTGGCGGCCGATCAGTTGTTGGGAATCCGGCACCGGTCCTCCCCACATCTGTTCGAGCTGGGCGGGAAAGTTTTCGGGAGCGACCCAGAACGAGGGTTCCATGTAGGGGTTGGCGTGGCCGTATTCCTGAGAGAATTCGAGGGGCAGGAGCTCCGAACGCATCAGGTGGATGCCCGACGCCACGTCGGCCTGGTAGAAATAGGGGGTGGACCTGTAGGCTTCCACAAGCTCCTCGGGGAGGGGAGCCATGAGGTAGCACTGCCAGGTGCCGGCCTCCAGGTCGACGATGTTGAGCGATCCCCGCTCGAAGCGCAGGCCGGACTCGACCAGGCCGTTCCACAGGGCGAGCATGACCTTGCCCAGGTCGCCGCTTTGCCGCATGGTGGCGGCTTCGACGTGGACCCGTTGGACGGCTACCTGGAGGGATAGGCGGTGGTTCTGATCTTCCAACTGCTGGCGCAGTTCGGCGATGATCTGGTCCTTTGTTTTTTCGCTGTCCGACATGTTTATTTTCTCGTGTTTCGTTGTGAATCAGGCTTGAGCTGTCCTGTGTCCTGCCACGATTCTTGAGACGGTCGCCTCACCCTGAGTTTCTGCTATCACAAGTGGTGCCAACGGTGACAACAATGTTTTTTAGAACATCTCGTTCTTGCTTAACCCGATCTAACTCTCGGCGTAGCTTCCGCACTTCTTCTTCAGAGGGCGGAAGTCGACCCGAACCGGGAAAGGATTCCTGGGCATCTTCCTGATACGCCCGTTTCCAATGACGCAAATTGCTGACTGGAATGCCCAGTTCAGCCGCTATCTGGGGAAGGCTGCGGTCCCTGTTGAGAGCCAACTGGACCGCTTCCTATTTGAATTCGCGGGTGTAGTAGGTGCGTTTGCGGTTTTCCGAGTCCATGGATACATCTCCTTTAACTATGAGAATAAACTATCCTTAGGTGGGTGTCCACAGAATCGGGGGAGGATCACTTTGTAGGATTTAACCCATGGATGTGGGAAAGGAGATACGAGGATGGACAGAGAGAGCGTTCTGGCCTGGAGGATGATCCGCCAGGGGTTGGCCGAGCCGGTCAGCAGAGAAAAGGCGTTTATCGCACTGTTGCGAGCGCTGCAGCCGGTATCTCCGGTGGCAATGACGATGCCGGGGTCGCCGCCGCGCCTGGTGCATCGGACCACCTTTGACGACGATGAGATAGCCGATGGGATGCGGGAGTGCCGGGCGCTGGTGAAAGGGCGCTTCTGGGGGGGGAATATCGGCTATGTCCTGGCGGAAGATCTCGAGCTTTACGCCACGGCTTTCCGCAAAGAGCTCGAGCGCCTCAATCTGCTTCAGGAGCGGGTCTATCAGGCGTTGTGGAGCGCCGGCCCGCTCACTCCCCGTCAACTCAAGGACGAGACTGGTCTGCTGAACAAGCAGATCATGCCCGCCCTGCACCGCCTGCAGAAGGCTTTCATGGTGTACGAGGCGCAGGAGGACAGCAGCTGGGAGCGGAGCTGGTCTCTGTTTGAGGCGGAGTGGGAGGATGTGGACCTGAAGCGGATTTCCTGGGAAGAGGCGGCCGGCGAGGTGCTGATGCGTCTGTTGCGCAGCCAGGTTTTTGCCGAGACGGCGCAGCTGCGCGACTGGTCGCAGTTCCCGGTCAGGGGGTTGTCCCGGGTGCTGGAGCAGTTGGAGGCTAAAGGACGCATTCTCGCCTGTGAGGTCGACGGCCTGGGAGCGGGCTGGATCCTTCCGCAGGATGAAGAACTGGAGCAGCGGGTTCCGCTCCGGTCGGTCCGCATGCTGCACCGGGCCGATCCACTGGTGCAGAGTCATCTCAGCAACTTGAAGGAACGTTTCCCCGGGCGGGAGGTGTTGCAGTATCTGCTGATCGACGGAGCGCTGGATGGAGCGGTGTGCGGCCACTGGCGCATCGGCCCGCACGATGTTGAAGATATCACTGTCGACCTGTCGGCAGATGAACAGGAGATGAGGCGAGAGGAGGTGATCGTCGAGGTGGCGCGGCGATACGATCCGCCGTTCAGCCGCATTCGGCGATACTGCGGGCAGGAGTTATAGGGGGAACGGCGGGACGAGTGGCCTGTCGTCAGCTCGATTCGCGAGCGATGGTGAAGGTGGTGCCGGTACTGCGGTCGAGTTCGACGTTGGCTTTGAGCTGGTGTGCCAGGGTTTCGACCAGCCTCAAGCCCAGAGAGTTGGGATGCTGGAAGTCTATGTCTGTGGGCAGGCCGATGCCGTCGTCGCTCACCGTCAGCGCGAACTGATTGCCCGGGCCGGCTTGCAGGAAGATGGAGACGTGGCCCTCGCGCCCGCCCGGGAAGGCGTATTTGAGCGCATTGGATACTAGTTCGTTGATGACCAGGCCCAGGGGGATGGCCTGATCCAGGCTGAGCGGCTGGGCGTCTACCTGGATGTCGAGGGCAATGTGGCTGGTGCTGATGCCGTAGGAATCGAAAAGGTTTTCTATCAGAATGCGGGAGTAGTCGCCAAAGTCGATGCGCGCCAGATCGCCCGAGTTGTAGAGCTCTTCGTGGATGAGGGCCATCGAGTTGATTCGGTGCTGGCTGTCTTCGAAGATGCGGCGCACCTGTGCATCTTCGAGGTCATTGGTCTGCAGATGGAGCAGGCTTGAGATGATCTGCAGGTTGTTTTTGACCCGGTGGTGGATCTCCTTTAGCAGCACCTCCTTTTCCTCCAGCGATTCCTTGATCAGGCCTTCGACCATCTTGCGTTCGGTGATATCCTGGATCACCACCTGAGTCATGCTGACGCGGTTGATCTGTTCGTCTTCGGGGCTTTCGAAGATGGGGAACAGGGAACCGGATGCCCAGTGATAGGTGCCGTCTCCCGCCCGCCAGCGGAATTCCAGGTCGCGCAGCACCGGCGCTTCTCCCGAATCCAGGAAGGTGCGGATGGCATCCAGGTCGTCTGGATGGGCGATGCGATCGACGGTCGATCGATCGCCGTAGAATTCTCGAGGCAAATAACCGAGCCACTGTTCTATCTGGGGACTGACATAGAGAAACTCCCCCCGGCTGTCGAGCAACATGACGACCAGGTTGGGCGTCTCCACCAGGGTGCGGTAGCGCTTTTCGGAAAGGGTCACCTCGCGCAGATCTTCCATACGGTGGAAGCCCTCGGAAAGGACTTCGGCCAGTTCGCTGACAAAGGTCAGATCGCGGGTGGTGAAGACTGCGGGGCCGGAACTGGTGACGGTGAAGACGCCGTGTGAGAAGGGGGCGTCGACGATAGTGCGCACCTCGCCGAAGAACTCGCTCAGCCGTTCCCTCTCGTGGTAAGTGGTCTCGCCGTCGAGATCCCGGCAGTAAGAGAGTTTGCCCCGTTTCCAGGCGGCGACGACGGCGTTGGCAAAGCGCTCGGTATCCGTCACCATCCACTCCCCCCGCTTGCTGATCTCTTTCGCACCGCGCGAGCTGTAGAGGGTG
>Ga0233429_1005494_pt1 | contig 10492 bp, 13 predicted proteins | sample SI_118_April2016_3_FD_179879 | JGI IMG/M metagenome (GOLD analysis project Ga0233429, IMG submission 179879) | Seawater microbial communities from Saanich Inlet, British Columbia, Canada - SI_118_April2016_135_MG | ecosystem: Environmental > Aquatic > Marine > Inlet | place: Canada: British... | reverse complement strand
TGGTTTTATGGATTTTGATTGGGTATTTGTTTTTTCACTTTATAATAATGGGATGGACAATATGAAATATAAGGTTATAAAAGATTACCCAACATCTAACGGTATTCTATATAAGAATGAGTTAGTTAAAGAAGAAGGTAATTCAACATTAAAAGGACACATTCGTGTCAAAGATAATATGGGTAGGATTTGGTTTATACCAAAAGAAAATTTAAGAAAAAAATAAAAAAAGACTTGACTTTATCAAATATTATTCGTAAGATCAAGTAACAATGAGTAGACAACAAAAGCGTTATAAGTCTCGACAAAGAAAAAAATCTTTGAAGAAAAAAACCAATCAACAATATGGTTATACAGGCCGAGAGGCTATAGCCACCATTAAAGATGAACGAGGTGATTTTAGTTGGTTGCCAAGTAAAGAAGGTCTGAGTATCGAACAATGGTGGTTAGATAGAATTTTCCAACAGAGGTCAGCTTCTAAATTAACTAAACCTATTCCAATGGGATGTTTCGTTGTCCACAACAATGATGATAAAACTTTAGACAATAAAATTCGTAAACATATTTGTGATTTAGATATACATCAAGAAGTTGATTTTGAAGATGATGGAGATGGTAAAGAATGGGTATTAACTAATGTAGAAGATTTATATCACGAACTTAAATTTTTCCCAAATTCAGTCTCGGATATTTTAAACAATGAATATTTTATGAAACTTTGGTTTGAAAGAGTTAAGAGTTCTAAACTTTCATATTTTGATAAAGAAACTATAAGTGAACCTTATCAATTAAGACCTTGGCAAGATTTGGTAGTTGAAGAAACGTTATCGTCTGATAAGAAGTATCATCAGCTCGGATTAGCATATAGACATGGTAAAACACTTAGTGTGTTAGATTATGTGAAGAAATTAGTTTTGAGGGGTGATTATGATGGAAGTAAATTATATCTTGTACCTACTTCTAAAAGTTTATCATCAAACGCATCTTTTGTAAAGGATTATGATAGATTTGGATTCAAGGAATATTTTAATATTATTAAAGATGTATCACTATTTAAAGATGAAGATAAAATAATTGAGAATCTTTTAGAGATATTACCAAAAAATTCAATGTTAATTTTAGTTACTGATGAAGCAGATTTAGCCTCACATACTATGATTTCTATAGATAAGATAAATTTAATCAAAAAAACATTTAATGTGGTTGAACAAATCGTAATGACTGGTACTGGTATTGGTAAGGCCTCAAAAATACTTAAAGATATTCCACCTGATGAAATTAATTTTATTTATCAAACCTATGATGAAATGGTTGAGATAGGTGGAGAGGTTGTTAGAAGAAATTATTTTAATGTTCCCTATGAACTTGTAAATGGATCAGGTGAAAAGGTTTTGAACATTACACAATCATTGGCAGATCCAGCCCACCACGAACAACTATCAAAGTATTTATATGATTGGACTTTAAATAAGGTTTTTGAAAAAAGATTAGAATTAATACCTACTGATATTGTAATTGTATTTGTTAATTCAGAACTAAATAAACACATGGAAGGTTTTGTAGATACATATGAAACAATGTATTTTGATAAAGTTAAATGTCTTGTCTTGACAGGTAGAACAACTTCTAATAGAAAGGCAGAAAAACTTGTAAAGAAAACATTTCATACGATGAGAAAAAATAAAGATGAACGAAAGTTAGTTGTGTTTAGTAATGGAATTGGTTCGAGAAGTTTTAGTGTCGAGAAGATATATCGAGAATTAAATTTCTGTGATGGTTATATCACAGATGCAAAATTACAACAAATGGCAAGACCATTGACTTGGGAAGAAGGTAAATTAGAAGCTGATATTATTAGATTTGGTTGTACACCAATGGACTTACCAGAACAAATTTATTTAGTAGAACATGAATCGCCTGGATATGGTGAGAAGTCATATAGTTCAGTTCACAGATATTTAACTAATAACTCATTTGCTAATGTTCTTGTTTCAGAAGATGGTACTATTACGAGAGAAAATTTATTTCCTAATGGTGTTGATAGTAAAATAGTTGGTCAATTTATTGATAATGTTTGTAAATTTTCAGACAATACATCTTATATTAAAACAAGATTATGGGGTGAAAATATTCAAGTGGATGAGGATATTATATTACAGAAAAGTAAAAAATCTAAAACTAAGGTTTTAAATACGAAAGTTAAAGTTAAAAAATTAGGAAAGAAGATTAAAATTAGCAAAACAACTGGTAAACCTACAGTACAAGATGAAAAACGACTTGCACAGTATGTTAATATAATGAGATGTATTCCATCTTTAGCAAATATTGAGGGGTTAGATACAGTAGATAAATTTTTATACAATGGTTATTGGAATGATTATTTAATTATTGATAAAACATTATTTAAAGAAAATTATGATAATTCAGAAGTATTTAAAGGACTTGTGGATGGATTGTTTAGACACGCAGTTAAAAAAGATTCTGAATGGCACAAACAGAGGTTACAGAAATACATGACATTTACAAGTTTAAAATAGGATTTTAAATGTTAAATATCCTACTTATATATAGAGGACAAGTTTTTGATAAAGAAATTTCTCCAACGTTAGAGTTATATAAACATGATAATATTGTATTGGTTGTAGAAAATTTAATCACAAAAAATATAATAAGCCGTGGACTTATTGGTAATATTAAAAATAGGAAAGTAATCACGGTAAACGAATTTTTAGAAGGAGTAGTAGATAATATGGGATTTGACTTTAAATTAGGCAATCCACCTTATCAGGGAATTGGCACTGGCCAAAACAATAAGATATATAATCAAATATGTAAAAAGACTTTATCGTTACCGGGTGGAAAATATAATGATGTTACGGAATTAATCACACCCACATCAGTTTTGAAGAAGTCTAAGAGATTTTCTTTAATAGGTCAAAAAGGATTAAATAAAGTTGATTTAACTACTGACGATGCCTTCGATGTTGGTGTTACTATATGTTCTTGGAGAATTGACAAAAGAAACCATACAGATAAAGTTGAAGTTATAAATAAAAACGGAACTGAATACTTTAATTATAATGAGATGGTATTTGATAGTAGTGTAGTGAGTAGAGATTTTATTAGCATATACACCAGATTGAAAGAAATGACACCCACACCAGAAACGAGAATGTTTAAACAAAATTTAGTTCCTTCTTCCGATACTCGAACTAAAAATAATGATGAGTATAAATATTCTTGGTATAAGATAGATAAAGCTAGAAAGGAAGAGTTTGTTTATTATGTAAAAAGAGAACCACATTTTATTGGTGAGAAAAAGTTTGTAATTAGTAGAACTAAAAGATTTGATGAGTCATCTACCATAGTGAGTTATAATGATTTTAGTGTCGCACATATGTTTACCAATATAGAAGAAGAACATCAAGTAGATAATATAAAGTCATTTTTATTTAGTGAATATTTCATAACCCATAGTGAACAATGGAAATTATATAATGGTAATGGTTTTAATGACGCATTAATTTATTTACCACCCTTTGACAAAACAAAGTCTTGGACTAACGAAGAAGTAAAAGAGTTTATTGAAAGTTTTGTATGATAGAAGAATATATTAAACATTCAAGAGAGTTTGAATACATGAGTGGAGTTGAAAGGGATACCCTAAGAGTCAAACAAAATGCAGAAGTATTCACATCAACAAATGAAGTTCAAAGACGACTTGATAAATTAGAAATTGATTATTCGGATATGTTTAGAAATGAAAATGTAACATTCTTGGATAATAGTTGTGGAGATGGACAATTCCTATCAGAAGTTGTGATACGGAAAATTGAACGAAGTAATTGCACATTAGAGAAGGCGTTATCTACTACATATGGTGTAGAGTTAATGGAAGATAATGTTCAGTTATGTAAAGAAAGATTAGCAGGACCAAATCCCACACAAGAGATATTAGATATATTGGATAAAAATATTGTATGTCATGATGCTTTAACTTACGATTATAGTTTTGGTGAACCAGTGGGAGTGGAGAATTTTTTTTAGCAAATTAAAATGAATTTTAGAGAATTACTAAACTATATATATATGTATTAAGAATTAAAAATTAAAAATTAAAATTAGAAGAAACAAGAAGTTTCATCTTTTAACAGACCGCTCTAATACACTTGGATAATTAATTCAAGTTAACAAAATACGAAAGTATTTATTGAAGTTATTGTTCGGTCATTAACAAAAGGAGAATGAAATGGAAAATCAAAAAGATGGCTCTAATCGCAGAGCCGTAGTAGATAATCTATTATATTCAGATGTACAAGACTTAGTATTAAAACCTATGGTTTTAACTATTAGGGACCTTGTATCACTAAAAAACGCAAAACAAATCCGTGTACCTAAGGCATATCAGAGAAGATATAATGCTTGGGCACTTGATAGGTTTTCATCATTTGTCATTGGGAACTGGCGTGGTTTTTCTGCTAAGGATAGTTTCCTATTAGTAGATGTACAGGCATGTTACGACAATGAACTCACAAGAGATAATCCTAACCAAGATTTCGTTGACCATTTAAAAGGTCATTTGGATGATGGTGTAAGAATGTTGATTGTTGATGGACAGCATAGAATCGAATCAAACACAGCCTATATCAATGGTAAGGAAGTTAAATTCAACAAAGGTGTTGATAGAGTGCTCATCTTAGGTGAGAACAAGTATCACCTTAACATGAAGTATAATGACTTTCCAGAAGCAGTTAAGAATTTTTATCTTAACCAACAAGTTGTAGTATCTATGATTGTTAAGGGTAGTCTACCATCACTAAAGAAGTTGTTCGTAACTTCAAATGATGGAACTCCATTATCAGAAATAGAAAAGGCAATGGCTGGTAACGCACCAAACGCAGTTGATGGTGTTTTAGACATAGTTGGTATCCAACATTATAGTGAGTTCTTTAGTAGGATAGCGAAAGTTAACCTAACAAAGAAACAAGACGCTGAGTTGGTTGCTAAATTCTTAATGTTTGAACACGATAGGGAAACAACAGACTTATTACCAAAGAAAATCCCTTTCGTATTTCACACCGACTTGGATGGATACGTATCCACTACCAAAGCTGATATCAAAAGGTTAAGGTCAAATGTTTCAACCCTTGTTGATTCACTTAATAAAGCTCTTCCAACTAAAGGTAAAGTTCCAATGGGTAAGATAATCAACTCTTATATGTTGGGTAGTCTTATCACGGATTCAAGATCACATCATCTTGTGGATAAGATACTTGGTACTAATGTACGAGTAAAGATAGAGAACCCACAAGCCTTTGGAGATTGGTTTTTAAAAACTGAGTCAGATAGGATGAATGATAAGTGGTTGATGGAAGATTACGAAGATGATAATGGTGAAACAAAATCACGATTCGTAATCGTTCAAGCTATGAACAAGAAAGGTGTGTTAGTCGATAAACGAGTCGAGAACACAACTGGATATGCATACGCTACCAATCGTGAATCGAATGGTCAGTATATAGTTCGTAGACAATCAGATATGTTGGAAGATTTCAAATCATATCTTGAGAGTTCTGAGTCAATTGGTATCGTAAAGAAAATAGATACAACTAAGATAACCAAATCTACAAGAGAAAAGGTTGTTACTGATTCTAACTTCATGAGTTCGATTGGTGAAGAACTAACTTACAGAGAAGCAATGAATGGTGATAAGTTTCATATTGACCACATTCAAGCAAAAGACTTGGGTGGTAAAGGTGATATATCTAATTATCAACTTATGGATTCTAAATCTAACATTGTTAAATCAAATAAGGAAATGTAATGAAAACCAATTTGATACTTGAATCACAAGTACCAATGGATAAATCACACACCCATATATTTTGGGGTAAGGGAGATGAGGTTAATTACCTCACTCCCGGTGATACATTCAAGGTAAAACCATTGAAGTTAGTAAATCACCTATCTGGTAAACTCTATCAAAAAAAGAAACGGATGATTACATATGAGTTTCAAGTTGTAAGTGATGTAGTGAAAATGCACAAGAAGAACAATAAGGATCCAAGAACTCTCAAGTATTACAAATCATTACCACAAGAAGCTAAAGATAAGTATGAATGGACTTTAAAACACGCAGTATCATTTCAACAAGGACAACCAGTTCCGTGTCGTTGGCATATACAAGTTAAGTGTATTTCTGCAAATGGAATACTAATAAATAACAGATTTTTTTAGCAAAATAAATGGATAAGATATATAGTAAAAAAGGAAAATCACAATTAGATAGAATGCAGAGTCTATTGTGTATGTTTCCAGAAGAAAGATTTGATGAATTACCCAAGTGGTTACAGAATGATTATCATAAATTGGATAAGTTAATTGAGTTAGTTGTAAAACGAAGGCCATTTCAAGAACTAACGGTACAAGAAATGAAATGGGTTAATGGAGTATTTAGAGTTGTTAAAGATTTAGATAGAAAGTATTATAGGAAGAAAGAAATAGAACAACCTCCTTTACTACATCCGGGTAAGATTGGGTCGAATCCAATTCATAGTCCCAGTAGATTACCAAGTATGAGAGAGAAAGCCGTAAAGCAGTGGATCGTATTTCCAAAGAAAGGCAAAAGTAGAAATAAACTTTGTAATTGTGGTAGTGGATTAAAGAAGAAGCGATGTTGTTGGAACATCCAAAGGTATAAACGTATTTAGCAAAATAAATGTATCGTTTCCAAAATTAGATGATATATATTAATGTAAGATTTCGACGCTCAATGTGAGGTCGATACATAAACCGAATATCAAGGTTCAAAAGAAGTTGGTATTCAATAGTAGTTTACTAATAGTAACTACAATAGGAGAAATAAAATGACTAAAGTTGCTTTTCGCACAGGTATCCCCTTTTTCGATAGGGATACATTTTTAACCCCGTTTGACAAAATGTTTGACTCAATAGTGGAATCACAATATCCTGATATTACAAAATCAGTTGGTGTTAAACCATTTGCTGGTTCGGCATATCCAAAAGTAAACGTATATGAATACGATGATAAAGTTGGTATTGTTGCTGAAATTCCAGGTTTGGATAAGAAACAGCTCAACGTAGAAGTTGAAGAGGGTATATTAACTATCTCAGGTGAGAAACATAACACCTTTGAAGATGATGGAGCTAAGGTTCTTCGTCGCGAGTTAAAACAATCTTCGTTTAAACGTTCCTTTGAATTAGGTGAACAATTAGATGGTGAAAACATCGATGCCCGTTTTAAGGATGGAGTTCTTACTGTATCTATTCCAAAAATAGAACCCGAGAAACCCAAGAAAACATTCGTGAAAATCTCATAATAGAGATTACAGAATAAACAAAAAGGGCTCAACCGAATTTTTAGTTCTCACTGATTAGTAACTTAAAAATCAACCGAGCCCTTTTTTTATTTAAATGGGTAAAATTAATAGAATAATTAAAATTAAAGATGTCCTATACGAGTGCTTAGGAACGATGTCTGTAAAAAGTTCCGATGAAAAGGGTACTGAGTATTGGAAAGAAAAGTGGAGATCCGATACAGTTCTCAGAAATGGGAATGATTACTATTATTGTAGAACCATTATTGACGCGGAATTTGACAATATTTTATAAAATGTATATTTATATGTAGGAGAAACAGTATTATGTCAGATAAACGAGAACACACAACCTATTTTAGAGAACTTATTCGTAAGCTCAAGGAGTTAAAGGTAAGTGCTGATACTGGTGAAATCGTTGTTCCAAATGATGATGAAGATGTTTTAGCATTTAATGAATTGGAAATACCATTTCATCCGGAGATGTTTGAAGTAATGACTTCCGATGAAAAAGAGGCCTTGTTTATTTGGTTAAATAAAGAAAATATGCCACAAGCGTAGTGAATGATAAGTTATTAGAATTAAAACGAAAAAAGTTACAACAACAGATACTTTACTTACGAACTGAACTTGAAGAAACCGAATGGATATTTCAAGATTGTTTAAAGGAATTTGATGTAGAGTTTAGAAAGTATTTTAAAGATCCTACACGAAAAAGAAAAGGTGATATAACTTCTAACCCTCCTGAGTATGACATACCGGAAAAAGATGTCAATATGGTTTTTAAAAAAATAGCCAAAGAAACCCACCCAGACAAACTTATCAACAAAGACATATCAGACGAGGAGTATGATGCCAAGGTTGATATGTACAAAGAGGCACAGAGGTCAGTAAAGAATAGGGATTGGTCAAAGGTAGTGGAGATAGCAAAAGAATTAGGAATAGATATTTCCGACATCAAGCTTGATGATAGTGAATATTTAAATGAGAGTGTTAAGAGATTAACAGAAAAGATTGAACAATTAAAAACAACTTATGCTTGGATGTGGGGAAATACTCACGACCAAGAAAGAGAGATTATGAAAGGAATGATTTTACAATCTCTCGGATTAAGTCAAATAGAGGAGAAAGAAAATGGCAACAGCTAAAGAAATACATGCAAAAATCAAAGAACATTTTGAGGAATTTACTTTAAATCACGAAGCATATTCTGAAAAAGGTAATAAAGCAGCTGGTGGACGAGCACGAAAGTCTATCGGTGAATTGAAGAAATTGGTTACTGAGTATAGAAAAGCTTCCGTATCCGAATCTAAATAATAAGGAATATATATTATATTTATTAACAAAGGAAAAGTATGTTAAGAAAAGATCAGGTTGAATCAAAACTCGACCAGTTACAATTAGCAGTGGAAAGGTTAAAATCAAGTTTGGTAGTTCCAGTGGATCCAGGTGATGCAGGAACGCCATTACAGGTCGTAGTGAATGCACTACAACAGATTGAGAATCAGATTGACACTATAATTAACTTGATTCAATTAGAAGATTATTAATTAGTAACTGGGAGAACTCATGTGGAAACCACACAAAGTAGGATATTTCCATATTTTGTAGGATTGGCAGCATTACTCGTAGCGGGTAGCGCGGCATTTTACTCTGTATCTGGATTATCTAAATTATTTAGTGGAGCTACACTCGCCGTAATTATTATGGCAGGTAGTTTAGAATTTGCAAAATTAGTTTCAGCATCATTTTTATATAGGTATTGGACTAAGGTAAATACTTGGCTAAAATACTATATGGCGGTTGGTGTAGTAACATTAGTTTTAATAACGAGTGCTGGTATCTTTGGATTTCTATCTAATGCCTATCAAGGTGCAACGATAGAGTTTGAAAAAGAATCTACCAAACTATTATATAAAGAAGATAGATTAAAACAATTAGAAGAAGATAAGACTTATCTTAAAGGTGAGTTAGAACTTGCCATATCAGAACTACCAGAAAATTATATTACAGCGAAAAGAAAACTTCGTGCAGATTATAATCCAAAGGTATTAGAAGTAAATGACCAAATATTAGATATTAAACAAGAGATAGGTGATTTAAAAACTGCCTTGATAGAAACTGGAGTTGATGTAGGTCCTGCAATTTATCTCGCAAGAGTTTTTGGGACAGACATCGACACGGTGGTTCAGTTCTTTATCTTTATTCTTATCTTCGTGTTTGATCCTATGGCCATTGCGTTAGTTATAGCATATAACATAACTATGGTGAATAGGCAACGGGGGTCGTCTGGGCAACAGTCAAATGACAGATCTCCAAAGAAAAAGAAACCAAAAAGGCTTGGTTTATATAAAGAAGGTAAATCTATGGTAGAAAAGATAGTCAAAGAAACTTTTAAACCTGATGATGAAGAAGTAAAAAAGGATGATAAGGTTATAGAAGCAGAACTCGTGGAACATGATACTAAGTTACCAGAAGTCAATCATAATATCATAGATATTGATCACAGTAAAGAACGTGGTGCAATTCACCATTCACATCTTCCTAAAAGGACTAAAAAAAATTGAAGCTAAATAAGATAGTTTTTACGAGTATATATAGATACTTATAAATGAAATTTATGCTTATAAAAAATTTCACATACAATAAAACCAGCGGACAGGCAGTTGACGCACCTGTGGAAAAATGCGTCTTAACTAACAAAATAAGGAGAACGTTTATGAATAAACGGAATCTAATAGTAACACTAATGATGATGACAGGGTTGTTTGCGCAATCTATAGTTGGAGTTGTCAATAGTGGTGAAGAACCATTGATCGGAGCAAATGTTGCTGTCGAAGGAACTGATAAAGGTGGTGTAACAGATAATTCTGGTAAATACATCATTGATATTGGAGCCGAAGGGACATTCACATTAACTGCTTCATTCATTGGATACTCATCTGTAACATCTGATGTTACGGTGGGGGATATAGTTGGAACACTCAACTTCGATTTAGAAGAAGATGTTTTAACTATGTCAGCACTCGAAGTCTTGGCTTCACGGGCTGATGAAACAACACCTGTAGCCTACACTACGATAGATAAAGCTGAAATGGAAGTTCGTCTTGGTTCACAAGACATTCCAATGATTCTTAATACTACGCCAAGTGTAT
>Ga0233429_1005490_pt1 | contig 10495 bp, 10 predicted proteins | sample SI_118_April2016_3_FD_179879 | JGI IMG/M metagenome (GOLD analysis project Ga0233429, IMG submission 179879) | Seawater microbial communities from Saanich Inlet, British Columbia, Canada - SI_118_April2016_135_MG | ecosystem: Environmental > Aquatic > Marine > Inlet | place: Canada: British... | reverse complement strand
CCATTTGAGTGTTCTCATCCAGGCCATAGCCAACGACACGTTCCACAGCGGCTTCTTGCAACGCGGGGATGAATATTCCCTGGGCTGCGCCTACCATGATAATATTCGCCGCCGCCAGACAACGCTGACCGGCATTACCGAAAACACTATCCGTCACGATACGGGTGGTCATCTCGACATCGGCATCGGGCATGAGCACCAGGGGATTCTTAGCCCCGCCCTGGGCCTGGACGCGTTTTCCACTGGCAGCCCCGCGGCTGTAGACGTGCCGCGCAACTGGTGTAGAGCCTACAAAGCTAATCGCTTTTACTGTTGGATGATCGAGCAGCGCATTCACCGCATCAGGGCCACCGTTGACCAGGTTAACCACGCCATCTGGTAGGTCGAGTTGCTCCATGATTTCTACGGCAAGATGCATGGTCATCGGGCAGCGCTCGGAGGGCTTGATGATAACCGTATTCCCCGTAGCCAAAGCGTAAGGCAAAAACCAGAAGGGAATCATGCCGGGGAAGTTGAACGGCGCAATAATGGCAACCACCCCCAAAGGCTGGCGGATCATCATTTCGTCAATACCGCTGGCGATATCCTCGTTCAGATAGCCCTGCATAAGTACCGGAATCCCGCAGGCAGTTTCCACATTCTCAATTGCGCGTCGCATCTCACCTCGGGCTTCCTGAATAGTTTTCCCATTCTCCAGCACAATCGTGCGGGCAAAATCTTCAAAACGCACTTCCATAAAGTCTTTTAATTTAAACAAATACTGAATTCGGGTAGTAGCCGGAGTTCGTCGCCAGGCATCAAAAGCAGTTGAGGCAGCCTGGACAACTGAATCCACATCTTTGGCCGGGGAGAGCGGAACCCGGCTGAGGACTTCTGCCGTAGCCGGGTTGATTACATTCTGATATTCTGTGGCCGTGGATTCAATCCATGCACCGTTGACATAATTCATCAATTTTTTGGACATTTTTTCTCCTGCGAAAATTGTGGGAAGGGCAAATATAGGATTTGCGCAAAAAAGCCCAAAAACAGGGGGTGTGGTAACTTCGCACCCTCCGAGCCTCTATTCTCGACAAGTTTTCCATCAGATTGCGTAAACCCTAAGACAATATGCTAAATTTCTATAAAGGACTTTATACTCGATATTGTGCCTGAATATTAGTTATCCGGCAAGAGGGCAAATAAAAAACAACCCAGTACCCCCCAGGCGTACAGTTTGCAATTCTCTGCATTGCTGACTATAATACACCTACGTTTCGCTTCCTACACTTGCATGTACAGGAGGATTCTCTGGAAGATCAAACGACTACTCGTAATTTCAACCCAGGCGAACTGGAAGATCAGGGCAGTCAGTTAAAGCCAAAGACGTTACTCGAAAACCGTTACCTTGTTGAGCGGGCTTTAGGAACGGGTGGCATGGGCGCGGTTTACTTGGCGCGGGATAGTCGTTTTTCTGTCACCAAGTATGTTGCTGTAAAAGAAATCATAGCCCAGGTTACCGATGCTGCTTTACGCGAAATAATGGTCGCCAATTTCGAACGGGAAGCGAATCTATTAGCAAGCATTAGCCACGCAGCGATTCCAAAAATTCACGATTTTTTCTCGATTAATAACCGCTCGTACGTCGTAATGGAGTATATCCGCGGGAAAGATCTCGAAAGCATCGTCAACGCAAACAAAGAAAACCTGTCTGTACAACAAATCGCTATTTGGGGGATTGAATTGTGCGACGTATTACATTACTTGCACACACGCTCCCCTGAGCCGATTGTTTTTCGGGATATGAAACCCTCCAACATAATGGTGACACCGGAGAATCACGTTGTTCTGGTTGATTTCGGAATTGCCAAAAAGTTTCAGGCCGGACAAAAGGGGACGATGATCGGCACCGAGGGGTATTCTCCCCCCGAACAATACCGCGGCGAATCATCCCCCAAAGTGGATATTTACGCCCTCGGAGCTACCCTGCATCATTTGCTCACCAGCATTGATCCACGCGATGAAGCACCGTTCACATTCGCCGAGCGACCCATCCGCCAACTCAACCCCGATGTTTCCATCGAATTTGAAACGATTGTTGAAACGGCGCTGCAATATAATGCAGATGAGCGCTTTAAAGATGCCAATACCATGAAAGAAGCCTTGATACAGATCGCCCGTCAGGGTGGTTCAAGCTACCACCCCAAAGGGACTGCTGCAATTATTCGAGATTATGAAATTAAACAGTTGTGGGATTTCGAATGTGAAGATGAAATTCGCGGCTCGGCAATTGTGCAAGGCGGTTTGCTCTACATTGGCGCGTACGACAACAATCTCTACGCTCTCGATGCAACTTCAGGCCATTTCAAGTGGAAATACGCCAGCGAAGGCGGAATCGCCGGTACACCAGCCTATTTCGAAAACAGCGTTTTCTTTGGTTCAGAAGATCATCGTGTCTATGCCATCAACGCCATATCTGGACGTGTGCAATGGAGCTACTCGACAGATGGCCCAATCCGCTCAACCCCAACCATACAAGACCGGCATGTTTTCATTGGTTCAGACGACGAACACATTCATGTTATTAACACCACCACGGGGAGACGGGCAACAAAAATCAACGCAGGGGCTCTTGTGCGGTCAAAGCCATTGCTCATCAATGATGGCCTCTATTTTGGCACCGAAAACGGCGATTTATTTTTTGCCGATTTCAATGGAAAAATCCGGTGGCGCGCAAATGCCAAACGAGCGGTAACTTCATCCCCAAGCATAAATAACGGCGTGGTCTACTTCGGCTCTGTAGACGGCCAATTCTATGCGGTGAACGCACAAACCGGCTGGCCCATGTGGCGCTTCCGCATGGAGCGGGGTACCATCTCATCCCCCTTTGTCACAGACCAATTCGCCTATATCGGCTCTGCCGATGGCAATATCTACTGTATCAACTTGCAGACATCTAAAGAAGCCTGGCACTTCTCAACTGGACACCAGGTTTCAAGCTCTCCCCTGCTGCATAACGATGCTATCTACTGCGGCAGTATCGACAACAATATCTATTGCCTGGATGCCAAAACCGGTAATTTACGCTGGAAATTCGATACCGGCGGCGCAATTACAGGCTCCCCCACGATTGCCAATAATATCTTATATATTGGATCATTGAATCATTTTCTTTATGCGCTGCCAATCTAATGGAAATTCAGACTCACTCGGGCTTGATCCACCTCAAAATATGGAATCCTGCTCACCTGGCATGCACCCACTCAACAGGAGTCAGCATTCGTGAATAATTTTTTAAAAAGCCTATTTGGACAAACCAAGCCATCTGCGGATCAAGAAAATGAATCTGCCATTTCAACAGCAAAACCCATGAGTGGCGCGCAAGATATTACCCGGCCCTTATCACCACATCTGGATAGCATCACAAGCATACCCCCAATTCGTGCCGATTTTTCGCAACTCCAGGCCAGTAGCTATCAATCAGTGGGCAAACAACGCGATCACAATGAGGATGCCCTTTTTATAATGACTTCGATGCTGGCAGGGAATGAACGCCAATTTCCTTTCGGAATTTATATCGTCGCGGATGGCATGGGTGGACATCAATATGGCGAAATTGCCAGTGAAATCGCTGCGCTAACCATGGCCGGCCACCTCTTGGATCAGGTTTACCGCAGCCAAATACAGACAAACCCCGAGCCTCCCGAAACTCCCTTGCGCGAAATTCTCGCTGAGGGCGTTATCAAAGCACATGAAACCATTCTCGAAAACGCGCCCGGTGGCGGGACCACGCTCACCGCATTGTTGATCGTTGATAACCAAATGGCGATTGCACATGTGGGAGATAGCCGGGTTTATGCAATCAGCAAGGATAATACACTGCATGCGCTCACCCGCGATCACTCGCTTGTCAAACGGCTGGAAGAGTTGGGGCAGCTTACTGCAGATGAGGCAGCCGTCCACCCGCAAAAAAATGTTCTATATCGTGCTCTGGGTCAGGGGGAGCCTTTTGAACCAGAGATCATCACCGCCCTGGCACCTGAAACGGGCTATCTATTAGTTTGTTCCGACGGTTTGTGGGGTTTGGTCCCTGAAACAACGCTTGGCAATATCGCCAACACAACCCCAACACTGAATGAGGCCTGCCAGAAAATGGTAGCTGCTGCCAACGATGCTGGCGGCCCCGATAATACAACAGCTCTTCTCATACGTCTTCCCTGAATCAGGCTTATGCTTTTCATTAAAAAATGTGCCAACAATAAGGATATATGGGGTAAAACACCCCACACAATCCTATTTTTAGGTATTTCTTGCATAAATTTGATTCGGCCCAAATTTAGATGATGTCATTCAAAAAAAACTTTTACAAAAGTCTGGGACTACAAAAAAATGCGACACAAGCTGAAATCCAAAAAGCTTATCGCAAAGCTGCGCGCCACTTACACCCTGACGTTAATGTAGAAGCTGGCGCTACCGAACATTTTATCCATATCAAAGAAGCCTATGAAACTCTCAGCAATCCTCGAAAACGTCAAACGTACGACAATGACTTCGAGACGGACATTCTTGCCTCGCTCCCAATCCGCATAGAAACGCAATTCAGCCGCTCTACCCTTTACCATTCATCTGAACCACAATATATCTATGCGCTGATCAGCATGGATATATTGCAAAACGTAAAGCAAGCGAGTTCACCACCCCCACCGCTCAATATTGCGCTTATTCTAGATACATCCACATCCATGCAAGGCACGCGGTTGGAAATTGTAAAAGCCTCAGCCATTGAGTTATTGCGCCAGTTGCGCCCGCAAGATATGGCCTCCATCATTGCATTTGACGACCGCGCTTTTGCAGTACTTGAAGCCAATTCTCATATTAATATCCGCCACATTGAGAGTCGGATTCACGCATTGCAAGCCAATGGAGGCACAGAAATTTTCAAGGGATTGGAGGCTGGATTTTCTGAATTGCAGCGTTTTTATCAGCCACGATATACCAATCAATTAATTCTGATCACGGATGGGCACACTTACGGCGACGAGGAAACCAGCCTGAAACTTGCTGATAAAGCAGCCGAACAGGATATTGGCATCACATGTTTGGGTATCGGCGGCGAATGGAATGACAAGCTTTTAGATGAGTTGGCCGCCCGCACGGGTGGGTACTGCGCCTATGTTCAAAAACCGCGTGATATTTATCATCTACTCACAAATAAAATCAACAATCTGAGGAAAACACTGGCTGAAAATATCAATTTCCACTTTGAATTAGGCCCCGGCGTTGATTTACAATCTGCTTTGCGATTAAAACCAGAAGCCAGCATTCTCCCCACAAAGACGCCGCTGCGGCTGGGATCCATCCCCGGGCAAAGCCAGCAACAAATCCTGCTTGAATTAATCATTCAGCCTTTGCCAAAAGCTGTACAACAAGCGCTCCTAATCACCGGGGAGTTGACCTTCGATATTCCCACGGAAGATAAATCTTACCAACTGCCATTTTATTTGGCCAGATCGGTCGAAAGTGCATCTTTGCCCGAAACACCCCCAGTGGCAATTCGCAAAGCGCTTTCGAGCTTGAACTTATACCGAATGCAGGAACAAGCTCAACACGAGATATCACAAGGAGAGTATAATCAGGCACAGCAGCGTTTAAAAAATGTGGCTACCCAGTTATTATCACAAGGTGAAGACAAGCTAGCTTCCGCAATATTCAGCGAGGTTGAACATTTGCAAACCACGCACAGCATAAGTGCAGAAGGCAGGAAGCGAATAAAATACGGCACGCGTGCATTGCTGCTTCCGGATGGGAAGAAACAGGATTCTAATATATGATTACTTGCCATAACTGTAAACACCAGGATTTAGACGGGGCCATGTTCTGCAGCCAATGCGGTACACAATTTTTAGACACCATTGATACAACCGTGATCCAACCTGCTCGGATTGTTAATACTTCGGGCATATCTGGCAACACAGCCCCAAAATTCCCGCAACCGCCTTCCGAATTCTCCCTCAGCACCGTCGCTTTACTCCTGATTGACACCGGCGAAATCACCTACATCCCCAATGACAAGAATATAACCATTGGGCGTTCCACCGAAGGACAATTGGTCGTGCCGGATATCGATTTAGCGCCATATAATGCTTATGAAGCTGGTGTCTCGCGCTTGCACACTAATATCGCGCTAAAAAGAAACCAGGTGCTCATCAAAGATTTAGGCTCTGCCAACGGTACCCGCGTAAATGGTCAAAAAATCTCGGCCCATACGGAGTATGATCTCTCCCATGGCGATATTATCACGCTTGGCAAACTCAAATTTCAAATCCTCATCCAGAAATCTGCGGAGTAACTCTATGGCTATTGAAGTCATTTTACACATCCATAATCAGGATCCCATCTTAGGGGAAATTGATGAAATGCCCAGCAAAGAGGATCAAATCATCAAAGTATCCAACCCTCGTTATCGCGATGGCCGAGAGCTACACTTTCTAGATCATGGTGTAACAACTGTCCTTTGGCCCATTGCTCAGCTCACTTTTATTGAAATTCTGCCCGGCGAGGAAGCAGAAAACATCATCAGCTTTGTAAGAGAATAATAACAATGAACGCAGAACAAACACAGGGACACCGAATTTTGGTCGTCGATGATGAAAAACGAATGGTGCGGTTTATCCGCCTAAATCTGGAATATGATGGCTTCCAGGTTATTCCAGCCTACAATGGCAAAGAAGCCCTCGATCAGGTGCGCAATGCCCTCCCTGATCTGATTCTCCTAGATATTATGCTGCCAGATATTGATGGTTTCCAGATATTACAAAAAATCCGCGAATTCAGCTCCGTTCCCGTAATTATGCTAACCGCAAAAGGGGAAGAAGATGACCGCGTGCGCGGTCTAGAGGGTGGCGCTGACGATTATGTTACAAAACCTTTTAGCCCGCGTGAACTGGTCAGTCGGGTAAGAGCCGTTTTACGCCGCATTGAATCTACCGAGGGCAGCACATCAACAATCATCAATGTAGATGAACGGCTGAAAATTGATTTTAAACGTAGAGAGGTATGGGTGGACAATCAAATTGTTCAGCTTCGACCCACAGAATACCGCTTGCTTTACCATCTTGTGCAGAATACTGGCTGGGTACTAACGCATGAGCAGATTCTCACAAAGGTGTGGGGCTACGAATATCGAGATGAACCGCATTATGTGCGACTCTATATAAATTATCTACGCAAAAAAATCGAAGAGGATCCCACCAAGCCCAAATACATCCTTACAGAACGCGGAGTCGGCTATCGCTTTGTTGATTTCCGGCGAGAACACCCCGCAACATAAGCTCCGGCAAACGTCAATTCATTTACCGTTGATAAATCCGGCGCACTTGCCAGCAAAAAAACTCTGAGCTATACTCTGCTCACAAGGAGATATCGTGCATGAAGAAACAGCGCATTTTATTGGTAGATGATCACGAAGTCGTTCGATTGGGGCTAAAAGCATTATTAGACCGCCATCCTCACTTTGAGGTCGTTGCAGAAGCGGGCACGGCTCGTGAAGCACTCAACCTGGTTGAACAATATTCCCCTAATATTGTCGTTATGGATATCCGCCTCCCCGGCGGTTCGGGTATTGATGCCTGCGAGAAAATCACCGAGAGTTACCCCGATACACAAGTTATTATGCTGACATCTTACGCAGAAGATGAGATGCTCTTCTCCGCCATTCGCGCTGGTGCGGCAGGGTATGTACTCAAGCAAATTGGGGGGGATGATTTAATTAGCGCGCTCGAGGCGGTAGGTCGTGGAGAAGCATTGCTAGACCCCGCAGTAACCAAACGCATCTTCCAGGAAGTGAGGCGGGCAGCCAAAGAGGAAGAGGCTTCTGCCTTCGCAGATTTAACCCAACAAGAAAAGCATGTACTTATCCTTGTATCTGAAGGAAAAACAAATCGGGAAATTGCCAAAGAACTATTCCTTGGCGAAGGCACGGTACGCAATTACGTCAGCAGCATTCTTTCAAAACTCAATGTGAGCAACCGAGCAGAGGCCGCTGCCTATGCTGTCGAACACAACCTGCGGGAACACTTGCAGTAACAAGTTGGGCGCTCAACACGCCCGACTTCGGTTTTCAGGGGAATATACTTTTTAGTTTACGCGTCTCGGCACGTCTCGCAAGGACACAAAGCACGCAAAAAATCCCAATTATAGATGCCATATTGATGGCCATCTTCCCAATAAATCGAAATCGCATAACTTCCGACTCCCTCAACATCAACAAGATGTGTGCGCGCCGAATTTTCCAGGGGTTGTGTAAACACCTCGGGGTCTGGCTCTTGCCCCATATTATCGTGCCCACCCCTGCACTCAGCGCACGGGCAGGCGTGGCGCAAAAGGGAGAATGAATATTCACTGACATGAGCATCGTTCCAGGTGATGCTGATCTTGTTATTTTCGCGATCGACTTTTATATTTTGTGGTTTGTTATTCATCAAAACACTCTGTATCTACTTCATATTTCTCTCTTAATTGTTGAACAACACCCATATCAAAATACTGAGAATATGGGTGTTTAAAAACCTCGGTACAGGGATTATCTATTTCACTATATGACAAAGCCATCTTTTCTATATAATGAGACAGCCCGGAAGCTTTGAAGCCAATAATTATCAACACTATCGGGACAAGTATTGGCATAAAAGATTTCAAGATTTTGTTTTGTAAATAATCTCGCCAAAGTGAATAAAAACCAATCCCAAGTAAGCCATACAATCCTGTCAATCCAACCAAGTGGTTTCTCGATCGATAAAGCAAATAATTCAGGATGGCATTAAACAAGATCAACGAAAGAAAGAAAACCGCTTGCTTGGGAGATTTATATAAACTGACGCCAACTAAACCTACAGTAATTATCATGAAAAGCAAATCGATTATTGAAATGGGAACATCTGGGACTACATTTATCCCCATTTCAATCTGGAAACCATCCCATTGCCCCACCGAAGAAAATACCTTTGGAATAAATGTGCCAACAAAAGTCGAACCAATATTCCACACATAAAACTTTACTCGATCGCCTAAGTCGTAGTCACCATAACATACACTGACTGTTTGATCGCGATAGCCTACTTGCTCTTCACAAAAATCCAGACTTACGCTGGTCTTCGCAATGCCAAACCGTAATCCAAAATAAGTAATAGCTACCAAGAATACTATAAAAAAAACGGTTTTCCAGTGATTTCGATACAACAAAATTGAGAGTACAACAAGACCTCCAGAATAAGCCAAACCATATTCTTTGCTCAATGTTGAGAAAACCAATAAAAGGAAAATCCAGATGGATACAGGTTTGACACGATTCTTGGAGGCCGAATGCAAAAAAAGCAAGATGGCAGAACTACCAAACAAGACAGTTAAAGGGCTTTGGCGCTCAATAATCCAAATTAATGCCGTGGCGACTCGAATATCAACCATCATCAACAAAGCAACCAAAAACGCACTAAATCTGGATTTCGTAAGATAAAACACAATAAAGTATAAAATCACTACGCAGCCAATCCAAAGCAAGAGATTAATAATATAGTACGTAATTGGTTCAATGCCCACCAATTGGAATTGCAGCCAAATAGAGAACTGAGACAAGGGGCGATAAGCGGGTAACCATTCAACCCATTTCCCGGTAATAAATGAGCTTGGCGTACGTAATGACCCAAATGATAGCGCCAGTAAATCATCGGTTGCATATGGTCTTATCTCCAGATAGTAAGAAAATGTTCCAAATCCAAGCAAGAATATACTACCAAGCATATAACCATGCATTTTCAGAAAAGCAAAAAGCTGGGAATTGTTGCCTTGTTTCATTTGCCTATTATCTACCTTTTCTGAGCCTGAATATAATATTGAGCGCCAAATGGCAACCCAGACATGTATTTCTCCACAGGTTGGAAATAGCGAATACTAGTTGGGAAAAAAAGAGTATATCCTTGATTGATGATATCTAGCCCTGTTTCCCGAACAAGTGCCTTCATCACATTGGGTTTTAGCAAAACTGCATTTTTATCAAATTCACATGTGTTGACAGCTCGCAAAGTCATTAAATTATATGGATTATGCTCAACAATAAATATCTCTCCACTGGCCCTTAATAACAACTTTGCTGTCTGCATTGCAGAATGTTGATACTGATAAGGAATATGATGAAAGACATTCGCGATTAGTATAATATCGAACATATTTGCATATTTATCTAAAGAATCCTCAGTGATAAATTGAGCATTGGGGTTCGTTTTTTTGGCTATTGCCAAACTTTCTAGTGATATATCATATCCATATATGTTTGTCTCAGGAAAATACTTCTCCAAAAAACGAATGTTCCTGCCTGTTCCACATCCAAATTCCAAAATTCTAGCAGTTTGTCGGAGAGCGATCCGAGATAGCGAAATCGGTGATAGACTTTTGAGTATGGCTAGAAAATTCAAGAAACCCAATTACGAAGTGATGCTCAAACAGACAATCAGTCTGGAAGAAGTCC
>Ga0233429_1005489_pt1 | contig 10496 bp, 10 predicted proteins | sample SI_118_April2016_3_FD_179879 | JGI IMG/M metagenome (GOLD analysis project Ga0233429, IMG submission 179879) | Seawater microbial communities from Saanich Inlet, British Columbia, Canada - SI_118_April2016_135_MG | ecosystem: Environmental > Aquatic > Marine > Inlet | place: Canada: British... | reverse complement strand
TGAGTTTCGATCTCGCCTTCGGTGCGGCTAATGAACAGATCTGTCGGACCTTCTTCACTGGGATGAGAATAATCCCGAGCCTCAACCCAGGCTTTCGAGCCAAATACCGCATAGCGCATATAAAGTGGGGTTTCTAAAATCGAGTTAAAAGCGCCGGTTGCGCCACTTTTAAAGCGCACACTAAAGTTTAGGATATCGCCATTGGCATTGGCCGGATTGCGGGTCGCGGTCAGCGCAAAAACCTGGGCGACCGGGCCAAACATATTGGCATAGGCGTCGGTGATATGAATACCGGTCGCCGTCATGGCAGCAGCCGGGCTTTCGGTTGACGACACCCGCCAATTACTGGCGTCAAGATTAGCGAGCTTATCGTGACTGAAGTTACTTTCAACATGCATGATTTCGCCGAGCTCGCCGGAAGCAACCAGTTTCGCAATCTCCTGCATGGCAGGCTCGAACCGGCGTTCATGACCAAGCCCCAATACAACGCCAGCCGCGTCACAAGCCTCGACCGAGCGCTCTGCACTGGCGAGCGTCAGCGCCAAAGGCTTCTCACAAAAGACATGCTTGCCCGCTTTCGCGGCCGCAATGATCTGCTCTTCGTGCAGACTATGCGGTGTCGCTAGGACAACGGCTTCGATATCAGCATCGTTTAAAACATCAGCTAAATCTGCTGAAACAGTCAGCCCCGCAGCTTCAGCGATATCGGCTGTCGATTCCGGCGCAATATCGACGGCTCTGGAAAAACGAATTTTATCGCTTTTGCCTTGTAGCGTCGTAACAATATGGCGGCCCCACCAACCGAGGCCAACAATGGCGGTATTTAACACGTAAATTTTGTCCTGAATATTTGGATGTATATGTGTCGCCAACCTAAATTTTTTAGCGCCTAACGCAACTTCTTTTTACCCTTTTTCCGCCGACGCCCCAAAAAACCCCTCTGGCCCCGCCATAGACAAGATGTCGAGGAGAAAGGTAATGAATGAACTATGCAAACCAGCAGGGCATACGCCTGTAAAGTACTTTGGCCATTTTTTGGGGCCCCATGATCAACTTGAAAGCCGCTACACCAAAACCATCTGGGCAGAGGTGGCAGCGATTGTCTACGCGCCAACATTTCATAATGTATTGGAGATATGGTGCGCGCGCATCCACGCGCCGGATTATCTCGAAGAGGACACTTTTGTTATGGATGACAGCGCCGAGCGCGTACTCCGCCGCGCCGCCCATTTTGTCACAGGGCTGGATTTAGGACTGATGGAGATATCTGGAGAAACAGAGACGGTAAATAGAAAACCGGTCTAGGGATGGGGTTCTATATCATGTCCTCAGAATCTTCCAAATCAGATCTTTTTGGCAAGATTCAATGCTAGTCGCCGGGCAAAATCAATCTCACGCCAAACTTCAATGGGTGAGCCATGGCCCATTCTTCGTGGAATATCCAGGGTCGTCAGCTTTCCGTTCAGTCGATTCATCTCAATGAGGTCAGCCAAAATTATACCGACAACTTTATTCACCGTATCTGGAATTATGAGCCCGGTTTCTAATTTGGGCGCCAGCACGCCGCCTTCGATACGGCTCGGTAGCTTTTTCTCAACTTCATTGAGCACTTCAATTAACTTAAACACTTCTTGATAAACTTTGATCGGACGTTTCAAGTTAATTCCAGAAACCGGACGCTTTGATAAATCATCGCATTTATAAGATTTGCACAAATTTGAAAGCAGATGAACAATCATTTGAGCCCGTTGAAGAACGTCGGGAGGTTGAACCGATGGGGCGCCAAGTTGCCGCAGCAAAAGCTCAACCCTATCGAGGGCGACATACACATTAATCGGCTGTTTATTTTTATACTTGCTCGATGGTTTATCAGCCGGCGAAAGACCAACCGCAGATTTAACATCGCCAACTCTTTGGTTAATTATTTTAACCAATGCCATCACCTGAACCGGTGTATATTTTTCAATCCTGATCACGCCTGTTGGCTTGGCCTTTAAGCTGTTTAAATTTAACAAAGCTGAGATTTGGCGTTCGACATCTAATACCCGTTGAAAAACATGACGCGGATAATAATCGCGACTGTCCAATTCCCGGGGCACTTTTATATTCGATAGATTGCCAAGATTTCTTTTGTATATTTGTGACAGTCGATCACTTATCAATGACACTCGAGCATAGACGGTATCAGGACTAACTATTTCTTGAGCCATCGCTGGTGCCGCAAATATACCTGAGGACATAAGCAGCAACAGAGCAATTGTCGGCCAAGTTTTCACGTTATCGATACTCCACTCAATCATCCGATTTTACCTATTTGAAATTTTATTCAAATGCGTAAAAATGAACCTACAGATTTCGGCTCATTTTAATATAAGTGGGAATTTATAAACCAAAACCAAGCTCGATCAAACCAAGGTCTATACTGGTTTCACCGGCCAGCGGGATTTCAATCGGTGCATGGCCGTCATGGTGTATGATGAGGATACGGCCGGCAAGTTCTGTGAGGCCGTCAAATTCGAAATCACCAAAAATATCGGTAACAGTAGAGTGCTCTTCAGTGTCACTTTTTAACACCACCGTGACGTTTGCAGCACATTCTTCACCGTCCTCACTTTTTATCACCACTTCACCGGTGACAAAATTTTTGGGCAAGCCAGCATATTTAACCGCCGGGTCCAATCCAAACTCAGGGTGCAGTTTTTCGCCTTCATCCAGGCGATCTCCCGCCAATTGAATGGCCGCAACCGGGCAGGCTTCGATACAACGAGGCTCACCTCCTGCTTCCAGAAGATGGGCGCAGAACGTGCATTTCTGCGCCAGCGCTTTTTCGGCGTTCCAAAAAATGACGCCATAAGGACAAGAATCGACGATCGCCTTCTGGCCCTTGGCTTTTTCCGGATCAATGATGACAATGCCGTCATCGCGCCGGTAAACCGCGCCATCGGTTGACGCCTCGATGCACGGCGCATCCTCGCATTGCTGGCACATGATGGGGATATAGGAGACTTTGAGCTTAGGGAAAGTACCGCGCTCAATTTCTTCGACCCGCATCCAGCTTTGCGACGCTGGTGGTTGGGCGGCTGACAAAGGTAGATAGTCATTGCCGGTATACTCGTCGCGGCACGCCAGGAAACAGGCATAGCAGCCCGTGCATTTATCGACATCGACTTTCATGGTTGGCTGGCTCATATCTGGCCCTCCCATTTTTCAATCTCGATCAGGCAGGAATTGGGTGCCATGCCGGGCGCATTTTTCGACAGTAATCTGGACGAAGTCAGCATATTGACGCAGCCTCCGCGGTCGATCGAGTTGGGGTCGCCCGGATCAAGCGGATCATAGACGGCAGACGATGCATAGGCATGAATGACGCTGGGTCGCACGCGGCCCGTAACCACAGCGCAGCACAACACGCCGGCACGATCATTATATAGCTTTACAATATCACCATCTTTAATGCCACGGGCGGCGGCATCATCCGGATGCAGCCGTGCCGGCCAATAGGCGTAGCCGTTCTTCTTGATGCGGTGGCCCGGAATATCATCCAATGACGGCGTGTGCTTGTCGTAATGGGTATGGAAGGTGAAGCGCGGGTGCGGCGATAATAACTGCAGCGGATATTTTCCCGCCAGTGGTGATTTATGGCCCTCCCAGCTGTCAATATAATGCGGCATCACCGGGCGTTCTTGATCGTCTGGAAAATGTTCGCTGAGGCTCTCCGAGACAAACTCAATCTTGCCACTATACGTGCCAAGCTGGTTGGCTTCTTCTGTAAGACGCTTTGGATTACCAAGATCGGGCGTATCGCAATTCCGGTCCTCAGCAAACCATCTAAGGCTCGGGGTAGATTTATAATCTTCCGGCACATTGATGATGTAGTAGCCCTTCTCGTCGAACTCCTCCCAGCTGATATGCTTGGGCAGATCGGAAATATCGAAGAAGGCTTTGGCCCAGTCTTTGTCCGATTTGCCTTCGGTAAACTCCTCACCAAAGCCCAGCTTGTCAGCCAGCAGGGAGAAAATATCATAATCGGATTTTGACTCCCACAATGGCTCGATACATTTTTGCTGGCGAACAATAACCCTAAAATTACAGCCGTTAGACGCGTGCTGGGTGTAGCCGTTCCCGGTGCCCCATTCTCCGACATCTTCGCGCTCCATATGTGTGCAGGCCGGCAGGATAATATCTGCCATTCTAGTCTCGCTTTGCCACCAGCAATCCTGGTTGACAACAAATTCGAGCTTGGGACTTTGGTACATTTCGGCCCATTTAGAAGTGTCGTTCATCGTGCCCATAAAGGAGCCGCCATAGCGGTACCAGAGCTTGATCTCAGAGCAGCCTTCGGCGGGATAAGTGTAGGGCTTAAACTGTTGCTCCAGAGAATTGCCGCAAAAGCCTTCACCTACCCAGCTATAAGGCGGATTAAGAATAGCATCCGGTACATCCGGTCGGTAAAGCCGCTGGGCCGTTGGATTAACCGGCGTCTGATCAGCCGCCTTTGATGTACTCATCCGGCCATCGGGATCGGCATAGCCCGGGAAATAAATCGAAGCATCAAACGGCGCGCCCATAGTCGTGCCCCAAATACTGACGCCCGGCTTACCCAAACCTTGCATTGCTTGCAGCAAAACCATCATGCGTGCCCATTCGGTGCCAAAGGCTTGCCGGCACGCTCCGCCCTCACCGCCTCTGGAGCCGCCCGCCAAAACTGTGCGCTTTTTCGCCCATTGCCGGGCCAGCGCCACGATCGTGCGGGCCGGCACATCACATTCTTCAGCCGCCCATTTAGGTGTTTTAGGTTTGCCGTCCTCTGAGCCCAACACATAAGCTTTGAAGTTTTCGAAGCCCACGGTGCGGCTTTCGATATAGGCTTTGTCATAGGTCTCTTCGGTCAACCAGACATAAGCGATCGCCATCGCCATTGCGGTATCGGTACCAAGCCGGGGCGCGATCCATTTGCCTTCCATCGCGGTTGCCGTGTAATTTTGGAAAGGGTCGATAAAGACCATTTCGACGCCTTTATCTTTGAGCCATTGCCGCCAGATCGCACTATCTTGTCCGGTGTAAATGCCCCGCGTGCTATCGGGATCATTTGACCAATAGACAATCATCTCGGCGTTTTTGAGACCATCTTCCAGGAGATCATATTGCTCCGGCATGCCGAGGCGCCAATAAAAGCCGTAGGTGTGCGTCGCGCCCCAATGCCAGCCTTCCCAGCTATCGGGATTATCAAAGACCGGGGTGTAGCCGAGCTTATTAAAGAACCGCCAAAACGGCCCCATCTTATAGCCGACAATGCCCCAATTGTGATGCGACGAGGTCATGCCGGAAATGGCGGAGGAGCCGTAGGTATCTGAGACCCGCGTGATCTCCTTGGCGATCAAATCCGAGGCTTCTTCCCAGCTGATCCGCTCATAGCCGGATTTTCCGCGGTTTTGTGGATTGCGGTCGCCATTGGGGTCAAAATCCACCCGCTTCATTGGGTATTTGATGCGATTTTCCGAATAAATCCGCTCACGCTCGGCAAAAGTGAACGGCGAGAGATTGAATTTTTTGGGTGGTGAATAGGTTTTTCCATTCGCCTCGATCGACCACGGCTTAAAGTCATCCGGATCGGCTACCAATGGGCGCACTCGAATAATCTGACCGTCTCTGACGGTGACGGTAACTGGCCCCGCATTGGTGAGATTGGTGTAAGTTTGCTCGGTCATTTTTTGTTCCAATCGGCGAAGAGTATCATATATTTCTCAAACCAATGATGATTGATGATCCTGACCACGTCCAATGGTAGATTGCACCATTCCCATAACCTGTAGTTATTTCTACTAATTAATAATCAGGTTTTCTGCGAGTCTCTATTATAAAAATCGTTCAAGTATTACCCTACAGAATAGCAAAGCACTGGTTACACGTCCCAAGAAGGAGGGCATCGGGGAAATATTTTCAAATCGGCGATATCAGGAATGCGCCTTAGCAAAGTCGTGGTAAGCCATGTCTTCTTTTAAGATGTGCTCGCTCCACCAATAGTTCAGATAGTCGGAAACTTCTTTGACCAATTTGGTGTCGCCCTTTTGAAGTTGGCTATGAAGGTCAGCTAGTCTTTCCTTCATTTCAACATGGGTAGAGAGATGCTGGTTCAAATCAGGATAGTTGATTTGGCGCATATAGGCTTCTTCTTGCACGAAATGACGATTGCAGTATTTGATCAAATCCTCAATCAACAAATCCAGATATTCGGCATCAGAGTCTGAGATTTCATAATCAAAATCCGCCATCGAGTGATAGCGAAAATCATTGATCAGTTCGAAAATCTCACGATGGTCATCGTCGAGGTTGTTATTACCAACGCTAAATTCTGATACCCAGTCCATCATCTAAATCCTCAGCTCAATACGAAACGAGCGGCCCTTTTCGGGCCTGTTCCCTATTGTAGGAAATATACGATGGAAAATGATTGATTATTATCAAGTACTATTGGCGAATTTTTAGATTCTGGCCCTGGGCATTATGATTTCTTCTTTGACTTTGCATAAGCCAGGGCTTCCTTGAGATAGGCTTCGTAATCATCTTCAAATTCCTGGGGGATCAGCACCCATTCCTTGAATTTTTTCTTAGTAAAATTGAACTCCATGCCCAGGCCGTTTTCGATCAGTTCATCAACGCGTTTGGGCGAGACTTTGATGATCAGGCAATCTTCACGTACAAACATCATACCGATAAAATCACCTTTGTAACGGAGACAGGGCGATTTCATCATGGTTGATTGCTCCACGTCCTCCAGCCGGACCATTTTGTCGGCGATATCTTCGTAAGTCATCCTGTAACTCCCTGAATATAGGTCAATAAGGCCGGGTTGTTTTCCAATTTGCGCGGCCCCATCAGCATGCCGTTCAGGCCATTCGGTTTGAGAAATTCGAGCGACAACAGTGATCCTTTATCCAAAGCGATCCGTTTGCTGACTTTAAGCTTCATAAACAGCTTATCTTTTTTTGACCCCTCCGGTGCTTTGAGGAAAAATGGCCGCACCTTATCGAGCACAGCACTTTCCGCCAGCCCGATTTCTTTAACATAACAGACGAAGCCGAGCTGCTTATGAGGAGCGGCGAGATAGATATAGACGGTGTCATCAACCGCCACTTTCGAGCTGATCGGCCAGAAGGTTTCCTTTTCAGCAAAGGCGCCCAAGACGTCATAAAACTTGGTGTTTGCCGGATAAAGCCAGTGGGTCATTACCGCCCCTATTTTGATTTTATGGTTACGCGGATTAAAAACGCTTAAATGCTACTTGCCAACCTGTGCCCGGCCGATGGTGTCTTCATCGGTGCCGAACCAAACTGTATCGGTGGCGTGGTGATAGTGCATGTGACGAACGCTCCCGGCACCGGACGGGATTGGTGTAATTGAAATGATGGCGTTTTTTGCGGGATCAAAGCCGACAAAGGTATTGGGCGAGACGCCGGTCTCAACAACCCAAATGCGGCCCCGCTTGTCCACCGCCATACCGTAGGGACCGGAATTGCTGCCCGCCGGTAAGGCCCATTCATCGAGCTTGCTATTTTTTGGATCGAGGCGACCTAAGAATCCGCGTCGATAATCGGCGTAATAAATCCGCCCATCCGGTGCCACATCGACCCGCCTTGGCCGGGCCCCTGGCGATACTTTGTGTTCGGTGAGTTTCAGCGTTCCAGGATCAATTGATGCCAGTTTATCAGTTCCAAGCAAAGCCACCCAGACAACCCCGTTTGGTGCTACCGCAATGCCGTAGGGACGCGCCCCGCCGGTCTGCATTTTTATCACGTCAATTTTACGGCTCGCAAGTGTCAATCGCCCGACCACATTGCCATGTTGTGCCGTAAACCAGATGTGCTTTTCAGATTTATCAAAAACCAGCGTATGGGGATCACGGGGAGTGCCGTTGGGCATTTTAATCTTATCAATCTTGCCTGATCTCGGGTCAAAGCGGCCGATATAGGCCGAGAGATTGCCGCTATACCAGACCATGCCATCAGAGCCGACAATAAGGTTGTGAGGCCCGGGCTCATCTTCCAAAGCCCAGCGTTTAATCTTTCCGGTAAGTGGATTGAGATGTTCTAAATAGCTGCCTCCCTGATCAACAAACCAGACCGAGCTGGCATTGACCGCGAAAGGATCGCGGGATCGCCCGGCATCCGGAACATTCCATTCCTTAATATCGACCGGATTTAGCTGCTCAGCGGCTTGGACTGGATCAGCCAGCAAAATAAAAAACGCTAGGAAGGTGACAAAATATCTCATCATGCTGCTATCCCACCCGATGGCGGTACCAAAACTTTTCATTGATCGAATAGACCGGCTGGTAATGACGGATCTTGCGACTGTCAGCAACGATCTTAATCTGGTTATCGAGGATCAGGATACGCTTGTCGAAATAAACCGCCAAAATGGCGTGACCAACCTTAAGGTTGAGATCTTTGACCGCTACGACCCGCAAGGTTTTCACATCGAAGCCGAGATATTTAAGCGCCATATATTTGGCAATTGAGTAATCCTCACAATCGCCAAATTTCGCATAAAATTCGCCCGGGCTCTCCCAATAATCCTTGATGCCCCAGTTTTTTATGTCTTGGATATATTTTGCCTGGTTCATGAACTTATTGACGGTCTTAATCTGAACCAGCTTGCTTTTCCCTTTAAGGGTATCCAGAAATTTCACCCATTTGCCAAATTTTTTCTTAAAGGCACCGAGATCGGTTTGCTCTTTGGCGGTTTTGGCCATCGCACCCTTCCACTTTTTAAAGGGTTTGAAATTTGTCGATTGGGTTTCTGCCGTGCCAAACAACAACGCATTGGCCGACAAATTGCCCTTTTTCAACTTTGTCCGAACGGCAGTCGCTGAGGGTGTCACCTTCGCTTTTGTACTTTTACGCCGCCGCTTACTTGATTTGCGGCGCTTTCTGACATCGATAAAACCTGCCCGCTCAGCGGCATGTTGCACTTTTAGGCTCACCGGCGGTAACGGTGCGGCTAATCCTTTGTCAGAGCCGACAACCAGTGCGCCTGCAGCCAAAGCTACAGTTAGGCCAATATATACATGCCGATATTCCATGACCCACAGTCTAAAGAGTTAGTGGCCTCAAAAACAATAAAAAATGCACCTTTCACCTGATGTTGAATGGAAGTGAACGCAAATATTCCGACAATTTTGGTTGTACATCAAAAAACCTTCTGTTTAGAGTGGCTTAGTCACACATATAAAATGTGATTTCGGGAGAAGAATGCATGGCTGACGAGCCACAAGACCAAGAAGTCGATAAGGATAAAGAGGCTGAGGAGGAAACGAGCAAAGGGCGCGTTAACCTCATCGTCGGTATTATCCTGTTTGTCATGATCGCGGTTATCGGCGCCGGTGTCTTTTTCTCTTTCCGATTTGTTGAAAGTGAACGTCAACGCGCTTTAAACGAATGGCAGATCAGGCTTGGTATTGTTGCTGATAGCCGGGTCGCCGATATCAATGAATGGACCGAATTTAATCTGGGCTCTATTGCCGAGCTGACCGAAAACGCCTCACTGCAACTTTACATGTCGGAGCTTTCAGATGCCCAAAACGATAAATCAGGGGTCACCGATGCGACCGCTCAGCAGGGCTATCTGCGCAACCTTTTAGTCGCCGTTGCCGATCGGAACGGCTTCGCGCCCCCTGCCCCGCAGCAAGAAACCAATTCAAACGTAGAGCGCGCTGGCATCGCCGGGATGGCGTTATTGGATTCTGACGGTAAGCCGATTGTGCTGACCCCGGAAATGCCACCGCTTTCCGGCAAACAACGCGCCGCCATTGCCAAAAGTTTTGACGGCGAGCCCGCAATTGTCGACATGTATAAAGGGGCTTCGAACCAGCCGACGATGGGCTTCTCACTTCCCGTTTATGGCGTGCAGCAGGATGCCGGTGCAAAAGGCCTCGGTATCGCGCTTGGAATCCGAGTGATTGATGAGGAACTCTATGACCTTTTGAAGCAACCGGGCGACACCAACAAAACTTCTGAAACCTATCTCGTCCGTAAAGCTGGCAATAGTGTCGAATATCTCTCGCCGCTCAAAGATGGGGCGAAGCCGCTAGAGCGGACCATGGCCTTCGATACGCCAAATTTGGCAGCCGCCTTTGCGCTTGAAAAACCGGGCGGCTTTGCCATTAAACGTGATTATTCCGGCGAGGAAGTGTTGGTAACATCCCGGCCAATTGCCGATCTGCCATGGGTTTTGGTGCGGAAAATTTCACGCGCTGAGGCATTGTCGGCAAACGAATCCCGGCTCCAGACAATCCTGGTCGTCTTTGTGCTTATCATTGTCGGCGTGACGATTGCGATGATTGCGATCTGGCGCCACGGCACGTCTTTACGGGCGGCCGCCGCAGCTGAGAAGTTCCGCATCTCATCCGAGCGCTTTGAATGTCTAACGTCAGCGCCTATGGAACAGATTAGCGGTATTGCATAAGAGAGGATTTCTGGTTCATCGTAATGACCCGA
>Ga0233429_1005485_pt1 | contig 10514 bp, 8 predicted proteins | sample SI_118_April2016_3_FD_179879 | JGI IMG/M metagenome (GOLD analysis project Ga0233429, IMG submission 179879) | Seawater microbial communities from Saanich Inlet, British Columbia, Canada - SI_118_April2016_135_MG | ecosystem: Environmental > Aquatic > Marine > Inlet | place: Canada: British... | reverse complement strand
CTCCCCTTTCCAGGGAAAATTCCACATTGTCGACGGCCGTGAAGCCGCCGAAATGTTTGGACAGTCCTTCAACGCGAAGCATATCTGCACTCACTTACCATTAATCGTCAGTTTGTCGCTTGGTCGTCTTCCGGTCCGCTACATTACTTCGCGTAGGGCGAAGATTTTGGCAGTGGCAGAATAGGATCAATGGTCTGCAATGCCTTGGGCCACGCAATATAGACCTTGCGGCCGACATACTGCATCACCACGGGTGAGGCACGGGTGTTCTGCCCCATCATGTCAGATTTACCCGCTCCCGGGAACTTGACACCAAAGCCCAGCAACGTGCCGCCTTCAGCGATATCAGTTTCCAGGGCAGCCTTACGCAGGGACTCCGCATCGATACCGCCATACTTTTTGATGGCGCGCGGCAGCACATCCGAGAAGAACACGTGCGCATTCGATGCCGCCATACCCACATGGGCCGACTTCACCGTAACGCCAGGTTTGGCTTTTTCGTACTCATCGCCAACCTTTTTAGTGACGGCAGCAAGACCGGGGGCCAAAGAGTTGGGATCCAACAACCAGATCGAAACCGGATCTACGTTAAAGACATGATCGATATCATTGCCAATGGTGTCATACAATTTATCGACCACGCCGTAGCCGGCACCATGGCCGATCAGGGCTTTGAACCGCAGGCCTTGTTCTTTCGATTGACGCAGGAACAATGAGATGTCCGGGTTATAGCCTGTATGCAGGATGACATCGGGACGCTTACGCTTCAGCTTGGTGACCAAAGACGACAGATCAGGTGCGGTTGCGGAATAGCCTTCCTTCAACACCAGGTTCATGCCGAATTTCTTGGCCGCGGCCTCATTGCCCCCGGCCACGCCGGAGCCGTAGGGACCGTCTTCATGAATGATCGCAACGCGGAGTTTTTTCGGGTCAATACCCATCTTGCTTTGGGCATTGGAATTCAGGAAGTCCACCGACAATTCGCCAAACATGGCACCATGCACCTGCGGGCGGAAAACGTATTTCAGATTACGTCCTTTCAACACAGCGGGTGAAATACAGGTCGTGATCCACATGAATTTCTTCAGTGAATCCACTTTGGCGGCCACGGGAACGCACTGGGCGGAGGAATAAAAGCCCAACAACATGTCGACCTTTTCCTGTTCGATCAGGCGGACGGCCTCGTTAATGGCCACCTCGGGCTTGGACTGGGCATCGGCATAAATCGGCTCAATCATATAGCCTTCAACGCCGCCCTGAGAATTGATGTGATCGATCATGATCTTGGCGCCTAGGGCCTGCAGATCAGAACCGCCGCCCGCCAAGGGGCCTGTATAGTCATAAATCACGCCGATTTTGATTGTTTTGCCGGCCGCTTGGGCACCGGCAGTCATCGCGAATGCGACAAATACAGCGGCAAGACCAACGATCAGCCGCCGCGTCATGGCTAAACTACGCATAACTTTCCTCCCTCTATTAAACCAACTATTGGTTAGGCAGTAGGGTCGTGTGTACCACCTTGCAATGTCAAGGTTTCATTAACCATTCGATCAAATAAAATAGTTTTGCGCCTCATTTCGGGATGCGGGTTCCTCTACGGTTGCGCAGTTGCTAGTCTCGTCCACAGTCAGGTCATTGAGATTTACGGACGCGCCATGAACGATAACACCACCCCACCCTATCGCCCGGACTTCGCAGTTCAAAATGGCCAAGTCGTGCCTTATGCAGACGCCACGGTCTCCATCATGGCGCCAGGCTTAACCTTTGCCTCGACGGTGTTCGAGGGCATGCGTGCCTATTGGAACGCCGAGCATGAACAGCTTTATATTTTGCACCTGCACGATCACTTGGAACGATTGCAATTTTCCATGCGGGTGATTGAACTGGACAACCCACCAACGACGGCTGACTTCACGGCCCAGGTCATCGCCTGTCTGCAGGCCAACGATCTGCGGGAGGATTGTTATATCCGGGTCCAGGCCTATGTGGATGATTGGGGCGAAATTATCGCCACCGGGCCGGTCGGCAGCTCTGTCGTCTGTCGAAAACGGGCCAGGGTTGAAGCTTTTACCACAGGTAAGCATTTCGCGGTGAGCAGTTGGCGGCGCAATGCGGAAGATGCCTCGCCACCCCGCATCAAGGCGACGGCAAACTACCTCAACAGCCGCCTGGCCGGATTGGAAGCGAAACGCATTGGCTCCGATGGTGCAATCATCTTGAACCGGGACGGCACGGTGAGCGAAGGACCCGGCGGCTGTTTGTTTATCGTCCGCGAAGGTCAATTGATTACTCCACCCGTGACTGCCGGTATTCTGGAAAGCATTACACGGCGCACCCTGCTGGTGCTGGCCAAGGATATGGGCCTGGACGCGGTCGAGCGTGATGTGGGACGAACGGAGTTGTATCTGGCGGAAGAGTGCCTCTATTGCGGCACAGGCCAGGAAATCGTGCCGATCCTCTCGGTTGATGGCAAACAAATCGGCGACGGACAACCGGCACCTCTGACCCGGCGCCTGCAACAAAGCTATGACGATATCGTGCGTTGCCGGAACGAGGCCTATAAATCCTGGCTAACACCAGTTTACGCCAAAGACGGCGAGTGAGAGAAATATGCCTAATCCAGAATTGAATGCGGTCCGCCTTGGACTTATATGGCGGCGTCTTGACGGCATTGTTGATCAGGTGGCCGAGACATTCTTACGGGCGGCGTTTTCCGTGGTGGTTCGGGATAATTATGACATGGCGTTCAGTCTGTTTGATTCCCAAGGCCGGCAGCTGACCCAATCAAAACGCTCCATCCCCTCGTTCCTGGGCACCCTGCCCCGGACACTGGATGCGGTGTTGGATAAGTTTCCCATCGATAAACTGTCGCCCGGCGACGTGATTATTTCCAACAATGCCTGGATCGGTACCGGCCATCTGAACGATATCTCCATGGTGCATCCGATTTTTCGCGGCAACACATTGGTGGCATTCGCGGCCTCCACGGCGCACACCGTAGACATCGGCGGCGCACCGTCACCCAACGCCAAGGATTGTTACGAAGAAGGATTATGTATCCCGATCTGCAAAATCGTCGTGGCAGGCGAAGACAACCCAGTGGTCATGGACTTCCTGACCGAGAACCTGCGCCAGCCGGATGAGACATTAGGCGATGTGCGGGCGCAATTCGCTGCCTACCGTGATTGCAACAGCAAGCTCATGGCGCTGTTGGATGAGGAAGGCCTGGATGATCTGATCCCGGTCGCTGATGAAATCATCGCCCGGTCGGAGCAAAGCATGCGGGCCGCCATCGCCGCATTACCCGATGGCACCTACAGCGACGGCTTTGACATTGACGGTGTCGATGTGCCCTTGCGAATTGAATGCCAGGTTACCATTGCCGGCGAAGAACTAACCGTGGATTTCGCAGGCACCTCCCCCCAGGTCCCTTGGCCTATCAATAGTGTGCTCAACTACACCCAAGCCTATGCCCGCTATGCCGTGAAATGCCTGGTCGACCCGGATGCACCGAACAACGCCGGATCCCTGGCCCCCGTCCATATCAAGGCACCGGAAGGCTCTTTGTTGAACGCCACGCCGCCTGCGCCTGTTTGGGGGCGGCATCTGTCGGGGCATTATGTACCGCCGGCGATCATTGGTGCCATGGCACCCATTATGTCGGATCAGGTGGTCGCGGAATCCGGATCGCCGCTGTGGAATGTTTACTTCGCCGGCCGCTATGAAGATGAGACGCGCGGCAATTTCGTGAAAATGTTCTTTATGAACGGTGGCCACGGGGCCCGTTCAAAAGGCGATGGGCCGGGCTGTTTAAGTTTCCCTTCCAATGTCTCGAACCAACCTATCGAAGCTTTCGAGCATCAGGTGCCCATGCTGGTGCGGGAGAAAAGCTTTATTCCGGACTCTGGCGGGATCGGAAAATATCGCGGCGGCAATGCCCAGCGCCTGGTCTTTGAAGCACGCTCGGAAAATCCCATCACCATGACCATTCGTCATGAACGTATCAGCTACCCCCCGCGCGGTTTGTTGGGTGGTGCGGCAGGCCGGGCCGGGATTGACCAGATCAATGGCCAGGTCATCCCAGCCAAGTCCCGCAGCGAACTTAAATCCGGCGATGTGGTCGTCTTCGAGACGCCGGGCGGCGGTGGCCTGTATCCGCCCGGAGAACGAGACGACGCCATGATAAATCAGGATTTAGAGAGCGGACTGACGACATCCGGTGCCAGCCGAGAGGCTTATGGCAATGACTAATGCAGCATCGGACGACTGGCGCGTTGGCGTTGATATCGGCGGCACGTTCACGGATGTGGTGCTGTGGCGGGAGGGTTCGGAAAACCTTGTGCAGGTCAAGCTGCTGACCACGCCCGATGACCCATCCCGCGCTGTCCTGGACGGTGTTGGCCAGGCTCTGGACCGGGCCGGCATTGATGCCCGGCAATTAACCTCCGTCGTGCATGGCACGACGTTGGTGGCGAATGCACTGATCGAACGCAAGGGCGTTGCAACGGGCCTGATCACCACCACGGGCTTTCGCGATGTGTTGGAGATCGGGCGGGAATGGCGCTACGATTTGTTCAATCTTGATATTGAAATGCCGCCCCCCCTGGTGCCCCGTCGTCTGTGCCTGGAGATTGACGAGCGGATTGATGCAAATGGTGCCATTGATACCGCCCTTAATCTGGACCAGCTGCCGGCGCTCGTCGAAACTTTCCGTGCGCAGAACGTGCGCTCCATTGGCGTCTGTCTGCTGCATGCTTATTTAAACCCGGCGCACGAACAAGCCGTCGGTGCTGCCTTGGCCAAGGCCATGCCGGACGTCACCATATCCCTGTCGTCCGATGTCTGCCCGGAAATGGGTGAGTATGAACGCACATCAACCACCGTCGCCAACGCCTATGTCCATCCCTTGTTTCGCGATTATGTGGAGCGCCTGGCCGCCGCCCTGGATGAACTTGGCTATACACGGGAATTATTGCTGGTGCTGTCAGATGGCCGGGGGATCGCGGCGGACGTTGCGGTAAAATACCCAATCCGCCTGGTGCAATCGGGCCCCGCGGCAGGAGCGGAAGCCGCCCGCCTGTTCGGTGAACTAGCCAATCAAAACGACATCCTGTGTTTCGATATGGGCGGCACCACGGCGAAAGCCTGCCTGATCCATGATGGAGAACCCGAACGTACGGTCAATTTTGAAGTCGCACGGGAAACCCGCTTCGCCGAGGGTAGCGGACTTCCGCTATTGATCCCGGCCATTGATATGATCGAGATTGGGGCGGGTGGCGGCTCTATCGCACAGGTTGATCAACGCGGCCTGTTGCAGGTCGGGCCCCACAGTGCCGGCGCCGACCCCGGTCCCGCCTGCTATGGCAGGGGCAATGAACATCCCACGGTGACCGATTGCGATTTATTGCTGGGTTATCTGGATGAAAACGCTTTTCTGGGCGGCAAGATGGTTCTGGATCGTGCAGCTGCCACAAAGGCGGTGCAGACACATCTGGCCGATCCCTTGGGCATCACGGCGATTGAGGCGGCCTGGGGCGTGCACGAAACGGTAACGGCCAATATGGCGCAGGCGGCGACCATTCATGCCATCGAACGGGGCCTGGATGCGACCCGTTTTGCCATGCTGCCGATCGGTGGTGCGGGCCCGGTGCATGCCTGTTCCATGGCGCAGAAAATGGGCATTACCCGAATGGTCTGTCCGGCAGGTGCGGGCGTCGCCTCTGCCATCGGAATGTTGGCGGCGGCTGTTTCGTTCGAGATCGGACGCGCGGCACCCAGCCCCATTGCCAGCCTGGACTTCACCAAAGCCGCCGGGCTATTGCGGGACATGGCCGGGGAAGCCGCCGCCCTGGTCTCCAGCGCCGGTGCCTCTGATGAGGAGGTCACGGAAACTTTCAGCGCCATGATGCGTTATCTGGGACAGGGTTATGAAATCGAAGTTCCGGTGACGTTGGAAATGATCGAGGCCAAGGACCGTGACGCCTTGTTGGAGAATTTCGCGACGAGCTATCGCAACCGCTATGGCCGGAGCGAGGCCATGCCGGCGGAAATATTATCCTGGCGTCTGGCGGTGACGGGGCAGCGTTCAACCTTGGGCGAAACCCTGGGACGGCGGACGGATGATCAGACGGGCGTGCCCGTCGCCAAGGGGACACGGTCGGTCTGGTTCGGCGACGAATTCATCGATACACCAGTGTACAGCCGGGCCGGTATTGCCATGGGGGCTGAAATCAACGGGCCTGCCATTATAGAGGAGGTCGAATCCACTTTGGTTCTGCCTGGAGGATTTCACCTACATGTAGATCGCTCCATGAACCTTATTCTGGATGCTACTTCATGAGCCGGGACAAAATTGATTTCGTCACCTGGCTCGCCCAACGCTTATCGGAACGCGGTATGCGCCATGCCTATGGTGTGCCGGGCGGTGGTACCAGCCTGGATCTGTTGGCCGCGCTTCGGGCACAGAATATCGAAACCGTCATTACCGCACGGGAAGATGCCGCCGTCATTATGGCTGGCGTCTCCGGCGTCCTGATGGAGGGCCCCGGCCTGGCTTTCACCACCAAAGGTCCCGGCCTGGCCAGCGCCACAAATGGTTTGGCGGCAGCCGCGTTGGACCGTATGCCGGCATTGTTGATGTCTGAATCCTTTACGGACGATGAGCTTGAATTCCTCTCCCACCAGGTTTTTGCGCAATCGGAGCTGGTGGCACCCTTGTTGCGCCAAGGCCAGGGCATGGCGTTGGAGCCGGAACAGGAAGCTGTCGATAACTGGTTGGATCAGGACCATATGGCGCCCGCCACGATGTTTTCAGGTTCTGCCGATCTCAATAAACCTGCCACTGTTATGCCGCCAAGAATTACGCCTGGCGTTGACACACCGGATGTTGCCCCTGCCCTGTCATTATTAGCCGACAGTAAACGGCCCGTTGTCGTCGTGGGGTTGGAGGCGGCACGATCAGGCCTGGCACCTATTCTGCGCGATTTTGTAAATGCCTTGGGCGCGCCTGTGTTGTGCACTTATATGGCCAAGGGCTGTATCCCGGATGACGATGGACATTTTGCAGGGATATTCACTGGCGGTGCGATTGAGCAGGATTGTGTGGGGTCCAGCGATCTCATCATCGCAATCGGTCTGGACCCGGTGGAACTGTTACGCAAACCGTGGAGCTTTACGGCACCTATCCTGGATCTATGCCAACGGGTCTATGATCCACATTATTATCAACCTGCGGAGAGGATTAGCGCCCCCCTGGCCTTGACGCTGCAGGCATTGTCCCATGATCTGGCAGCCAGCGATTGGCGTATGGAGGAGATCGCCGCATTTCGGGACGGTTTCCTGAACGGCATGGCCAGCGATGACGGCTCCGGCTTATCCTCCACCGCGGTGGTGAAAGCGGCGCGGGATGCCTTCACGCAACATCCGCGCCTTTGTGTTGATGCAGGTGCCCATATGTTTTCTGCCTGCGCCTTTTGGCCAGGCAAGGCACCGCGGGACGTTCTGATTTCCAACGGTCTCGCCTCCATGGGATTTGCCGTACCGGCTGCCATTGCAGCCGCCCTGCACGAGCCTGACCGTGGTGCCGTTGCCATTACCGGCGATGGCGGCCTGTTGATGTGTCTGGGTGAATTCAAGACGGCTGTTGCGATGAAGGCCAACATAACCATCATCGTCTTCAATGATGGTCGATTGTCCCTGATTGATATAAAGCGTGAGGATCGCCAGATGGCCGATTTGGGTTTATCCTGGACGCCACCGGATTTCGCCGCGATTGCACGCGGTTTCGGCTTCACTTCCTGGCAGGTCAAGGCGGAGGATGAGTTGGCCCCTGCCCTGAAACAGGCCGCAGCAGCGACCGGTCCGCGCTTGGTTGATATCCGTATTGATGCCAGTGGTTACCGCGAACAACTACGCGCCCTGCGCGGCTGAATGGCGAGACAAACATGAAAAACGTTGATATCCCCGTCGCAGAAATCTACGTCCCCACGGACCGGCGCAAGACATTGGAGGCGGACAAAGTTGATGCCATGGCCGAGGATATTTTGGAAAACGGCCAGAAAATGCCGATCCAGGTTCGATTGGGCAAAGACCGCTATGTCCTGATCGAAGGCCTCCATCGTTTGGAAGCGGTGAAGGCCCTGGGCGAAGAAACCATAGTAGCAATCGTCGTTGCCGCGCGGCGTCATTGAGGCAATAAAATCGGTTTCAGTGCCGCACCTTGAATGATCAGTTCAAAACCCCGCGCGCCCTCGGACAGGGGGAGCTGGTGGCTCATCACCGGTCGCAGATCGACCCTGCCTTGGTAAATCAACGGCGTTGCCTGTTCCCAGGTTTTCCAGATGCGGCGGCCGTGAATGTTGATGATACGGGGACAGCGAAGCAGCCATTGGGTTAAATCCAGTTCCATCGGATGGGCCGGCGCACCGACCAGGCGGAAATCTCCGCCCTTGGTGACAGAGGCCATGGCATTCAGAAAGCCCTGGGGCTGGCCCGAGAATTCAATTGCCGCATCAACGCCGTTGCCGTTGGTCACCTCACCTATAGCCGCCGGTAGTTCAACAGCGGTGGGATCAAAACCATAGTCTGCCCCCATCTGTTCCGCCGTGGTCCGGCGTAACGGGTTTGGGTCAGATGCAATGACTTGTTCAGCACCAAGGGCGCGGGCCGCCGCAACCGCCATCAAACCAATTGGACCGCAACCATTAATCAGGATGCGCTGGCCCGCAACACCACTGCCTTCCATACAGGCGTGAACGGCAATGCCGAATGGTTCCAGCATGGCGGCGATTTCGTGGGGCAGCTCCTTGGGATTGGGCCAGGCGATATTCGCCGGCACCACCACATAATCGGCGAAGGCACCGTTGATGGTGATGCCCGGGTAGCCGGTCTTCTCACACAGATGCGCCCGGTCCCGCATACAGGGGTAGCAGGTACCGCAGTAAATATGGCTTTCCAACGAAACATGATCGCCGATAGACAGGCCATCCACGCCGGTGCCCAGTTGATCGATCACGCCACTGACTTCATGCCCCAGAATACGCGGCAACTGCATCTTCCGGGCCATGCGCGGGGCCCAATGATAGATCTGCATATCCGTGCCACAAATACCGGCAGCGGCCACTTTCAAACGAATTTCGCCGGGCCCCGCCTCGGGCACCGCATGTTGGGTCAAGGCGATACCGCCCTCGCCCACGCTGACTTTCGACAGGCCCTTCATATCTGATGGATGTCCACGGCACCGTCGATCACGTCTTCCAACAGGACGATCTTTTTGGCCGCAATTGAAAGCCCCTCCCCCGCCCGGCGCAGTTGATATTCATACCAGCCGCCACGGATCTGTTTGCCCATGCGCGCATCAACGGACAGGGTCATCCATTTGGCAGAGGCAGAGACAACGTCGTCTTGGTCGTCGCTCAATAAGCGTACTGTGTTCACCAAGTGAGAGGTCTGGCTCAAAGGCATTTCCGCATAGGCCTGGCCCGAGCTGATACGATGCAGGCGGGCGGCAAGGCCAGGCTTGCCCACGATGTAGATCATGTTGACCTGCATTTCAGGGTCATCACCCAGTTCATCCTCGGACAACCAGGATGGCACCCAATAGACGCAGTCGTCAGTGTACAGCGCCAGCCAATCATCCCAACGCTGACGATCCAGCAGGTCCGCCTCCAAATACAACAGGTCGCGGACTTCGTCGCATAGTTTACTCAACTTGGCCCTCCATCCGCGCGGCCCAGTGTCGGAAATAGCCGTGATAGAGGGTCTCATGATCCCAGCGTTCGGCACTGCTGTGGACGTCCGCTTCGATCTCCTTGGCCAGCTTGTCCGGGCCTTGGGTCATGGTCGTCATGCCGCGCTCCATATCGCTCCACCTGGCCTGGCTGCCATGGGCCCCGATCTGGCAGTCTTCCAAAGCGGCCAGGTCATCGGGCGTGGCCATGCCGGTGACCATAAAGAAATCTTCAAATTTACGCAGGCGGGCCATGCGCGCGGTCCGGCTTTCCCCTTTGGGTGCGATGCAATAGACGCGGATTTCCGTCCGGTCAGGTGCGATGGGGCGAAAAACCCTGATTTGGGTTGAGGACTGATCCATCAGTTGCACATTGGGAAAGAGGTAGAGGTTGCGGCCACGGCGCAGCATCCAATCCACCTTTTCCTGTGAAAATCGTTGCAGCAAGTCCGCCTCGGCCTCAAATAACGGTGCCACTTTCGGACTGGCCCGGCCGGCCCAGATCATGTTGTGACCATGGCCGATATCGTAGCAGCCTGTCGGCACGCTACCCTTGATGCGCCCAGCTTCGGTGGGGCGTTTGCCGGCGTTGTCACCCAACGCCTCCCGTTTGCCCATGGCCTGGCCGAAGACACGATGCACGGTGGAAACGTGATAGCCGTCGACGCCGTTTTCCGCCTGCATCTTCCAATTGCCCCGGATAATATAGGTCTGTTGCCCCGGCACCACTTCCAAACCGTCCGGGGACTGATCGCACAGCAAATCGATAAAAGGCCGGGCGGAGCCA
>Ga0233429_1005484_pt1 | contig 10514 bp, 12 predicted proteins | sample SI_118_April2016_3_FD_179879 | JGI IMG/M metagenome (GOLD analysis project Ga0233429, IMG submission 179879) | Seawater microbial communities from Saanich Inlet, British Columbia, Canada - SI_118_April2016_135_MG | ecosystem: Environmental > Aquatic > Marine > Inlet | place: Canada: British... | reverse complement strand
GGCCAGATCAAGGCCGACAGTGGTAATATTCATCCGGGGGGCTCCTTTGGCTCGGGGTTGTTATCAACAACTCCCATATTGGCACTTTGATGCCGTGGGCGGGAGCCATCCACCCCATCCGTTGTTGGCTATCAGCGGAAGTTCCAAACACCCTTCAATAATGTCCGCTACCAGGGGCTAAGCGGAAGTTCAATGCTAGTTATTCGCTACAACGCCTACACGTATATATACAAATCAGTGAAGCTTTACACCAACAGAAACTACCTTGCGGCTCAAGAGCAGCGCCATACAAGGGAGGAGACGCTATGATCTTAGTCTTGGCCCCGGGCAGTTGAGCAGATCGTGCAGCTAACAAAGAGCAAAGTCGTGAACATCAAGTAGAATCAAAAATTAACAAAGAGATAATTATCGAAACAATATCTTTACCAAAGACACATCATAATCTCACTTCCGCAAACAAAGCAGGAGTGATCCAATGAATACGAGTACATCAGATAAAATTATTACGGCTCCAGAGCGTCGGGAACTCGTGCCGTTCTCAGACATGCATATTTGGCGCATGGAAAAAGCAGGAGCATTTCCAAAAAGAATAAAGCTTGGGCCCAACCGGATCGGCTGGTCGTTTAATGAGATAAATGACTGGATAGCCAGTCGAAAATCTGAGCGCGTAGAGTAGCTTTCGTCATATCAGATACTGTCAAAATAAACCCCCGAGATGCTAAAATCTTCGGTCTGTAACGATCGAAGAACCGACGAGGTCTTTGCTATGATCAATGCAGAATCCGTTGCTCGAAGTCTCAAAAATCCAACGAAAACCTCCAGTGGATGGCAAGCTTCTTGCCCAGCTCACGAAGACTTTACGCCTAGTCTTTCGATATCGGACTCTGACGATGGAATAATTCTTGTAAAGTGCCATGCTGGTTGCTCACAAAATGCGGTGATAGATAGCTTAAAACGAATTGATTCTTGGCCAAAAAGCGATAGCAATTCAAATGAGAGTGCGACACGGCACATCCTCGCAACCTACGATTACACCGACAAAAATAGTGAGATTCTTTATCAAGTAGTTCGCTATGAGCCCAAAGGATTTAGACAACGTCGACCTGACGGCTCCGACGGGTGGGTCTGGAGTATTAAAGGCGTCGAGCGCGTGCCTTACAGACTTTCCGATTTGCTCGCCTCAACAACAAAAGAAGTCTTCATAGTCGAGGGAGAGAAGGATGCCGATGCCCTTGCCGCTCTTGGCCTGGTTGCGACTTGTAACGCAGGCGGCGCAAAAAACTGGCCAATGACTTTGTCCAAACACTTTGTGGGCATGACCGTGTACGTGGTTCATGACAACGACGAACCTGGCAGAGAACATGCTGAAACTGTCGCCGTCAGTTTATTCGGTAAGGCTTCGTCCGTCAGAGTCGTCGACCTGACAGGTAACATGCCGAACCTTCCCCAAAAAGGTGATGTTTCTGATTGGTTGAAACTGGGCGGAGAGCCCGGCGATTTTGTTAGGTATTGTAGAACTGTACCAGAGTGGAGTCAGTGCGAGAAAGAGACCAGCGCTGAGTCGAAGGAGGGCGGCAACCTACCTGTTGCTATCCCGTTTGTTCTTGGGGATCCGTCAAAAATTCCGCCGCGTGAATTTATTTATGGTGGTCATTACATCCGTAAATTTGTAACAGCGACTGCTGGGTTCGGTGGTGCAGGCAAGTCGACAATTATCGTTGCCGAAGCTCTATCGATTGCAACAGGTCAAAATTTGTTGGGTCAAGAAGTCATTGAATCATGTCCTGTGTGGTATGCGAACCTTGAGGACCCTCAAGATGAAATCTGTCGTCGCCTCACCGCAACCACGATGAAATATGAAATCTCTCAAGAACAATTGAAAAACAGATTATATTTGACGTCGGGGCGCAGTTCTTCGTTTGTAATTGCCGAGGATTCACATGACGGGGTGAAAATCATCGTTCCGGTAGTCGATGCCCTCAAAGCAGAAATACGAGACAAGGAAATAGGCCTCCTGATCATTGACCCGTTCGTTAAAGCTCACAGGGTCTCGGAAAACGCCAACGAACGTATAGATACCGTGATAACAACTTTCGCTGAAATTGCAGAAGAAACAGGTGTTTGCATAGAGCTCGTTCCGCACCTTCGCAAAGGCAATGGAGACAGAGGGTCGGACGACATACGCGGTGCATCATCGTTTGTCAGCGCCGTGCGCTCAGCGAGGATCGTTAACGTCATGTCCATTGATGAGGCGAAGAATTCAGGAGTAGAGGGTGACCGTCGTCGTTATCTGCGTGTTGATGACGGCAAGCGCAACATGGCCCCACCCGGGGATAAATCGATATGGCGGAAACTTGAGGGTGTCGACCTTGGCAATGCAACTAAAGCCAGGCCGTCTGACAATGTCGGTGTTGCAGCTGAATGGAAATGGCCAGACCCGTTTGACGGTGTAAATATGCATCACTTGCAAGAAGTTCAAAAACGTATTGTTGGTGGATGTTATCGCGAAAGCGCTCAAGCCAAGGACTGGGTTGGCAAGGTCGTCGCTGAAATTCTGGATCTGGATTTGGAGCAGGCGGAAAACAAATCCAAAGTAAAAGGAATCCTGAAAACCTGGCTTACAAGCGGCGTTCTGATCAAGGTCGAAAAAGAAGGGGAAGACAGAAAGAAACACCCCTATATAGAGGTTGGGGAGTCGGCGAAATAGCTACCGGTTTTTGCGTCACTAGTCATTATTGGCATTTGAAGTGGTGCACTTTCTGTCCCTCAAAACAGTTCAATCCCAAGCTCAGTAAGCTATACGCCACCATTGTAAGGTGTCGCAGTTTAAGGGTCGCAAGTGACGCAGATGCTCCACTTGCACCACCTGCTCCACCACCCTTTAGGGTGGGAGCAGTGGTGGTGGGGGCTATATGAGCGGTGACGACGCTTCGGGTTGAGCACAGCGGATTGAATGAAATTGAAGTAGTTCACCTGATCAACAACAATTGGTTTCTGGATTTAGAGCGACCCGTGTAGTCTAAATTGCGGTCGAATTATCCTCCCCGAGAGAATTTTGTCTGGCCAAAGGAGAGAAAATATGGAGTCAGCTGTAAAGGATAGTTTGCTAGCTGTGATCTGCTTATGTGGCAAAAATTTTGATGTGAAATACAGCGCAATACACGAAAACGGCTATGAAATTATCTTTGATGAGGAGGGTAAATATTTGTCCGAGTGCGAGGCGGCAGAGAGTTGGGATGACAGTCCGACGCTCCGGCAAATGAAAATTACAGATGAAGTAGAGGGATCAGTAAATGAAGTGATTGACGTTCTCGACAAACTTGTCAGTCGTATTAATAGTGCGGAAGAAGAAAGTGAATACGACATTCAATATATAGACCTGTGGATTGATATATCTGCCAAAGCGGGCCGCTACATTGTCAATGCGAATGACGGACAGGTTATGAAAGAGGACTAAGTGCACTTTCTAATCTTCAGCACTCACGGTCTCAAAGATATGCCTAACAAAAGTCTGAAAATAGGGGATGATCGTCGTGAATTCCAACATGGTTTTTGAAGCTAACTTGTCCGTGGTGCTCGAATTGATGGGCCCCGATAATTACCCTCTTTCTGAAATTGAACGAATGCTAGCCGTACTCAAATGGGAATTGGACGTCGATTTGGCACTTAGTGGCCATGCTAAACTGACAAAGGTTGAGGATATCAGACACAATGATGCAGCAGGTTACGAGGTCGCAGTTGTTTTTGATGTTCAGCTTCGACCCTTTGACGAAGCAGATGCCGAAAGTTGGGAATTTAGTTGGCATGATACCGGCGAATTCCTGAGCTTTGATGCCAAGATGCCGGACGATTGGGAAATCACTGGTCAGCGATCATTGCATGTCATCTAGAGCTAGAAATCAACTTTTACACAATTCGTAATTATCCATGTTCAAGGTCATTACTATCCTTTTGTCCACGAGATTGTTGAATGACGGAAAACCATTCAACGACTGAGCGGGCTCCACTCAATCTCTCAGGTAAATTCCATCTGTTTCTGAATGCGCTAGCCCAATGTGGGCTGCCATGTACACCCTTGAAAAGAAGAGCTAAATGAATCTGGGTAATCGCGTTAAAGTCAGGTGTGGTTATGGAATAAATAGGATCGTTTTTATATCATTATCAGGGTCTTAACTAGAAACCAGCTCTGGTATTTTTGATTTGGATTAATACTACAAACCCCTTATTTCAGAGGGTGGATATCGGTGTATTCAGGCTAAATTATTACATCAATTGACGGCCATATTTGCTTGGTTGTCTACCCCAGATACGGATGATGGACTGAGACCCTATTAAAAAAAGGAGAGAAAATTGGTGAGTCAATTCAAGACCTCAACATATGAATATAAATTGTTGCAAGAGATTTGTTCTCACAACTATTCTCGATCTGCCGTTGACAGATTACGCTTTGCTTCTTGCCGTTCATCCCACCAGTCCTCAATCATAAACTTGATTTTTGCAATCAGAATAATGAAGCCGGAAAGAACGGTAACTGCTGCAATGATCACTACTGCCCAGATTACTATCTCAGACAAGCTTGCTCCTGAGCTAGATATCAGCGAATAAACAAACCAGAGAATCAAACCAATAATTCCCAATGCCCCTACAAACATCCCAAGCATCAAGGCCAATGCAATTAGACCAAAAACAATTTCGATGTTTGCAGCAATTTGAATGAGCAGAATTAGTACCAAGAGAGTAATGATTATATATAAAAGAGTTATTATCATTTCACAGCCCTTTGTCTTTTGGGGATGGTTCGGAAAAGCAATCTGCCGTGCTTCATGGCGGCGTGACTTTATTCCGATTACTAGACCAATGGTTTTGATGGCTACAACATACCTGACCTTAATAGCGATCGATCACTTCTAGACAGAGATATCTCTTGGTCAGCGGAGATGTTGAATTTCATGGAATGAGAATTGTTTATTCTGGTTCTATCCTTCTAGCCGGCGATGACGGGGCTTCTTCAAGCACCGCTTTCAGAGTTCGAACCAAAGAAAAGCACCCTGCATATTCATCCTCAGACAACTTAAAAACCGAGGATACATGACGTTTGGGAATAACTAGCGAGTGTCCGGGAGACACGGGGTATCTATCAGCAATGGCAAATGCGTGTTCGTTCTCAGCTACTATTTGGCGTTCATGAGAGCAGAATAGGCGGGTCATTTAGCGATGTTAACCTCAATCGTCGGCGTCGTCATTCCCCTATCATTTTCGCCAGGAGTCTGATATTCTTTTCCAATCATCAAGAGAGGGCTGACGCCCTCACCAACCTGCCCAACCCGGCAAGGTGGTGTCCCGCAAGGGAGATGTGGCCAAGGACGGCAACCAAGGGGTCCACTGCCATTCAGATCGTCAGCTCTTCCCGTTTGACCACAGGAGGGTTTTTTATGTCTTTCGATCTTAACCGCCGTGATTTTCTGAAAATCGTTTTTGCGACCACCTCAGCTGCAGCTGTAACAGGTGCAGCAACACTCTGGCCCAAGGACGCCATTGCCAGACCAATTTCAGAACCTTTCAAACTTGCCGTCGACGAATTTGGCTATCTCGTAGATCCAGACTTTGATTTTGGGGACATTGAGTTGCCAACACACAGGGAACACTTGTCCCTCGAAGGCCAGAAACCAAAAGCGCTCAAGAAAGCGTTGGATGAACAGTTCGGCGCTATTGAGCACCTTATCGAAGATCCAAATGACTGGTCTCTGGATGAGGTTGAGGTTTGGCTGGATACTGAGATTGAGTTTGAAGACCTTGGCCCGTGGCAGGCCTCTTCGTATGGACCGTACGGTTGTGGATTGGATATTTTTCAAAAGTTGAGTGAAAGGGAAACAAAGCGACTTGGTCTGTTTCTCGTTGAGGATGGCACCCCTGGGAGTAGCTGTTTTTTTGTGGCGTTCAATGGAGGTGTCGGGGAGCTAAATGGACAATTTGAGGCGCTAGGATTGAATGTGGTCGTCTGCTAACCCTGTTTCGGAGTCGAAATGCGGCGAGCGAATTGGGAATACGGATGGATGAACTTTTTTTGAATTTGTGGAGACGTCTTGATTAGTATGTAATACCACGACCGGACTTTAAACTTCCTCAACCAGATAGAAATGTAACCAATTGGAACGTTTCCCCATTTTAGTTAGCAGAAACAACATGTCTGGCCTGCTCGTCAATATCTTGATTATGGCCGCAGTGTTATTCGCCCGCATTTCGGCGGCTAACACCGCGCCGGTCAACGATGACGGTATCGCCGTCATAATCGGTAACAAGACCTACGAAGGTAGCATCCTGGAAGTTTCCTTTGCCCACAACGATGCGGATGCGTTCCGCAAGTTCGTGATTGAAAGTCTGGGCTATCGTGACGGTAATGTCATCGATTTGCGGGACGCGACTTTCAACCAGATGGTCACGGTGTTTGGTAACAAGGAAACGCACGAAGGCAAGCTGTTCGATTATGTGCGGACCGGAGAGAGCGACGTCACGGTCTTCTACTCAGGGCACGGCGTCCCAGGCTTGAAGGACGGGCAGGCCTACCTGCTACCAAGCGACGGTGATCCTAACCGGGCTGAGATTTCGGGGTATCCGATTGCCACCCTATACAAGAACCTGAACAAGCTTCCAGCACGAACTATCCGGATCTTCATTGACGCATGCTTCTCAGGAGAAACGCCAAAGGGGATGTTGGTCAAATCAGCGTCGGGCATCAGTGTGACGCCGAAGTTACCCAAAAATTCATCGGGTATGACTATCCTGACAGCGGCACAGGGCGACCAGCTTGCAAGCTGGGATGAAGATGCGGAGCTTGGTCTGTTCACCAAGCACCTTCTTGAGGCACTGTACGGAGCCGCTGACGGCAAGATGTATGGTAATGGCAATGGCAAGGTGACGCTGGGGGAGGTTGGCGAGTATCTGAAGCGCGAGATGACCTATCAGGCCCGGCGGCGGTTCGGTCGTGTGCAGGAGGCCTTTTTGACGGGCAAGAGTTCTGATGTGCTGGCTCCTCAAATCGTTGAGCATAAACAGGTCGCCAGTGTTGTCACCGTGCCAAGGACAAAGCCACCCTCTCCGGCAATACCCGCCGTTGGTATTTACCCTTCTGGACGAAAGCCGGGCACAGTTTTCAAGGACTGCACAAAATGTCCTGAAATGGTAGTTGTGCCAGCTGGATATTTTACGATGGGCAATATAGATGGAGATGGTGATGCTTCTGAAAAGCCTTCGCATCAAGTGAAAATTCCTAAGCCCTTCGCCGTTGGGAAGTTTGAAATTACGTTTGAAGAGTGGGACTGGTGTGCAACTGAAGGGGAGTGTGGAAATTATTTACCTTCAGATTGGGCATGGGGGAGAGGTCGAAAACCTGTAATAAACATAAACTGGGAAGATGCTAAATCGTACGTAAAGTGGATTTCTGAGAAGACTAATCAGAGATACAGATTGCTGTCTGAAAGTGAATGGGAATACGTCGCTCGAGCAGGCGCAACCAAGCAATTTGGTGCAGGTATTGTCACTTCGGGCGTGAATGCGTTCAATATTCGAAGAGGAACTTCTGTAGTAGGTAGTTTTCCACCAAATGCCTTTGGCTTGTATGATATTCTTGGCAATGTTGCGGAATGGACGGAAGACTGCTGGAACAAAACATATGTGGGTGCGCCTACATCAGGGAACGCTTGGGAAGCCGGAAGATGCAGGAAAAAAGTAGTCCGAGGAGGAGCATGGAACAGCCATTACACGCGTGTTCACATTTCAGAGCGAAGTGGGCTAGGCGCTGGTGTGAGAACATTTGGTAGCGGCTTCCGTGTTGCACGAGACATCAAATAGCTGCCAACTACCCGCCTAGGAGGCTATCCTTCGTTGGCCAGTATATGGGAAGACCACCAGCGAATATTCCACTGCACATGTTAAGTTTGGTTTGAACGTATCTCACGTAGGCAATCAATCCAGCCATTTTCGCGTGATGACCAAGACGATAGTTTTGAAGATTAGTCTAATCTATTTGGGCGAGGTCAAGCGATGGAACAAATTACAAAGGTTAAACTATGCCAAGATTTTATGAACCTGACTGGGTCGCCATCCCAAAAATCCTTTCGCTAGAAACGAAACTAGCAAACTGGTCCGTCGCAACTATTGGATGGACTTGCCAGATCAATCAGTTGTGTTGGCAATGACGCAGGGGGGTGGCACAGAACTCTCCAACGATGAAAAGCGAGCTCATCTCAGCGACATTCGACGTGAGCATTTAGTCGATGATATTTGCATGGTCGAAGTTCTCCCACAGGAAGGGCAATAGGCTAAATATGATTTTGGAGATCGACATTCATCGTACTGCCAAACTCCTTTCGGACCAGCATGGAGAGTCCGCCGTTTTTGTGGCTACGGAGAAAGCCGAGAAACACTGGCGACAGGGTGACAATGAGGGGGCGTCTACATGGGAGCGTGTTGCCAGGGCCATCGCTGCAGTGAACGACACCCAGACAGAGGGGCCGATAAACTGAGTAATATTCACAGCAGAACGCTGGTCAGCAGTGGTTCGGATTCAATTCAACAGCCTCTATGACGGAAAAGAAAAAGCACCACTTCGTGCCGAAGAGTTACCTGAGTTCGTTTTGCGCGGAAGACGGAATGCTCAACGTGTATAAGAAGGACGACCCTGACAACCCCTTTCGACAATCTCCAGGCAACACTGGGTATCACAAACGCTACTACTCCCAGCCTCTTCCCGATGGTGAAATCGACAACAATACTCTTGAAGATATTTTCGGAGAGCTGGAAACGAAATGGCCGGCGATAATGGACCGGTTTCGCAATGACGCTGATGCCAACGACTGCCTCGAAGACATTTTTGCCTTTATTGGATTGCAGCGTGCCCGGGTTCCTGCGTACAGAGACGCCATCGAAAGCATGCTGGCAGAACACGTCTTGGCAACGACCAAACGGTTGAATGAAATGGGTCAGCTGCCTCCCACACCAGAAGGCTTTGACGACCTCCTCGACAACATTCAGGTTTCCATTGATCCTCACCAATCGATTCATATCATGGCCAAGATGATGCCAGAGATGACGAGAATTTTTTCGAGAATTGGCATTAACATTGTCAGAAACCTCTCCGGCATTCCGTTTCTTACCAGCGACAACCCTGTGATTTGGTTTAGCCCGGCATCACCAGATTCCCAGATGCAGCCATATCATGTGCGGCCTGACGGACCTGTCAGGCTGCTATTCCCCGTTGCTCCAGATTTGATGATTTATGGTGATACTGAGATGCGTGAACAGTTCGCTGAAAACGGGTTGGAGTATCAGGAATTTGATGAGCCGAAAGTCGCAAAGGCATGGAATCGCCAAATCTGTCGTTTTGCCTATCAAACTGTATATGCCCAAGAACCAGGGCATGAGCCGCTAATAAAAAAATACGCTGCCTTGTCTCCAGTTTTGAAGGCAAAACCGACAAAAAACAAGTTTGGGCAGTTGGTCATCACTGAGTTCATTTTCGGGAAGCGGAAGAAAAAAGCTAAGTGGAAAAGTAACGTGGATTGATGCCCTGCATTGCCAATGCCTAGTTCGACCAGTCGGCGAGAACTGGTATGGTCGCATCCATGCCCCGATCCAGTGAATCATATACCCCTGCCACCCTTCAGAACGTCCTTGACCACAACAACCGGATCCACATCTGTTGTGACCAATGCGGCCATGGCAAGCCGATCCCATTGCAATATCTGATTAACCGCTTTGGGCTTGATTATCCTGTCCCGGATTTGGGCCGGCACTTCACCTGCGCTGGATGCGTCATGGTGGATGGTGTTACGCGCAAGGGTGCAGCAAGGATCGTATCAAGATAACCCTAGTATCTTCTGTAGTCAGGAAGGTTGAACGCCTTGTCGGGTGTGACATGCACTGGCGGGTGCAAGCCCTACGCCTAGTTAACCCCTCTCGCGAGTTTGTGCTGGAAATGGTGGAGGTGAGGGCGATCCACAAGATTGTTGGCAGCACCGAACTGGGGTAGGCTGGTTCCGCGTGAACTGGTGTGCAGGGAAAATGGGGTAAGGGGACGCTATGGCAGATGCTGATATTGAACATCTGCGGGAGATATTTTTGGCTCCGAAGGCGATAGAATACCCAGCTGAGTGGTGGATTTCTGTTGTGAGCCGTGACAAAACCCGCCTGATATGCAACCTACCTCTGCAAATTAATAAAACCCTTGTCGAAGGCTTGTTCCTTAGATTGACCGCAGAAGAGCAATCCCCGGACCGTGAGGTAATGGTCCAACTGGAATATCAACCGGCGGGAATGCCCTACCTACATTTACAGAGATTTGATTGGCGGTGCAGGCATTCTCACGGAAACAATCAGGCATCAATGGATTTGCCAAGAGTTATTGTCAAATCTGGTGTTTGGGCATTTTCATCAAGCGGCGACCTGATCATTTTGCATGACTTCGATACCGTCTTTAAATTCAATTCCAGTAATAACTTTCCCGAGGCTGTTGAAGC
>Ga0233429_1005472_pt1 | contig 10523 bp, 10 predicted proteins | sample SI_118_April2016_3_FD_179879 | JGI IMG/M metagenome (GOLD analysis project Ga0233429, IMG submission 179879) | Seawater microbial communities from Saanich Inlet, British Columbia, Canada - SI_118_April2016_135_MG | ecosystem: Environmental > Aquatic > Marine > Inlet | place: Canada: British... | reverse complement strand
GGCCGGTTGATCCGGTCAGCCGGTAGAGCGATGTCGGACACCTCCCCGGAATTGATTCTCGTCGGTGCGATTACCGGCGCCCGGGGCCTGAAAGGCGAAGTCAGGATCAAAAGCTTCACCGCCGACCCGAAGGGGGTCTCCAGTTACGGGGATGTTTTCGAGGAAAACGGCGTGAAAAGCTATTCGATCCGGGTTATCGGCCAGTCCAAGGGGCAAGTTTTTGCCCGTCTGGGCGGCATTGATGACCGAACGGCGGCGGAGGCCCTGAAGGGGACGCGCCTGTATGTGCCCAAGGCGGCACTGCCGGAGCCTGCGGAAGACGAGTTCTACTTTTCGGACCTGGTTGGTTTGAAGGCTGAGCTGGTCGATGGTGGCAAGCTGGGTTTTGTCAAGGAAGTGCACGATTTTGGCGCCGGTGCGATCCTTGAGGTAACAGGCGGCGCTTTAGGTGTCGTCATGGTGCCTTTTACCCGGGCCGCAGTGCCGACAGTGGATACGAAGGGTGGCCGGGTCGTTATTGACCCTCCGCCGGGACTGTTGGAACCGGCCGAGCCGGAGGCGATGGAGTAGGAAAATGACAGGGACAGCACCTAATAGCCCTTGGAAGGCAACGGTTCTGACCCTGTTCGAGGAGATGTTTCCGGGACCCTTGGGCCAGTCATTGGCGGGACAGGGTCTGAAAGACGGCATTTGGTCGTTGGAAACGGTGGACATTCGCGGCTTTGCAAGCGATAAACACCGCTCCGTGGATGATACCCCCTTCGGCGGTGGCCCTGGAATGGTCATGCGGGCCGATGTGGTTGATGCGGCGATAGAGAAGGTCAAGGCCGAAAGCGGCGAAAGACCACTGATTTATCTCTCGCCGCGGGGCCGCCCACTGGACCAGGAACGGGTTCGGCAATTGGCGGCTGGTACGGGTTTGGCCTTGCTTTGCGGACGCTACGAAGGCGTCGACGAGCGGGTCCTTAAGGCCCACGAAATTGAAGAGGTCAGCCTCGGCGATTTCGTGTTATCGGGCGGAGAGCCCGCGGCGATGGCTATGATCGACGCATGTGTCAGGTTGCTGCCGGGCATCATGGGGTCGGATATGTCGGGCGAGGAAGAAAGTTTCGAGCGGGGATTGTTGGAATATCCCCACTACACACGGCCCCAGGAGTGGCGGGGCATGACGGTGCCGGAAGTTTTACTTTCCGGTCACCATGAAAAGATCAAGGCCTGGCGAACACGTCAGTCCGAGGAAATGACCAGAACGCGGCGACCCGACTTGTGGGCCGCCTTTGAGAAAAAGAATTAGAGGATCTAACGAGGTGTCGAAATTAATAAGACCCTCAAAGACGTAAGGAAGAGAACTATGAACGTTATTGAAGAGATTGAAAAAGAACAGGTTGGCAAGCTGACCGCAGATCGCGACATGCCGGAATTCGCCGCTGGCGATACCCTTCGGGTCAATGTCAAGGTCGTTGAAGGAACCCGCGAGCGTATTCAGGCTTATGAAGGTGTTTGCATCGGTCGCAAGAACGATGGCCTTAATTCGTCTTTCACCGTTCGCAAGATTTCTTCGGGTGAAGGTGTCGAACGTGTATTCCCGCTTTACTCGCCGAATATCTCCAGCATTGATGTGATTCGTCGTGGTGATGTTCGCCGCGCCAAGTTGTATTATTTGCGTGGACGCACCGGTAAGTCTGCTCGTATCGCCGAAAAAGTCGACGGCTATGCAGGTAAGCTGACCACCGCCGAAAAGGCCGAAGCCGCTGCCGTCAAGGCGAAGTCTCGCGCCGAAGGCAAATCCAAGTCCAAGAAGGGCAAGAAGAAAGCCGCCGCCAAGGCCGACGAAGCCGCTACGGAAGAATAACAGCCGGATTAAGGCGGGCTAAAGGATATTCCTTAGCCCGCCTTGCCGGTGTTTTTTCAAACACGAAACGGGAAGCCTTGATCACGATGGCTGATACACTGTTCGATAAAATCTGGAAAAACCACGTCGTCGATGTTCAGGACGACGGAACCAGTCTCATCTACATTGACCGCCATCTGGTCCATGAAGTCACCAGCCCGCAGGCTTTTGAGGGTTTGGAAAATAACGGACGCAGCGTTCGCAACACCCAAGCCACCCTGGCCGTTGCCGATCACAACGTACCGACCATTGATCGCGATAAAGGCATCATTGAAGAACAGTCGCGCATTCAGGTTGAAACCCTTGAGGCCAATTGCGCAAAATTCAATGTGCCGTATCTGTCCATGGATGATATCCGCCAGGGCGTCGTCCATATCATTGGCCCCGAACAGGGCTTCACCCTGCCCGGTACGACCATCGTTTGCGGCGACAGCCACACGGCCACCCATGGTGCTTTCGGGGCGCTTGCCTTCGGTATTGGCACATCGGAAGTCGAACACGTGCTGGCGACCCAGACGTTGTTGCAGAAGCCTGCCAAAAACATGCGCTTTAACATTACCGGCAGCCTGCCGGCTGGCGTTTCGGCCAAGGATCTGATCCTCGCCATGATTGGCAAAATAGGCACCGCTGGCGGCACCGGCTACGTGATCGAATATACCGGCGAGGCTATTGAAGCCCTGTCCATGGAAGGCCGCATGACGGTCTGCAACATGACCATCGAGGCTGGCGCCCGGGCCGGATTGATTGCACCCGACGAGACCACCTTCGCGTATCTTATGGGCCGCCCGATGGCGCCCAAGGGCGGCAACTGGGAAGCTGCTATCACGTACTGGAAGTCACTGGTCACTGACGAGGGGGCTACCTACGACGCTGAAATCACCCTTGATGCCGGCAGCCTGATCCCGCAAGTCACCTGGGGCACATCGCCCGAAGACGTGCTGCCGATTTCAGGCTCCGTTCCCGATCCTGCTGATGAGCCGGATGAAGGCAAACGCAAGGCCATCGTCCGCTCGCTGGAATACATGGGACTTGAGGCGGGAACGCTTCTCGAAGATATCGCGGTCGACCGGGTCTTTATCGGTTCGTGCACCAACGGACGTATCGAAGACCTGCGCGCCGCCGCTGCCGTTGCCAAGGGTCGCACGGTCGCTGACGGTGTTGGCGCCATGGTCGTGCCTGGCTCCGGACTGGTCAAGGAACAGGCCGAATCCGAAGGCCTTGATGTGATCTTCACGGACGCCGGGTTTGAATGGCGCGACGCAGGTTGTTCCATGTGCCTGGCGATGAATGCCGACAAGCTGGAACCGGGCGAGCGTTGTGCTTCGACATCGAACCGTAACTTCGAAGGCCGTCAGGGTCGCGGTGGGCGCACCCACCTGGTCGGGCCCGAAATGGCCGCCGCCGCCGCCATCACCGGCAAGTTGACCGACGTTCGCAAGCTGGGAGAGGATTAATGGAAAAGTTCATCAAACTGACCGGCGTCGCAGCGCCCTTGCCGATGATCAACATCGACACCGATATGATCATCCCCAAGCAGTTCCTGAAAACCATCAAGCGCACCGGCCTGGGCAAGAGCCTGTTTTTTGAAATGCGCTACGACGATGTGGGTAACGAGGTCGAAGACTTTGTCCTCAACAAGCCTGCTTACCGCAAGGCTGAAATTCTGGTCGCCGGCGATAACTTCGGCTGTGGCTCGTCGCGCGAACATGCGCCGTGGGCAATTCTGGATTTTGGTATCCGCTGCGTCATCTCCACCGACTTCGCCGATATCTTTTACAACAACTGTTTCAAGAACGGCATTCTGCCCATCAAGTTGCCACAGGAAGACGTTGATAAACTGATGGACGACGCCGAGCGCGGCGCCAACGCCACCCTGACCATTGATCTGGAAAATCAAACGATCAACGGCCCCGATGGCGGCGAGATCAGCTTTGAGATGGACCCGTTCCGCAAGAATTGTCTGCTTAATGGTCTGGACGATATTGGCCTGACCATGGAAAAGGCGGACAAGATCACCGCCTTTGAAGAAAAAAACAAAATCAGCCAGCCGTGGCTGTAAGCAACAAATAAAGAAAGCCATCAAATTATGTCAGCCAACAAGAAACTCCTGATTCTGGCCGGTGACGGCATCGGCCCGGAAGTGATGACACAGGTCGGCCGTGTCACCGACTGGATGGCGAAAAGGCGCACCGTCAGTTTCGATGTGACCGAAGGTCTTGTTGGCGGCGCTTGTTATGATGCCCACGGCAGCGCCCTGACCGATGAAACCATGGCCGACGCCATGAGCGTCGATGCGGTGATGCTGGGTGCGGTCGGTGGCCCCAAGTGGGATGATGTGGCCCGCGAGCACCGCCCGGAAGCCGGTCTTCTGCGGTTGCGCAAGGAAATGGACCTGTACGCCAACCTGCGCCCGGCGATTGTTTTTGACGCGCTTGTCGACGCCTCGACCCTGAAGCCTGAAGTGGTTCAGGGGCTGGATATTCTGATCCTGCGTGAACTGACCGCTGGCGTCTACTTTGGTGAACCGCGCGGCATCGAAACCATGCCTGATGGCAGCCGTCGCGGTTTTGACACACAAGTCTACACGGATAAAGAAATTGAGCGGATCGCCCGTCTTGGCTTCGAGATGGCCGCTAAGCGTAGCGGTCGCCTGATGTCGGTGGAGAAAGCCAATGTCATGGAATCCGGTGTTTTCTGGCGCGAAATTGTTTCGGGCATCGCCGGGGACTACCCGGATGTTGAATTGGGCCACATGTACGCCGACAACTGCGCCATGCAGCTGGTCCGCAATCCCAAGCAGTTCGACGTGATTGTCACCGACAACCTGTTCGGCGATATTTTAAGCGATTGTGCTGCGATGCTAACAGGCTCGCTGGGGATGTTGCCGTCGGCAAGCCTTGGCGAAGCGGACGAAAGCGGTCGCCGTCGCGCCATGTACGAGCCGGTCCATGGTTCGGCCCCTGACATTGCCGGTGAAGACATGGCCAATCCCATCGCCACCATTTTAAGCTTCGCCATGTGCCTGCGTTATTCTTTCGACATGGGCGATGACGCCGACCTGATCGAACAGGCCGTGCAAAACGTCCTGGGCGCAGGCCTGCGCACCGCCGACATTGTCTCCGACGGTATGACGGCCATCTCGACCACAGCCATGGGCGAAGCCATTGTCGCCGAGATGGAAAAGCTTGCGGGCTAATGCAAAGCCCTTGTTTTTCCGCCCCCATCGGGGTATGAGTGTGGCCGTTATTTTAAAGGATCAGGCACGATGCGCATCACAATGACCAAAACAACCAAGAAAACAACCACTGGCGGCTAGCCGGGGTCTTTCTTTGTGCGCGAACAAAAGGCCCGCGGTTTCATCCGACGGGCCTTTCGCTTATCTGGCGGATGCCTTTCAGAACGGAACTTAAGGCCGATAGAGACTATGGAGTAAGAAAATGGGTTACACAGTTGCAGTCGTCGGGGCCACCGGAAACGTTGGCCATGAACTGTTGAATATTTTGTCGGAACGGAAATTCCCGGCTGACGACGTGATCGCGTTAGCGTCAGAGCGTTCCGTCGGCAAGGAAATATCCTTTGGCGAGGACGATATCCTGAAAGTGCAAAATCTGGCGACTTTTGATTTCAGTGGCGTCGATATTGTGCTGTCCAGTCCGGGGGCCAAGGTCTCGGCTGAATTTTCGCCTAAAGCTGCGGCAGCCGGGGCTGTTGTCATCGACAACACCTCGCACTTCCGCATGGACCCTGACGTGCCGCTGGTGGTGCCGGAAGTTAACCCCGAGGCTGTCGCCGGTTACACAAAAAAGAACATCATCGCCAATCCCAACTGCTCAACCATCCAAATGGTCGTGGCCCTAAAGCCGCTGCACGATCTGGCGAAGATTGAACGCGTCGTCGTCTCCACCTATCAGTCGGTTTCCGGCGGGGGCAAGGATGCCATGGACGAGTTGTTCAACCAGACCCGTGGCATTTTCGTCAACGATCCGGTGGCCTCAAACCAGAAGGTTTTTCCCAAGCAGATCGCCTTTAACTGCATTCCCCATATCGACACCTTTATGGACGACGGGCAGACCAAGGAAGAATGGAAAATGGTGGTCGAGACGAAAAAAATTCTCGATCCCAAGATTAAGGTCACAGCAACCTGTGTTCGCCTGCCGGTATTTATCGGCCATGCCGAAGCGCTCAATATCCAGTTTGCAAAACCGGTTTCAGACGATCAGGCGCGCGAGGTCCTGCAAGGTGCACCGGGCATTGTCGTGCTCGACCACAGGGCCGACGAAGGCTACGTGACACCGGCGGAATGTGCCGGTGAAGATGCGGTTTATGTCAGCCGCATTCGCAGTGATCCGACCATCGATAATGGCCTCAACATCTGGGTTGTTGCCGATAATCTGCGCAAGGGTGCGGCCCTGAACACGGTTCAGATCGCCGAAGAGCTGGTCAAAAATCACCTGTAAGGGGGTTTAGCTCACTTCGCCTTCACCCTCGCCGGGGTTCATCAGCGTGTTGATTTCGTCCTGGTCGAGTTCGGGTTCGTCTGAGCCTACGCTGTCGGGCAGTGTGCTTCTTCCCGTGCGCCTGTCGGGCTTTTCAAAGGGCATGTCCTTGCGACGGCGGTCAGGACCGAAGAAGTTATTGATGCGAATGTACGGTCGCGGTTTCTCGATCACCGCCTGAATACGGCTGAACAGGGTGTTGACGGAGATGGGTTTGACCACAAATTCGTTGACCCCGGCGTCCCGCGCCTCGACGATCCGGATCATTTCCGAATAGGCGGTTAGCATGATGATCGGCACATACGGGTTTACGCTGTCAGAAGCGTTGCGGATCATTCGGGTCAATTCGATACCGTCCAGCGGCTCCATCGCCCAGTCGGTTATGACAATATCGGCGGGGAAAGTTTTAAGCACCTTTAAGGCATCAGCACCGTCGGCGCATTCGCGCACCTCCTTGGTGCCAAGCGAATTAAGTACCCGCCGGACAACGGTTTGCATGAATTTGTTATCCTCGACGACGAGGAATTTAACATTGGCAAGATAGGCGTCGGCCATTCAGGCGTGTCCAGTGTCTGTTGTCGTATCGGCAATGTTGGGCCATAGGGAGTCTATAGTGTAGGGGTTAATAAACAATCTTAAAATCTACCCGGAAAGGAAAGAACGGGCAGCGGTTTTCACGATGTGAAAGGCGGTCTTGCTTTCAGACATAATCCGGATGTAGCTTCTCGCAACTGCAAAACAACTCATGAGGTTTCATCATGGCACAGAGCGCACGCCCCCGACGCAGCTTTCTTTATATGCCGGGCTCTAACGAAAGGGCCCTGGACAAGGGCCGCAACCTTGATGCCGACGGCCTGATTCTGGATCTGGAAGACGCCGTCGCCCCTGATGCCAAAGAAGGTGCACGTTCGCAGATCATCGAAGCCTTGAATTCCGGCGGCTACGGCGAGCGCGAATTGATCGTACGGGTCAATGCCCTTGATACGGACTGGGGCCGTGATGATGTCAGCGCCATGGCCAAATCCGGGGCCGATGCCATCTTGCTGCCAAAAGTCGAGAGTGCGGCGATGGTTCAGGATGCTGAGAAACTGATGACAGAAGCCGGCGCCCCTGATGATTTAGGCATCTGGTGCATGATGGAAACGCCGCTGGGTATGCTTCACGCCGAAGAAATTGCCTTTTCGAGCACCCGACTGGTTGGTTTCGTTATGGGCACATCGGACCTGGGCAAGGATTTGCACGCCGCCCACACAAGGGACCGCCTGCCGATGATCACCAGTCTGGGGCTTTGTCTGCTGGCGGCACGGGCGGCCGGGGTCGCCATTGTTGATGGCGTCCATCTTGATCTTGATGACGAAGAAGGTTTCAGGCATTCCTGCACCCAGGGGCTGGAGCTGGGATTTGATGGCAAGTCACTGATCCATCCCAAGACCATTAATGTGGCTAATCAGGTTTTCGCACCGTCATCTGAAGAGGTAGAGTGGTCCAAAACAATTATCGCTGCCCACGCAGAAGCTGAAAAAGAAGGCAAGGGTGTGATCGTCGTGGAGGGAAAACTGATTGAGAACCTGCATGTGGAAAACGCCCTGCGTCTGGTCGCTATGGCAGAAGCGATCGCAGGCAAGGATAGCCTATGAGCAATAAAACAAATCCCGGCAATTATTTTGAAGATTTTTCTCTGGGTCAGGAAATTGTTCACGCCACACCGCGGACTTTAAGCGAAGGGGACGCGTCACTGTATACGGCTCTTTATGGGACCCGCTTCGCGGTTCATTCATCTGACATGTTTGCCATGTCCCTAGGCTTCGAGGCCGCACCCATTGATGACATGCTGGCGTTTAATGTCGTCTTTGGAAAAACCGTCCCCGACATTTCATTAAACGCGGTGGCCAACCTGGGCTATGCGGCGGGACGTTTCGGGGTTCCCGTTTATCCGGGAGATACGCTCAGGGCTTCATCGCGGGTGATTGGTTTAAAGGAAAATTCCAACGCCAAAACCGGCATTGTATTTGTTCATTCAGTTGGCCATAACCAGCGCGACGAGCCGGTACTTGATTTTATTCGCTGGGTGATGGTCAACAAACGCGATCCGGCCAGCCCGGCCCCGGAACCCGTCGTTCCTGAATTGCCGGTTTTCGTTGCCGATGAAGATTTGATTGTTCCTGACAGTCTGGAAATGGGCGGTTTCGACACCATGTTGTCGGGAAGCGATATGCTTTGGGACGATTATCAGACGGGCGAAAAAATCGATCACGTCGATGGCATGACGATTGAGGAGTCCGATCATATGTTGGCGACACGACTCTATCAAAATACAGCCAAGGTGCATTTCAACCAGCATACCCAGAAGGAAGGCCGCTTTGGGCGCCGTATTGTTTATGGCGGTCATGTTATTTCGTTGGCCCGGGCGTTGTCGTTTAATGGCCTGGGCAATGCCTTCAAGGTTGCCGCCATCAATGGCGGCAATCACGTGGCGCCGACATTTGGCGGTGATACGATCTATGCGTGGAGCGAAGTTCTCGGTAAATCCGCATTGTCTGGGCACGATGATCTGGGAGCCTTACGTCTACGCACGGTGGCCAGTAAGGACCAGGCTTGCGAGAACTTCCCCGATAAGGGAGAAGACGGCAAATACGATCCATCCGTAGTCCTTGATTTTGACTACACGGTGCTTATTCCAAAAAGATGTTAAGGAAAATGAAAGAGGCGTCAGGTATACAGATCCTGGGAAACCTGTATAACGCGCGGCCTAAGCTGCGCACCTGACGCCTCTAATTGGAGCCGGCCAGGCTCCGTGCATATGAAAAGCGGGCTTGTCGCCATCATCACCATCGGTTCATGGACGAACCCTGGGCAGAGAACCGCCCTTGACCGTTGGTGGTGTGAACTGCCTTCCTTTAAAATCCCCACCCCGGCTTGCACCGGCGTGAAAAATCTTAAATTCCAACAATTCTCCGACGCGCCATCGCCGTCCTCAGTGCTGCGGACTAAAAGCGGGTGCCCAAAAAATAAAAAAGCCGAAACTTCTTGATCCTCAGATAACCCTGGAAGGCAAGGCCTTCCGGAACGACTGGTGTTCTGGCTGCATAACAGTCTGAACCTCCCTGTCCCCTAGCTCTCCCGTCGTTCCGGCCGAGACCGGAATTTGAGGTTTGCTCTTTCGCTAAGCGCGACCAGTCTCCACCAGGGAAGAGCAGCCTGCCAGCGAAAGGTCCGCCCCACTTTAGTGAGGTCAGTTTTTTCGCGGCGACCCCGTAAAATCAAATCCGGGCCGAAGCGCGGACTTAAACCTTTCACGAAAGACACTATCTTCCGAACGCCGACGGTGCGGACACCGCGTGGGCGCTCAAAAGGCCGAAAATTCATCAATAACGCCTCCATCAGGTCCCGAAGGGCGATCAGGAAACAATCTCAAAATTCACGGCATCGGCACTTTCACATACGCGATACATGGTCTGAAAAATCGGTTGTGGCTTCAATATAAATATCTGTGGGAAAACAACTTTTCTGTGAATAAAAATTCCACATGCCCACATTTGACACACATGTTTTCCACAACTGTGTTCACATGCTTTGGTGGGTTTTCTTTGGAATCAACAGATTAGGGTTTCGAGTTTAAAACTTAATTTAGAATAAACTAATGTAATAAGAGTATTTTTTTTATTCCCTTCGGGTTGGGGTTGTGAAAGTTGACTTGCCTGAATTGAGCGTTTAAACGGGTTGGGAAGCTTGTTTATAATCATTCGGACTTTTCATGACGGCTGAGAAATCAACACCCGGTGTGACAAGGGCGCGGCCGCTTTCGCCGCACCTTCAGGTCTACAACCCGCAGATCACATCTGTCCTGTCGATCCTGCACCGGATGATGGGCGTCGCCCTGTCTTTTGGCAGTGTGTTTCTGATTTACTGGTTATCGGCAGCGGCTTATGGCCCGGATGCCTTCGCTCGCGCCCAAGCTTTTTTTGGTTCTCCCATCGGCCAACTCATCTTGCTGGGCCTGACTTTCTCGCTGTTTTATCATCTTGCCAACGGCATTCGTCATCTGATCTGGGATGTCGGCCTTGGTTTTGAAATGCCGATGTTGCGGGCGACCGGTATTGTCGTTGTTATTATCGCCTTTGGACTGACAGCGTTAA
>Ga0233429_1005469_pt1 | contig 10528 bp, 8 predicted proteins | sample SI_118_April2016_3_FD_179879 | JGI IMG/M metagenome (GOLD analysis project Ga0233429, IMG submission 179879) | Seawater microbial communities from Saanich Inlet, British Columbia, Canada - SI_118_April2016_135_MG | ecosystem: Environmental > Aquatic > Marine > Inlet | place: Canada: British... | reverse complement strand
GACGTCAGGATAATTTTTCCTGGCGATGCCTGTGCCGGTATCCGTTACCAGAATGCGCAAGTACTGATCATCGGTTTCATGTGCATCTATTGTCACCGATCCACCGTCCTTGTTGAATTTAATGGCATTGGATAAAAGATTGAGGAACGTTTGCCTTAATCGGGTCATGTCGCAACGAACCAGGGGTAACAACCTGTTATTAATTTTATTGGTAATTTTAATTTCCCTTGCTTCCCCAAGGGGGGAAATCAATCTCACACAGTCGACGGTTACTTCGACAACATTGACATCATTAAAGGTAAGAGAAACCTGATCTGCCTCAATCGTGGCCAGATCAAGAATATCATTTACCAACTCAAGAAGATGCTCGCCACCCTCGACAATACAATTTACATGCACTTTTTGAGATTCTGAAAGGGGGGCCTTGGGGTCAAGTTGCAACATTTGCGCGAAACCAAGGACAGCATTCAGCGGCGTTCTTAACTCGTGGCTCATACTGGCGAGAAAATTCGACTTGTGTAGATTAGCTTGCTCTGCTTCCTGCAAAGCTGTTTTCAGATTAGCGGTGCGACTGTTGACTTCCTTTTCCAGGGATAAATTGGTCAAGACCAGGTTTCTCTCAGCTATTAATTTACCCACCGAAGCGCGTGAAAAATACCATGCGATTATTATGCAAACGGGCAGGAGCAGGGCCAGGGGATAAAATTTAAGCAAATCGCTTGCAATCATGAAAAGATCGCCGGTTCTTGCATAGGACGCGGTGATGATTTTCCAGTCTCTCATCTGCCTGCTTTCTTTGCTGGCGTTTGGGGCATAAGCGTAGGGGTGGGTAGTCGAATAGACGAACCTTCCTTCGCTGGTATCGATAATGCCCGAGTCAGTTTCCTTTATGGATTTCCAAACTTCTGGGTGTTTATTGCTGAAATTAGCCTTACCACCAAACATGAACGCCCATTCGTCTGCCAGCGTAGGACTGGACAGGTAAAATCCATTACTATTGACCAAAAAACCTGCCCCGGGAGCCAATTCCATTTGTTTTTTGAACTGATCAATGAATATCTTGGCAAGGTAATTTAGAACAATAACGCCTCTAAATTTTCCGGATGTATTGTAAAGCGGTGTGCCGAAACGGATCACCGGTTTATGGGGTTTTTCAATTCTCCCGTTTTCCATATTCAGATCGGTTGGCGATATATAAATTTCCCCTTTGGCTAATTTTGCCGACAAGGAAAAATAGTATCGATTGGATTTGTTCTGTAATTTATTTTTAGGTATCGCCCTGGCGTTGCCGTTTTCGTAATTGACGCGAATAAGTTCATTGCCTGATGAATCCAGCAAACGGATTTGATCATACAGGCGGCGTGTATTGGCAAGATTGATGAACTCGTTGCTTATTTCATTAAACCGATTGGTTCTTTTCTCATTGTGCAAATAGCCGGAAAGAGAATCGTCAATGGCAAGGAACGAAAGATCCGCAATCACCGTATCAAAATCATGCACGGCTAATTTTGTGGCAAGTTCTACGGCGTTCTGGTTTTGAATTAATTCTTCTTTTTTGTGGAGCTGGTTTTGAATGCGAAATGCGATGGTGCCCGCTAGCAAAAAAACCAACAAAATAATGAATGTTAAAACGACAAAGCGTCGCAAGAAAAGCCGGACTGGAACCCCTGCTGAATGATGTCGGCCAGTAGATATAACGGGTTCGGTATTGTTCACTTGTCCGTCCGGTGAGCTTATAGAAAATATTCCCCAACTTTTTCAAATTAACAAAATACAGGATAATATAAATGATGCTGATCAAGAATACGGGGGATTTTGATATTGCGGATGGATTCGCTTATGCCTCAAAGAATCCTACCAGTATTTCATGGCAGCCCGGTAAATGTCGGCCAGGTTTTCTTCACTGACCGGGCAGGGGGCTTGCGCCAGTAGCCGTTGTTGGGCGTAGGAGCCTTTGACAAGGGCCGGAATGTCGTCTTCGCTGTAACCTATTTCAGCAAGTCCGCTTGGCAGTCCTGTGGCTTGCATCATGTCGCTTAAACGTAATGCCAATAGCTCTCCACCATCCAAAGGTGCGGCGTTTGAGGTATCAGCGCCCAGGGCGGCGGCGGCTTGTAAATGGCGTTCGGGCCCGGCGGGTCCGGTAAAACGGAAGGCCGCCGGGGCGTTAATCACCACCGACAAGCCGTGCGGAATCATCGGGTTTGCGTTCTCGTAACCTTTGGCTACGTATTCATGGTTCAGGCCAGCGACCGAATAAGACATGGCGTGGGGGATGTGAACGCCGGCATTGCCGAAGGCCTGACCGGCCAGAGTGGCTGCGAACATGAGTTGGTGACGGGCTTCAATATTGTCCGGTTCGCGGACGGCGGCAACCAGATACTCCCCGCCGATACGAATGGCGGCCTCGGCGCCAATGTCAGAAAAAGGGTTGGCCCCCTGATAGGGAGGGCGGCTGCCAAGTTCGGGCTTTTCACGGGATCTGTAGGGCCGGGCGGTAAAAGATTCAATGGCGTGGGTGAGCACGTCAAAACCGGTTGCGGCAATCACCCCTGCCGGCAAGCTTTCGGTTGTCACCGGATCAACAAGGGCCAGGGCCGGGCGAAGATGAATGGATGAAATGCCGGTTTTGACCTGTTCGCGGACCAGATCGAAAACCGCGACGCCAGTGGTTTCGCTGCCTGTGCCACAGGTCGTCGGGCAGGCAATATGCGGCTTGATTGGCCCTGGAACCGGTTTCGCCTGACCTATGGGCGCGTTGACGTAGGCCATCAGATCATCAGGGTGCGTGGCCAGCAGGTTAGCGATCTTGGCAGTATCAATAACAGACCCCCCGCCGAGCGATATGTAGCCATCGAAATTTCCTTCGCTGGCGAATTGGGCGGCGACCCTGAAACTGTCATCTGTTGGTTCTACCTTGACCGCGTCAAAAACAACCGTCTCGACCCCGGCCTTCATCAGCGCGTCCAGGGCTGTTTTCAAAGGTTCGGTTTCGACCACATGCTCGTCCGTGAACAGGGCGGTCCGTGTCATGCCTAACCTGTGGGCATCATCGCCCAACTCGTTGAGCGCCTCAGGCCCGTATTTGATGGTCGAGGCCGGTACGGTGAATACGGTCTCACCATCGTCAAGGGCGGGAAAAGGGTTGGGACTGGTCATTTGGGCTATCCTTCAAGCGTCATGAGGTGTCGCATACTGTCGCATGAATTCTATTTGCAAAATGATAGCTTCGCGAAGCTCAAAATCAGTATCGGGAGGTAAAAGTGGAAAATATCATACACATCGACAATGGTGAAAAACCGACTCCGACATTTTCTGCGTCCGAAATGAAGGCGCGGCAGGCGGCATTGCGCTCTCTGATGGCCAAAAGCGACATCGACGCAGCCTTGTTCACCTCCTATCACAACATTAACTATTATTCGGACTTTCTGTATTGTTCATTTGGCAGGCTTTACGGATTGGTGGTGACTCAAGGTAAGGCGGTCACGCTCAGCGCCAATATCGATGGTGGCCAGCCGGGCAGGCGGACCTTTGGCGATAACGTCATTTACACGGACTGGCAGCGCGATAATTATTTTCGCGCCCTGAAGCAGGAATTGGTGAGCCCGAAAACCCTCGGTGTTGAATACGACCACATTAATGTGGAGAACCTTGCAAAACTGAAGGCGGCTTTTCCGGATACCGACATTATCGATATTTCCAAGCCTGTGATGGCCCTTCGCATGGTCAAATCGGCTGAGGAAATCGTCGTTATTAGCAATGGCGCGCGGATCGCCGATATAGGCGGTGCGGCCTGTCGGGATGCCATCGGTGAAGGCGTGCCTGAATACGAGGTGGCCTTGCAATCGACGGCCGCCATGGTCCGTGACATCGCCGCCACCTATCCGCACGCTGAACTGATGGATACCTGGACCTGGTTCCAGTCGGGCATTAATACGGACGGCGCCCACAATCCGGTGACCTCACGAAAAATCCTGGAGGGTGATATCCTCAGCCTGAACTGCTTTCCGATGATTGCGGGCTATTACACGGCGTTGGAGCGGACCCTGTTTTGTGGTCATGCCTCGAAGCGGCATCTTGAACTTTGGGAAATCAACTGTCAGGTACACCGCCGCGGGTTGGAGCTGATGAAACCCGGAGCTCGCTGCTGCGACATCGCTAATGAACTGAACGAAATTTACAAAGAGCACGATCTGCTGCAATACCGCACCTTTGGCTACGGCCACTCGTTTGGCGTCCTCTGTCATTACTATGGTCGCGAGGCAGGGCTGGAACTGCGCGAGGACATTCAAACAGTGCTCGAACCGGGTATGGTGGTTTCCATGGAACCGATGATCATGCTGCCAGAGGGTATGGACGGGGCTGGCGGCTATCGGGAACATGATATTCTGGTGATCACAGAAGATGGGGCCGAAAACATCACCAAATTCCCGTTCGGCCCGGAACATAATATCGTCTAAAGACTGAAAAATATTGCATGTCAGATTTTGAATATCCCAAGGACGAAAACCTGCGGCTGATTTTATCAACCGATCAGGAAGAGTGGCTGCATATACGTATTCGCGACTGGAAACTCTTTTCCTGGGCCATGGCAATCATATTGGCTGTCTGCTTTATATGGGCTGTGGCCTATGCAGCGGGGGCATTTTCCCGCTATGACGAGCCAGAATGCCTTTCTTTCGTCGGCAGCACCCTTAGTGTTCAAGAGCAACAAAAGCAAATCGCGGCGGCGGGGGTAGAGGCCTGTTCGCATCAGGAGACGTCTGAATCGGAGACAAATTGGGAAAATGTCCGGGCCACGGTGACGCTAACGTCCTGGGTGCTGATGATGGTGTCTTTTCTGGGTTTGCTGCGCGGCCTGTTTCAGGTTCGGCTTTTTACTAGCTACCTGAAAGATCACCGGGCGTTCTTAAAAAAATATAACCGCCTGTAACTTTATTGGGCCGTCCGCCGTCTCGCCATCCAGTCACCTGTGACCAGCGAGATGACAACGATCAGTCCGCCAAGGTACTGAATGCCCGTCAAGGTCTCGCCCAGGATCAGGGCCGCCGCGATGATGGACACCAGTGGTTCCAGATTGCTCAGCAACGCCGTCATTGTCTTGCCGATAGAATGGATGGCAGCGTAGAGCATCAGGATGGCCAACCCGTAAAACACACAAACACCGGTCAGTCCGGCTATTCCCATGCCTGTTGTCGGGGGCTCGAAACCACCCAGCATAACCATCATCACCGCCATCATTGGCACGGCGAACACATTGGAATAAAAAGAAACACTTGTCGGCTTTACGTATTTTAACGCCCTCGATGTAAACATGAAGGTGGCCATCACCCCGAAACCACCCATCAGGGCGAGCACGATACCGCGCCAGTCGAGCACGTTGAAGGAAGGACCGACGGCCATGCCGATGCCGATAAAAGCCGCGCCAAAGGCAATCAGGCGTGCTCTGTCAATTTTCTGTTTGTCGATGAACTGGCTCGCCGCTGCCACCATCAGCGGATAGGTGTAAAACAACAGCACGGCCAGCCCGACCGGGATATATGAAACCGATGACAGGTAAGACGTTCCCTGCAGGACGACCGAAGCGCTGACTCCAATAAGCGGCAGGATTGCCATCCTGGGCAGGGAAAAGCCGCGACGGGTGAGGGCGATCAGTATGCCGATTGCAAGTGCGGTCAGGCTAATGCGCAGGAAAACCACCGTCCCCGGGTTGGAGCCGCCCTCATAGGCGAGCCGCGCCAGGGTCGTGTTGAGTCCCAGAAAAGTCGCCGAGCCCAGCGCCAGAAAGCGACCCATGGTATCCGTGGACTGTGTGGTTGTGGTTTGATGATTCATGCCGGGGTCTGCTTTGCGGCATTCTCCAGCAGATTGCAAGTTTCACAAGGTGAAATATTTTTTTGGTGTCTTGACATAAAACATTTAATTGAGCTCTTAAAATCGTTAACTATCACCATCCAGTACTTGTTTAAAAAACGTGAAAAGGGCATAAATCGCTGACTGAACTTTCCTGCTGAAAGTCCATTTGAAGACCTTAAGGAACTTCTCGATATGAAAATCGCCATTCCCAGGGAGAGCCAACCCGGAGAGACACGGGTCGCCGCTTCCCCCGATGTTGTTAAAAAGCTCATTGGTCTGGGCTTTTCCGTAACTGTTGAAAAGTCCGCCGGTGCCGAGGCATCTTTTACCGATGACGCCTTCAAGGAAGCGGGTGCGACCATCGCAAAAGACGCCGCCAGTGCATTGAAGAGCGCTGACATCGTTCTCAAGGTTCTGGGGCCCACCACAACGGGCGCCAAGAGCGAGCTTGCGATGATGAAAAAGGGCGCCATGTTGATGGCCAGCCTGGGGGCGCTTTCCAACAAAAAGGAAATCGACGCTATTGCCAAGGCCGGCGTCACGGCCTTTGCCATGGAACTGATGCCCCGTATTACCCGTGCCCAGACCATGGATATCCTGTCGTCGCAGTCAAATCTTGCCGGTTACAAGGCGGTTCTTGACGCGGCTGCGGAATACGGCAGCGCCTTCCCGATGATGATGACGGCGGCGGGCACCATCGCCCCGGCCAAGACCTTTATCATGGGTGTTGGTGTCGCAGGCTTGCAGGCCATTGCCACGGCCAAACGTCTGGGGGCGATTGTGACAGCCACCGATGTGCGCCCGGCGACCAAGGAACAGGTCGAAAGCCTGGGCGGGAAATTCCTGGAAGTCGATCCGGAAATGGAAAAGGAAGCACAAACCGCAGGCGGCTACGCCAAGCAAATGCCACCCGAATACTTCGAGAAGCAGAAGCAGGTCGTTTCCGAACATATCACCAAGCAGGATATCGTTATCACCACGGCGCTGATCCCCGGGCGACCCGCCCCTGTGCTGGTTACCGAAGATATGGTCAAGTCAATGAAGACCGGTTCGGTGATTGTCGATCTTGCGGTTGAAGCCGGTGGTAACTGTCCCTTAAGCGAATATGGCAAAGTTGTCGAAAAGCACGGCGTCAAGATTGTCGGCCATGCCAATGTGCCCGGCCGGCTGGCAAATGACGCAAGCTCGCTGTTTGCACGCAATTTGCTTAACTTTATCAGTCCCCACGTTGACAGTGAAAGCAAGGCTTTCACCATCGACTGGGAAGATGAAACCATCACCGGAACCTGTGTCACCCGCGACGGCAAGGTCATTCATCCGATGCTGGGGGCTAAAAAGAAGCCCGCCAAAAAAGAACCAGAGAAAACCGACACGGCGGAAGACGATAAATCCGCAAGTAAGGGGAAATAGTTATGGATGCAGCAACTGTTGCTGATCATTCGACGCGCCTGGCCAGTGATGCAGCCAAACTGGCCGAAGACGCGCTGAGAATCGCCACCGAAGCAACCCAACTGGCGGCGACGCCGACCTCTGGCGGCGGAATGGAATTCCTGTCGCTGTTCACGGTCTTCGTGCTCGCCTGCTTTATTGGCTTTTATGTGGTCTGGAGCGTCACCCCGGCCTTGCATTCACCGTTGATGGCGGTGACCAATGCCATTTCTTCGGTGATTATCGTCGGCGGGTTGCTTGCCGCCGGTCCCATGGATATGGACTTCTCGAAGGTCATGGGGTTCATGGCCGTGACTCTGGCATCCGTCAATATTTTTGGCGGTTTCATCGTCACCCAGCGGATGCTGGCAATGTTCAAAAAGAAAAAGAAATAGGGGGAGCATGATATGACTGAAAATATGACAGGCTTCGCCTATTTGATTTCCTCGGTGCTGTTCATTATGTCCCTGCGCGGGCTTTCCTCGCCTGAATCGGCCCGTACGGGTGTTCGCTTCGGTATTGCCGGTATGACCATCGCCATCCTTACGACGTTGATGGATCCAGGCGTGCTCAGCTATTCGATGATTGTTCTGGCGCTGCTTATTGGTGGTGCTATTGGTACTATCGTCGCCCTGAAGATCCAGATGACGGCCCTGCCGCAACTTGTCGCCGCCTTCCACTCACTGGTTGGTCTGGCTGCCGTGTTCGTTGCCACTGCCGCTTTCTATAACCCGGAAGCTTTTGGCATTGGTAATTTTGGTGAAATCGCTGGCGCCTCGCTGGTCGAATTGTCGCTTGGGACATCCATTGGTGCGGTAACGTTTTCTGGCAGTGTCATCGCCTTTGCCAAGTTGCAGGGTGTGATGAGCGGCTCGCCCATTACCTTCCCCGGCCAGCATAAGCTCAATGCACTGATCGCCATCCTGATTGTCGCCATGGTCATCATGCTGGTGCGTGGGCAGAGCGATACCGTCTTCTGGGTTCTGGTCGGTCTGTCATTCCTGATCGGTTTCCTGATTATCATCCCCATTGGCGGTGCCGATATGCCGGTCGTGGTTTCCATGCTCAACTCTTATTCGGGGTGGGCGGCTTGCGGCATTGGCTTCACCCTGTCCAACCCGGCCCTGATTATTACCGGTGCGCTGGTTGGTTCATCGGGCGCGATTCTTAGCTACATCATGTGCAAAGGCATGAACCGTTCGATCTTCAACGTGTTGCTTGGTGGTTTTGGCGGTGAAGTTGCCGGTCCGGCTGCCGGTGGTGGCGAAGAGCGTGCGGTCAAATCGGGGGCGGCTGATGACGCGGCCTTCCTGATGAAGAATGCCAGCAAGGTTATCATCGTCCCCGGATACGGCATGGCCGTCGCCCAGGCCCAGCACGCGGTCCGTGAAATGGCCGACAAGCTGAAGGAAGAAGGCGTCGAAGTCTCTTACGCCATTCACCCGGTTGCCGGTCGTATGCCGGGCCACATGAACGTCCTTCTGGCCGAAGCCAACGTGCCTTACGACGAGGTCTTCGAGCTTGAGGAAATCAACCACGAGTTCGCCAGTTGCGACGTCGCCTACGTCATCGGCGCCAACGATGTCACCAACCCGGCGGCCAAGACCGACCCGACCAGTGATATCTACGGGATGCCGATCTTTGATCTTGAGAAGGCCGGAACGGTGCTGTTCATCAAACGCTCCATGGCGACCGGCTATGCCGGGGTCCAGAACGAGCTATTCTATAACGACAAGACGATGATGCTGTTCTCCGACGCCAAGAAAATGACCGAGGAAATCGTCGTCGCGTTGGGCTAGTATGCCCCTTTAAATAACGCTCAGATTAAGCCCGGCCATGTCTGCTTTCAATTGAAGGCAAACATGGCCGGGCCTGTGAGAACTTGTCTGCTTTTATCCGGAAAGAGACAACCTGCTACGCGAGTGGTATAAGAAGATAATTTTTCAACGTACACAATAACCATTATTGGAATTGTGACATGTCAAACGTCGAGAACAGCACCAGCAGCAAGAAGCTTGAAAGCAAGTTATATAAGGAAGAAAAGCGGCTTCTACGGGCAGAGCAGTTTGCTCGTTTAGGGCACTGGCAGTTTTCGATAGTTGAAAAAAATCTCATATCATCTGACGAGATGAATAGAATTTATGGATACGATCCAAAAGTTCATCGAATGACTTTGGATGAAGGTGTCAGTGCCTGCCATACTGAAGATCTTGAGCGTGTTCAGAATTCATTTGATTTAGCAATTGAGACGGGCCAAGCGTTTGAATACGAACACCGCATCGTTCGTACTGACGGAAAGGTGCGAACCATCCATGCAAAAGCCGAGTGCGAATTTGGTAATGATGGAAGTGTCGTGTCTATGTTTGGCATCATTCAGGACATCACCGAACGCAAACAAGCGGAATATGAATTGGAGAGAATTTTTGATCTTTCTCCCGATATGATCGGTTCCGGTAATTTGGAGGGTTACTTCACAAAGATAAATTCCTCTTTTGAGAGGACACTAGGCTATGGAAATGATGAATTCTGCACAAAGTCTTTCCTTGAGTATGTCCACGAAGAAGACATTGAGAAAACAACCAAAGCGTTAACAGATGCTGCCAATGGAACAGCAACAGATAGATTTGTCGTTACGAACAGGTATAGGAAGAAAAACGGCTCGTACATCTGGATTGAGTGGCATGTACAGGCGTATGTGAAAGAGAACTCATTTTATGCCGTTGGATGGGATATTACAGAGGGCAAACAGGCTGCGGACGACCTCCGAAAACTGTCCCGTGCCGTCGAGCAAAGCTCTAATGCTGTTTTTATCACGGACACAGATGGCACCATCGAATATATCAATTCCAAATTCACCGCATTAACTGGTTACAAACGCGAAGAAGTGATTGGCCAGAACCCGCGCATCCTTAAATCCGGCGATACGCCTGAGAACGTATATGTCGAATTTTGGGATACGATTAAAAACAACGGGGAATGGAAGGGAGAAATGAAAGACAGGCACAAAAACGGTGAACTTTTTTGGGTCTACGAAACCGTCTCCCCGGTGATGAATGATAATAATAAAATTACCCACTATGTCGCAACACATGAGGATATTTCTGAACGTAAAGCTGCAGAGCTTGCCACTCAGAACGCATTGGAACAAGCGGAGGAAGCCAACCGTGCAAAATCCGACCTGATGGCCAATATGAGTCACGAATTACGCACCCCTCTAAACGCCATCATTGGATTTTCAAGGACA
>Ga0233429_1005460_pt1 | contig 10538 bp, 6 predicted proteins | sample SI_118_April2016_3_FD_179879 | JGI IMG/M metagenome (GOLD analysis project Ga0233429, IMG submission 179879) | Seawater microbial communities from Saanich Inlet, British Columbia, Canada - SI_118_April2016_135_MG | ecosystem: Environmental > Aquatic > Marine > Inlet | place: Canada: British... | reverse complement strand
TGCAACTTTAGGTGTACTTGAAGCCGTTGTTGTTGATAACGAAACTATACTCTTCTGTGCCTGGACAAACGCGTCCGCAGTAAATTGAGGCTGTGAAACCATCTCCGCCAACAGTCTGATACCTTCATCAAAAAAGAAATCTACCACCTTTAGTCTCATATAGACAAAGCGGGATGAATTGTAGTAATCGTCGTAAGGGATGCCTGGGTTGTCGTGAAGTTTCAGTTCCGCTCCGATCGATACAAGCGTATCGTACAGTTTTCCTTCAGGATGGTTTACCGTTCCACCCTCAAGCAGCATCCGTTGTAAAACCTCTGCCATTCCCCACTTCTCCTTACCTTCAGACAGGCTTCTGCCTTTTGCTGCCAGATGTACTCCGACAACACGGCTGTCATGGTTCTCTTTTACTACAACCGTCATACCATTTTCAAGTGTCTCCATATGGTATCGGTTTTGAGAGTGACTTCCGGCTGATTCAGTCTGTTTAAATGGAGGAGACATTAATGTGACTACCGGTAACTGTGTACTCAAGTACTTTAATGCCGCGTTCTGAATAGATTCAGGAGTGACCTGCATTATGCTGTCCATGTATCCACTGAGAAATGTATACCCGCCTGCAGCAAGATAGCTCGACTTCATCATTGCATAATAGTGCAGTTTCTCCTGCAGATAAACTTCCTGAGTTGCTCTTGATATTAAAATAGGTTGAATCTCTCCTATTGGTACAGGGTTGTTTGCCATACCCTGTACAGCGTGTGTAATCAGATCTACGACACGGTCAACGTTACTGTTTAAGGGAAGATTTGCGGAGATCTGCAGTGTGGAGAAATCGCTGTTAAATGTTACGCTTGTGTCGACTGAATTAACCAGGCCTCTATTGGAATCCTGTTCAAACAGGACGTCAAGAATTGAATCTTTCTTGCCTCCAAGAAAATCTGCTACCATCTGTAGAGAAAAGAAGTTTTCTGATGAAGGTGCCGGTAATATATATCCCATATTGAGATAGTGACGATCATCAGGAAATTGACCCATACCGTTCGCACGTGTGATCTTCAGAGTTTCCGGAGGTGTTAACAATACCTGTTTGTGTTCAGGAAGATGTCCGGCAGCATAAGGGCCGTACTTCTTCTTAACCATCTCTACCATCTCAATTGTTGTGAAATCTCCGATCACCATCAATGTCATATTGTTAGGTACGTACCAGTTATGATAATAATCCAGCACATCGTCACGCTTCAGATGAGTAATCGTGGAGACAGTTCCGAGCACCGGACGCTCATAAGGTGTACCGGAGAACAGGGTTTTTGAGAAGTGGTTGTTTACCTGGGTTGATGGCCGGTCTGCACCCTTACCAATCTCTTCAATAACGATGCCGCGTTCCTTTTCAAATTTTCCGGGAGGCAGGGTAGAGTTGAAAAGCATATCTGCCTGTATATCCATTCCTTGTTCGATATACTCCCTCGGCATAAGGATCATGAAGTTAGTGTAATCAGGCCCGGTATGGGCATTATTATAACCGCCATAATAGTCCATCTCTTCATAGAGCTTCTTCTGGGTACGGGTTTTCGTACCGTTGAAGAGCAGATGCTCAAGGAAATGTGCTGACCCGTTTGTCGCCGCGTCCTCATTACGGCTACCGGTCTTGACTATCGTAAATGCCGTGATCATCGGACTGGCATGGTTCTCAATAAGAATAACCTCCATCCCGTTATCAAGATAGAACACCGAAGCGTTCTGAGTCTCACCAAACATAGACAAAGCCTGATCCTGCAACTCATTAGCACTGCAAGCAAAGCAGCTTAAACCAATAAACAAAATATGTACTACAAATATATTTAAAATAATTCTTTTCATGTTTTCCTTTGTGCCCTTCGTGTCTTCGTGTGAGTTATGTCTTTTTCTTTGTTTTTAAAATCAGTGTAAATCTGTGGCTAAATTTGTTGCTTTTCTCTGTGCCCTTTGTGCCTTTGTGTGAGTAATATTATTTTTCAAGACTATACAACAGCTTAATCTCCTCCGCCCAAATAGTATCATCAATCGTCTCCAGCACCATTGGGATCTCGTCAAAGCGTTTGTCATTCATGATAAAGCGGAACGGATCAACTCCCAGTTTGCCCTTGCCAATACTTTGATGTCTGTCCACACGTGCGCCGAGGTCAGGCTTGGAATCATTCAGGTGCATTGCACTCAGATATTTAAACCCGACGACCTTCTCAAACTCATCCATTGTCGCCTTAAAGGCCTTCTTTGTTCTCAGGTCGTAACCGGCAGTAAAAGTGTGGCAGGTGTCAAGACAGACGCCTACTCTCTTCTTATCATCAACGTTCTCTATGATAACGGCTAAGTGTTCAAACCGGAAACCCATATTGGTTCCCTGTCCGGCAGTATTTTCTATAATGGCCGAAACACCTTTTGTCTGGTCCAGGGCGATGTTAATCGACTCTGCGATCCTCTTAAGGCAGGCATCCTCCTCGATCTTCTTAAGATGGCTACCCGGGTGAAAGTTCAGCAATTTAAGCCCAAGCTGTTCACAACGCTGCATCTCGTCCAGAAAAGCGTCTCTAGATTTTTTCAGCCCCTCTTTTTCCGGATGTCCCAGGTTTATCAGATAGCTGTCATGCGGGAGTACATGTTCCGGCAGATAACCCGCATCTTCACAATTCTGTCTGAACTTATCAATGTTGTCGTTAGTTAAAGGCTTCGCTTTCCACTGTCGCTGGTTCTTGGTAAAGAGGGCAAACGCCTTTGCACCAATCGCCTTAGCGTTTAACGGCGCGTTCTCAACACCGCCACCTGCACTCACATGGGCCCCGACTCTTTTCATGTTTTGTTCCTATTAATTGTCATTCTGAACTGGTTTCAGAATCTCTAAGTTTGTTAAATCTTCAGAAAATATTGTACATTTAACGGGTTTGATTACAAGAATTTATTGATATTGAATAGAATGGTTATTCTTTTTGTAGGTTGATTATGGTTCATTTTTTCTTGACTTTATTGATATGTGGTTTTACTATCACGTTTCATTCAATTCTTAAATGCATAAAACTAGGCCACATAGTGTGTTGTGGGAAGGTTGACTTAAATAAATGTTTATGCTTACACTTATCACGGACGTAAATGACATGAACTTTCTTGCCAAAAAAGCAGTTCTTAACAAAGCAATAATAAAGCGGGCGCCGTCTTCTTGATTAATTTTATGAGGTGATTTGTTAATAATGGAGACCTGACACTAAAGTTGTGTTAATTTCAAATGGACGAATCGACTAAATCTAGAACTTATAATATTCTTGTGTATGGCGTTGAGAAAGCAGGGTTAACCGCACCTTCTCATCCCATAAAGAAGAAAAACTTCACATTGAATTTTGAACCATTCGAGACGAGTGAAAGGTTTAATGAATACGATGGAGTAATATTGTTTCAGGGTATTTTTGAAAAATATGAATGGGTTAAGGAATACTGGGGTAGTCGTTTTAGCCATTCCTATGATATTAATGAGCTAGATAAGCGAAAGAAAGAAACTCAGCTTCTGTTAAAAAACAGTGGTTTCATATGTTTCATCCTAAATCATGATTTTGCTGACCGTGCAGATGGAAAAGATTTTTCTGGAACTGATTTGTCAAAGTACTACCTAAATCTTTCTAATTTCTATCGTGAAAATTTCGGTGATAGAAGAACAAGTCTTAATATTAAATATGATGAGTTTAGAAAGTTTCTAGAATTATACGGTGCTGCGAATACCTATTTTAGTCATTACGAGAAGGAATTTGAATGGAGGGTTGTAGCTGATGTTTCTGGTTATGTTGTAGGTATGATAATGTTTGATTCTGGATATTTTATACCATCTTTAATTCCGGATAATAGTGAAGAGGTTATTAATGAATATTTCACATTGTTAGCTGAAGGAATAACTTCAACACAAAATAAAATACATCAAGACATCCCAGAATGGGTTGATCAATTTGTTTTTACAGAGGAAACAGAGTTAATAAAGAAAAGAGATGATCTTGAGAGTAAGATATTTAACATAGATGGACATATTGGAAGAATAAGAAATTATAAAGCGATATTAGTATTGACTGGAGAAGAGCTTGTAGCAAAAGTAACTAATGTGTTTGAGAATGGCTTTGGGCTATCTGTTGATCCAGTTGATGAATTAAAGGAAGACATAAAATTATTAGATAATGACGATAAACCTTTTTGCTTATGTGAGATTAAAGGTACAAATAAAGGCGTGAAGAGAGATCATATCAACCAAACAGATTCTCATCGTGATCGTTCTGGATATATTGATACTTTTCCAGCGATTTTGATCATTAATACCCATATTAGGAGCTCTCGTACCATTTTAGAAAAAGATCAAGATGTTGCCGAGGAACAAGTAAAACAAGCGAAGAAGATGGGAGTTTTAATCTTGAGAACATTAGATTTGTTAAAACTGTTGAGTTTGATGTATGACAAAAAAATTAATCTTAAAGAAATAATAAATTTAATTACAAAGAATCATGGGTGGCTAAAAGTTAATAATGATAGTTATGAAATAATTTAGTATTAGCATGAAAAATGAGGAAAATGTAAGGATCGAGGTCAAACCTGATCTATTGACAAAAATAAAAAAAGGAGCACAGATATTTAAAATACCTACGCCCCTTCATAAAATATCTGGTCACAAAGTTGTGCTGGTTAATTACTTCGGCAAAAGCTGTCCGCGATAGTACCTTTCTGCGACGACTCCAGTCACTTTAGTATTGTTTTCGTTATCGTCACATATCTCAAGTGTCACCGTATCTCCAACTCTCGCTGTTTTTTTCTATCTTACCATTTGCAGTATTTATTGAACTATAATACGTTACAAGAATGACAATTTAGTAGATTGTGGAAATTCTCAGTTTATAATAGTAGGTTAAGTATTAGAAAAACGGTAAGAACTACAACAATTAGCGGAGAACTTAAATGAATTGCCAACTGTTATGGCGTTTTTTACAGACTACATTTTTTATCCTGATTGTATCATCAGCTGCATTCGGGCAGATCAAACATGAGCTTAAGGTCAAGCTTGATCCTGAAAGCCATCGGATAGAGGTGGTTGATAAGATCACCTTGCCACCGGAATCATTGGAATCAAAACAGCTCCATTTCACGATTCATCAGGGACTTGAACCTGAAGTTTTAGATGAAGATATTGACCTGAGAAAAACTTCTGGTGCGGAAGCAGGTAGATTTTTCACAGATAATCCATCTCTTCAACAGAGTAGTATGGAAATAGAGCTTTTTGAGGTCAATCTGCCTGAGGGAACCGATCAGTTTACACTCAAATACGCAGGTGAGATCTATCATCCTGTTCAGGAATATGGAGAAGAGTACGCACGCAGTTTCAGTGTGTCGCCCGGTATTATCTCACCGGAAGGTATCTTTCTGAGTGGATCAACTATCTGGTATCCACATTTTATAGACGAACTGGTAACGTTCGATCTGGATGTTGAGTTGCCGGCAGGGTGGTCATCTGTAAGCCAGGGTACACGTCGAAAGGCCGAGTCCGGTACAGATTCCAGACGCGATGTATGGGTGGCAGACACTCCGCAGGAGGAGATATACCTTATATCATCCAAGTTTACAGAGTACAGCCAGGCTGCAGGCGTAGTGGAGGCAATGGCGTTTCTGCGAAATCCGGATTCCCAGCTTGCACAGAAATACTTGGATACAACCGCACAGTATCTTGAGATGTATAGGAAACTTCTCGGCCCGTATCCATACAGCAAGTTTGCACTTGTCGAGAATTTCTGGGAAACCGGTTACGGCATGCCGTCATTTACACTTCTTGGTCCACGAGTTATTCGCTTTCCTTTTATTCTTCACTCTTCCTATCCTCATGAGATCCTTCATAACTGGTGGGGTAACGGGGTGTATACTGATTACGAGAAAGGCAACTGGGCGGAAGGTCTGACAACGTACCTTGCCGATCATCTCATTAAAGAGCAGCGTGGTGCGGCTGTTGAGTACCGTCGTTCGGTTCTACAGAAATATACGAACTATGTAACCGCTAACAAGGAGAAGGACTTTCCGCTGACCCAATTCCATTCCAGGCACAGTGCAGTAACGGAGGCGGTTGGCTATGGTAAGACCATGATGCTTTTTCATATGGTTAGGCAGCAGCTGGGTGATCAAGATTTTGTCAAGGCCCTTCATAGATTTTATCGTAAATACAAGTTCAAACTTGCGTCATTTGATGATGTTAAAACGGTCTTCAATAATGTGAATGATGAATCTCTGGAATCTCTGTTTGAACAGTGGGTGAAGAGAACAGGTTCGCCTTCACTAAGAGTGAGTCAGGCGGTTGCAAAACCAAAAGGAGATGGTTATGTATTGTCTGCCAATATTGAACAGACTCAGGAAGAAGATCCATATCGATTAAAGTTGCCAATTGCTGTCCGCATGGAAGGGGTTGCTAATGCATATCAGACCAGTGTGGATATAGATGCTAAACAGTACAAACTGGAACTCAACTTTCCTATGCGTCCGCTACAACTGGACGTTGATCCCGAATTTGACGTCTTTCGCACATTGGATCATAACGAAAGCCCGCCTGCGTTAAGCCAGGTATTTGGAGCAGAACGGGTATTGATTGTATTACCCGCGAGTGCCTCTGAACCGATTCGTGTGGGATATCGAAAATTGGCAAGGGGTTGGCAGGCAGGCCGTACTGTGAATATGGAGATCAAGCTTGATAGTGAGCTGGATGAATTACCGGCTGATCGAGCGGTATGGTTGTTTGGGTGGGAAAACCGTTTTCTTTCTGTTATGAATGAAGCTCTTTCAGACTACGATTTTGCCGATAATGAGAGTGGCGTATCTATCGATGGTACTGAGATGAAACATGACCAGCATTCAACTGTGGTGATGGCACGACATCCGTCTAACAGTGCCCATGCTCTGGCCTGGCTTGCTACGGACAATGTCGCCGCAATGCCCGGCCTTGGAAGGAAACTTCCACACTACAACAAATACAGCTATCTTGGTTTTACAGGTGACGAACCCACCAACGTTTTTAAAGGCCAATGGCCTGTGGTCAATTCGCCAATGTCGATTGCCATTTCTCAAGAAGATGGAGAAGAAGTTGGGCTAACAACAGCCAAGCTGGTACCGCGTTCTGCCCTTGCGCAACTGCCTCCTGTCTTCTCAGAGGCAAGAATGCTAAAGGATATTGAATATCTTGCTTCTGACGAGCTGGCAGGAAGGGGGCTAGGTAGTGAGGGGCTGGATAGGGCGGCTGACTATATTGCCAGACAATTTTCTGATGCAGGTCTGCAACCTTGCGGGGATGATTCTGGTAATTATTTACAGACCTGGACTGAAAAGATAGATATGCCTGATCGTGATGCTGTCACTATCAAGAACGTAATCGGAATCATTCCGGGCAGGAATCCTCAATTTGATGGACAGAGTGTGGTTATTGGGGCGCACTATGATTCACACGGACTTGGATGGCCTGATGTTCTCAAAGGCAACAAAGGTAAAATCCATCACGGTGCCGACGACAACGCCAGCGGGATATCCGTATTACTGGAATTTGCACGACTTGCTGGTAAAAAATGGCAGCCTGAACGTACTATTATATTTGTAGCGTTCAGCGCAGAGGAAGCCGGTAAGCTTGGATCGATACATTACATAAATCATGCAGAAAAATATCCTGTCTCTAAAATAATGGCGATGATCAATCTAGATACAGTTGGCCAGTTAGGGAAGGATGCGCTGACCATATTCGGTAATTACTCTGCACGTGAATGGGTACATATATTTCGCGGTGCAGGGTATGTAACGGGAGTTCAGATCAAACAATCAACTCTGGATACTGGCAATGGAGATGAGAAGAGCTTTATCGACGCAGGTGTGCCCGCTGTGCACCTCTTCAGTGGTGCACGTGATAACTATCATCGTCCAACTGACACTGTTGATAGAATCGATACGGCAGGCCTTGTAAAGACTGCGGCAGTTCTAAAAGAAGCAGTTGAGTACCTTGCCGCCAGGCCGGAACCTCTGACTTCAACACTGACTGCTGCAAAAGAGAGTTCGTCTCCACAGACTAAACAGCCACACAAGAAAAGGCGTGTTGTTCTGGGTACTGTTCCGGCTTATGATTATACTGGCAAAGGTGTTCGACTTGACGGTGTTACGACTGGTTCACCGGCAGAGAAAGCAGGGCTACAGGAAGGTGACATACTTATCCGTATAGGCGAAACAGAAATCGAAGATCTGGAAACGTTTTCCGATATTCTAAAGACGTTACAGGCTGGCAATGAGATCACGATTGTCTATAAGCGTGACAATATAGAACACTCTGTTACTACGAAGGTCGTTGAGAGATAATACTTTTGACAGGATAACAGGATAAAGAAATTGCCTTGTATATCATGTGGATTCTGCCAAAAAAAAGATTAAGCTTTTTTCTGCTGAGAGACCATCTCTTCCAATTCAGTGATACGGCGTGACATAGTTTCCAGGATCTGATAAGCAATAGATGGATCCTCATTTATTTTACGAAAAAGCGTTTTTCTGTCTACGGTGACTACCTGAACATCTCCCAGTGCTCTTACCGTAGAACGTACAATGGCAGCTCCATCTCTACGTTCAAAGAGAGGCACCATTCCGAAAAAACTTCCTTCTCCCAATACTTTTGTACTCAACTTATTTCCGTTTTTATCAGGATTCTCACGGATGACCTCTACCTGGCCGGATTGGAGTACATACATGTTTTCTCCCTTCTCGCCCTGACGTATAATTACCTCTCCATTATGGTATGTTCTTCCCAGGCCACTCTCTTCCATACAATCCTCCTTTTTTGACAGGATTAACAGGATATACAAGATAATTTCTTAATCTGACTTATTGTTTATTCTAAATCTTTGACCTTGCGCTTAACTTCTACTTTATCTTTTCCAAAGTTAAGAATAAGCCCCACTGGTTTTCCTGTAGCAATAAGGTAATTAACTAATTGAACCTCATGGGCATTAATAATTTGTCTTACTGACTATAATTCTAAAATGATTGTGTCATTAACAATAACATCAGCTATAAATTCTCCCACAATTTCGTTTTCATAGTAGACGGTAATAGGCTTTTGAGATTCTACATTAAGGCCTTCCTTGCGGAGCTCTATAAGCAAACATTTTTCATACACGCTCTCAAGAAATCCAAATCCCATCCTATTGTATACAAGATATGCACAACCAATAATCTTCTCTGTTAACTCCCTATGTTCCATATATCCACTTCAGTTTGATAGAAGTTTTGATGAATTGTATTTATATCTAGTTTATCCTGTTATCTTGTCCAAAAAGATTGAATTTCTTTCTGCCTAATCCACCCAATCGGCAATAAATATATTCGTTTCATGCGGTCTGCTGTTGTTGCGGTTTGAAGCAAATACCAATTTCTTTCCGTCATGGCTGAACATCGGGAAGCCGTCGAATGTCGGGTTATATGATATACGTTCTATATCTTTAGTCTTTATATCAACCATGTACATCTCAAAGTTTCGGTGCTGGGGGTCATCCATATTGGAGACAAAGATAACTTTCTCACCGTTCGGGTGGAAATATGGGCCGAAATTAGCAGCGCCATTAAATGTCAACTGGATCGGCTTACGGTCTTTCAGGTTCATGACATAAATTTCAAGTTTGCTTGGTCGTATTAATCCGTTATTGAGAAGATCTATATAATCTGTAAGCCCTTCTCCCTGCGGTCTTGATGCACGCCAGCATATCCACTCTCCATCGAGCGAAAAGAAAGCACCACCATCGTAGCCGGGGGTGTCAGTCAACTGTTCCACGTTAGAACCATCAGGATCCATCAGGAACAGTTCCAGATCGCCGGTACGTACTGACGTGAAAATTATCCTGTCGCCTTTGGGTGAATAAACTCCTTCAGCATCGTATCCGGGTGTGTCAGTCAGGCGGACAAGATTTGATCCATCCGGATCGGCCGAGAAAATATCAAAACTTTTATATAACGCCCAGACATAGCCTTTAGACATGTCCGGTTTGGGCGGACATGCTTCACCGCCCAGATGAGTAGATGCGTAAATTATCGATTTATAGTCAGGGGCAATATAAGAACATGTAGTAGTGCCTTTGCCCGATGACAACATCTTTACATTGCTGCCATCTGCATCCATGGTAAAGATCGCATCGCATTGCAGATCATCTCGCTTTGATTGGAATATGAGCTTATCTGCGTTGTAAGAGAAATAGGCCTCGGCATTCTCTCCTCCGAAAGAGAGTTGTTTGATATTTTTGAAATGTTTTTCACCTTCGAAAATAGTAACTTCTGACTGCTTGTTATTGGCTACAGGTCTGTTTTTAGAAATGATGGTTTCAGGCTTCGTGTTAGTGCATCCAATCAAAGCCAGAAAAACCGCAATGGATATAATAAATAACTTCAATTTTCATCTCCCGTTAAAAAAGTATTATTGATATCTGGAATTGTTAGGTTTTATGATAATATATAACCAATTTATAAGGTTTCTTTACGAAAGTAAAACAAAA
>Ga0233429_1005454_pt1 | contig 10545 bp, 6 predicted proteins | sample SI_118_April2016_3_FD_179879 | JGI IMG/M metagenome (GOLD analysis project Ga0233429, IMG submission 179879) | Seawater microbial communities from Saanich Inlet, British Columbia, Canada - SI_118_April2016_135_MG | ecosystem: Environmental > Aquatic > Marine > Inlet | place: Canada: British... | reverse complement strand
CTGATGATGATGTCCGCGTAGTTGGCCGCGACGCCGAGGAAGAAACTGAGAAAGGCACCGATGATCAGCGCCCGTGCGTGGATGACCTGGTGTTGCGTCGATTCCTGGTCAAGGACGGACGCCCCCCGCACAGAGAAATAGCGTCTTAGATCTGCTGGAATTCCCAGGCTCATGTCTGCACCAGCGTCTCAACTGGCGCCACGACCTGCCGTGCCGTCTGTGCGTGTTCCTGTCGCAGATCTTCGCCCATCGTCTGCCAGATGAGAAACTGTCGGCGCAGTTTGATGGCGAAATCCTGATTCAGACGTTGCCATTGCGCTATCGGTCCACTGAGTCGTTCAATGTAGATCTCGACCTCATGGATCCCCGGCGTCTCAGAGGGATAGACGGAAATCTCCAGATACTCGCTCACACCCAGGTCAAAAGGCGCCAGCCACAGTCCCAGTTGCACAGACCGAATCTCGCCTGCCGCAGTCGATCGTTTCACGATCCGCGTCTGTTCCGTATAGAGTCCGCCCACAGACTCGTCACTGTACGACGCAAACTGCGAATACAGGAAACCACTCAAACTGTCGACATTGGTCGCATTGACCGTGAAGGGAAAGATGAAACGCAGCACATCCCCTTCTGCCGCCGGAATCAGCCAGCGGCGCACGACGTCAGGCACAGCGATACGTGACGCCGCGACAGCAGGATAGATAGCGGAGAGCAGGACCAGGGCGATGACGATCGTCGCCGATGCGACAGCAGCAGTAGAGGAATAGTTGAGAGAGACCCCGGAGAGCAGATCGAATCCCATCAACACCTTACCTGTACCCTGGCCCAACAGATAACCGAACACGACACCGAGTACAGCGTATACGCAGGCTTCGGCCAGAAACAGGAAGGAGATATGCGCCGGCGCCAGACCGACGGATGAATACACACCGATCTCCCTGAAGCGCTCGTAGACGGAGCCCATCATCGTGTTGAGTACGATAAGAGCTGCGATGATCGCCGGCATGATCAACGAGCTGAGCCCTTGAATCGACGTGACACCGATCGACGTGTAAGACCACGCACGCAGTTCTCCCGTTTCATCAGGGATTCCCGCCCAAAGAGTGAAGGCTGTTCGTGCCAGGAAACGCTTGATGAGGGATTCCCCGTCGATTCCGTCATGAAAGCGCACGGCGATCGTGTAGTCCTCTGCTCCGATCGCCGCCAGTCGAGCATAGGGAACGATGATCAGACGCTGTGCGGGCAGATGCCCGAATTGAATCGCTACGTCAAGTTGCTCGAAGGTGGTCTCCCCCTGCTGCCGGTCCACCTCCAGTCCCGGCGTCATCAGCGCGTTGTATTCCTCCCGGACAGGGGTCAGGGACTCATCATTCAGATCGTGGATCTGCTCAAAGAGATCCGCATCGAAGATGCCACGAACTCGCCACTGGGTACCGAAGAATTCAACCATGTCGCCGATATGAAGGCCCACCGTGTGAGAAGGGCCGGTCGTCGGTGCAAGCTCACGGGCCAGTGTTTGCGAAATGATGACGCTGCCCTCGCCCTCGTCTTCAAACCAACTGCCCTGCAACAGCGTGCGATCGATACCTGTAACCATTGGTTCCAGTGGATCGAGACCAAGAACCGCATCTGCCTGTGCTTGATGGCCGGAAGACGAGATAGGGACGGCACCCTCTACGTTCTCGTGATTGAAGCGCCAGGTCCGGGCAACGACGGTGCCCGTCTCAGCAAAATGAGAGCGTATGTAGTCGATCGCAGGATGATCCCATGGCCACCAGTATGGATCCTGTAGAAGAACACCGGGATACGCCGCATCCCGTTCCGCAGGAATAGCCAGCGTCGTGATACCTGGCACGAAGGATGTAAAGGACAACACCGTGAAGGTCAGCAGTGTGATCGTCGCCAGTGTCAGATTCGTGCGCAGTGCCCGCCGCCTCATGTTCGAGATCCCCAGGGCGAAAGCCGCGTAGAGCGCGCCAGACCGACTCATCTGCGTCACGTCCGTGCCCACTCGACGCATGCGACGTGCCATCATGAATGAATTGAAGCGGCTCACAAGCAGGACGATGACGAAGGCGCCCGTCGCGCAGATAAATAGCGACAATAGAATCACCAGTGGGCTCGCCAGATCGAAGGCAGGGTGCACCAGCGACAGAATCACCCAACCCACGAGAAATGTCGCCCCAAGTCCCGCTAACTGACGATTGATATCTGTGGAGGCGAAAATCAGCTTCTCCAGAAAGAACACAGCCGGCAGCAACAGCCCCACAAAGAACACGAGCCCGGACACCACGTCGTTTTGTGTGCCCTTTACCTCCGGATAGGCGCGATACTCCATCCCGAGGGCCTCACGCGCAGTCCGTGCATAACGTGCCCATTCCTGATTCTCGCGCGCCTGGTTCGCCTCTGCAATGAGGCTGCGAGTTGTTTCGTGCAGGCGCTCCACCAGAGGATTCTCGATGGCAAATTGCCGCATCTGTCGCAGACGCGATTCGTTGAGATTCCAGAGATCGGTGGCAGACTGTAGTGTCACGTGTCTGATCATGCCTTGCCCGATCGTTGCGAACCCCCGCCCCCGCGCTTCATCTGCAGAAGTAGTCTCCTCGTTGTTTAGTAAGACCATCGATCCATCCACTAGCCGCAGAGAATCTCCAGGTGTGCCGAAGAGGACCATCTCTCCCATATGGCTGACGCTGTACCCGAACCTGCGCGGCGTCGTGCCGCGTTTATCGAGGATCTGCGTCTCCCAGTCGCCCATCGTAAAGAATCTGGGTGCACTGACGCGCTCATAGAGATCAATCTGTTTGGCGGGAAACATGACGGTCGTCCACGCTGCTTCATCGGCCACGAGAGTTTGCTCGATCAAGCCAAGCTTCTGCGCCTGCTCTCCCCTGTCGGTGGCATACGTGATCGCCCCCGTAGGCGAATCGACCAGGTAGCCGTGCAGCCCGGCGATCATCGGCGGCATTCCCCCAAGGCGATAGTTTCCTTTCTTGTCTGCCAGGGTCACCCACGGTCTCCAGAAACGAGCCAGATCGGGCGCCAACGCCGCAATCCCATGCCGAATTCCCGTGACGGCACTTGCTCCAGGTGCTGGCAGTTCGCGTAGTGAACCGCGAATACTCTTTAGCTGATCGGGAATATTCTGGTCGTGCCCGGACCGCAGATCGGCTTCGTTGTGACCGTAGAGCTCATCATCGCCAAGTGCACGCAGAAGGATTTCGTTGATCAGCTCACTCTGCCCGTGCAAACGCTCGATGTCGACGAAAGGCGCTTGATCCAGTGGTGAGTCCAGGCGCAGTCGAGGATCCTCGGCCGTGCGAAGTTCCAAGGTCAGCAGCCCGACCTGTCGGGCTACAGCACCCTCTGTCGTCGCCTCTCCACCAGCGAAATAGCTCCCAATGGTTCGCCCCCTTGGTGGGCTGATTCCGTTGATCAGCGACGCCCGTCCCCGCACCTGCGCCCCCTGTTTCACCTGCTTCTCATAGGCCATGAAGTTGCGTGCCATGGGCAGGAAGAAGCGAGGAAAACGCGGCTCCAGCATAGTGTTCCAGAGGGCAACGCGATCACTGTGACTGGACAGATCAAGGCCGATGAAGAGAGAGATATCGAGGTCCCGGGACATACGTGCCCTGAAGAGATTGACCTTGCGCGCGTAGCGGTTGACGAAGTCGACGATCCCCGCCTTGCGCACGAAGTGGGCACCCGTAGCCAGCAGCAACACAGAGCGACCCGGCGGATGCTCGCGCAGGTAGCGGGCGAACTCGATCAGTGCCGCAATCGAGACGGCACTCTCGGCGGAAGGAGTGAGACCGGGCACGACGGACGTACCGTCGTAGTAGGCGCAGACGACGACGAGCTCATTTTGCAGTTGCGGATCCGTCCCGGGAACAACACCCCAGATGTTCTGCGTCTCGTGTTGCTCCCAGTCCATGCGCGCCTTGAGTCGAATTCTCAGCCTCCCCTGGCGCAGGCGATCCTTGAGATTATTCCCGGCTTCTGCTTCGATCCAGAATCGCGGCATGTCGACAGGTGCAATACTCCACTTGTCGCGCGTCTCTTTGATCGTCGTCTCATCAGGTGCGATAAACACAATCGCCCGTGCCCCAAGCGACGCCGGTGTACGCCAACGATGCGCGGAGTTGAACTCCATGAGTACAACCTGCCCCTCGACCTTGTGCCCCTCCAAATCTTCGAGGTGTCCGTGCCCGCCGTAGATGAGTTCAGTCTCGATGCCTTCGGGGGGCACCGTGCTTGTCCGCACCAGATTGGGCCACAGTGACCAGAGAGGTAACACGATCCCATCAGTGGGAAGGTCGGTTCCTGCCAGAAGGTGTAGAGATGCCCCCTTGTCGATCGGTACCGTGACCAGAAAGGGATCCCGCTGAATCTGCTGTACGCCCGCAGCGGCGAACTGCTCCTGCACATAGTCGGCAGCGTGGGCATCCCCCGCATAGCCCGCCATGCGTGAACCATGCGTGGAGAGTTCCTCGATGGTTTGCTGCAGTTTCGTCGGATCTGCCAGACACGGGATGGCTAGCAACAGCGTGCACAGGCAGAGCAGGAATTTGCTGGGTTGCGTCAGGCTCATGAGCGCATGAAAGGTCTTCTGCACTCCTGGGACAAACTCTTCCGTCACCGAGTTGTCCACAGCATCCGGTCAGGTGTAGGTTGCATCCAACATACCCGACCACATCACAACCATCTGATGGACCCAGCAGAATGGCGACAACCGAATCCTTCAAGAAGCGCCCAAGTCCCGATCAACTACGGGCGATGGAGCGAGATCTGTGTTTTGTCCCCAGCCAGACCCTCTCGCCAACAGAGCTGACCCGGGATCAGGTCTCAGACTTCAACGAGCACGGCTTCGTCAAGGGCCATCGGCTGTTCGACGAAGACGAGATAGCCGGCCTGCGCCGTCACTTCGATCGACTTCTTGCGGATGCGATGGCAGCGGGGGGAGACTCGTACTCCATTTCCTCAGCACATCTGAAGGATGGCATCATCTACGATCTCATGCAGCATCCGCGACTCGTCTCCTGTGCTCAGGATATCCTCGGTCCACATGTCGTCGGTCTCGCCTCCCAACTCTTCTGCAAGATGCCACATGATCCCGTCAACATCTGCTGGCATCAGGACGCCAGCCATTGGCCCCTGACACCGTCGAAGACAGCAACCGTCTGGTTGGCCATTGACGATGCGGATGTCGAAAACTCCTGTATGCGTTTCATCGCTGGATCACACCGACACGGTCACATCGACTACCGTCAGAGTGACAAGGCTGAGAACAATCTCTTCAACCAGACCGCTCTGGACGCCGAGCACTACGGCGAGTGTGTCGATGTCGAGATGAGGGCAGGTGAGATCTCCATCCATTCAGACCTGTTGCTGCACAGCTCTGAGGCGAACCATTCAGATCGCAGACGCTGCGGCCTGACGCTGCGCTATTGCGCTATGGATGTGAGAGCCCTGTCAGGTTTCGGTTGGGCCGAAGAGGGCGTCGTGATCCGCGGCAAGGATGCGTCCGGCCATTGGGGGAATCCCCCACGGCCCTCATGACCAGAGGTAGTGATCCAGACCACGAGACATCCAGACTCTACACAGACTTCTGGAATGCTCTGCCCGCACAACTGCGCACCGAGCAGCAATTGGCTGGCATCGCAGCGGTTGCCTGTGGTGCCACGCACTCAGTGATGGAGCGCTGTAATTTCGCCTGCACGAGCTGCTACTTGAGCTCTGCTGCGAATTCGACACAGCCTGCCCCTTTCAACGAAGTGAAGACGCAACTGGATCACCTGCGTGCCTCGTTGGGCGCAGGCGGTAAGTGCCAGATCACCTCAGGGGAGGTCACTCTCCTTGAGCCTGCCGAGCTCGGTCGACTCATCGCCTATGCTCGTCAGATTGGTCTCGACCCGATGGTCATGACGAATGGTCAGCGATTCCTGCAACGCCCTGACTATCTGCTGATCTTGGTCAGAGACTTTGGTCTTGAGAAAATCTCCTTCCACATCGACAACACGCAGAAAGGGCGTCCCGGTTGGCGACCGGGAATGTCAGAGGAAGAGCTGAATCCTCTGCGTGACCGTTTCGCCAAGCTCGTCCGTGACACACGACAGCAAACGGGCAAGGCACTGCATGCAGCCCTGACGATGACCGTCACAGATGACAATTTTCAGGGCATCACGGATGTAGCGAAATGGTCTCTCGCCAATGCCGACGCCATACGAATTCTAAGTCTGCAACCCGTGGCTCCCGTGGGCCGCACCAAGGATCAGCTCTCGTCCGACCTGTCCCTCGACGGTACGTGGCACCGTGTATGCGACTCAGTTGGCAAACAGTTGAATCGCGACGCGCTGCACTACGGCCACCCTGCATGCAACATCACCGTCCCCATCGTCGTGATCAATACACACGGAACCATCGATGTAATCGAGGCTGTGAGAGCAGGTAGGGCTTGGGACCAACGCATCATGCGTCGAGCCCTGCGAGAGTTTCACTCTGTCGTGGATCTTGGAGAAGGCGTGTCCGTCGGCAATGCTCGGCGTCTCACTCTTGCCGTGCAGCGCGACCCTCTCGCACTATGCGAAGCGATCGCCTATGGCCTCTATCGTCTCATGGGAGCCTATCGCATCGTGTTGAGAATGCTGCTCGCAACGTTGCTACGTTCGCCCATCAGCGTCCGTCCACTGCTGCTGGTCGTCCATCACTTCATGGGAAACGACGAACTCAACACGGATCAGGGTCGCCAGCGCCTGGCTGCATGTGTCTTCAAGTTATCCGTGGACGGTCAGCTGCGTAGCATGTGCGAGGTCAATGCCACGGGAATTCGTGAGCAGCTCACGAAAGACGCATTGCGAGATCGGGCCGAATCGCCCCAAGAACCGGCAGTCGTGTCTCCAGGCTGAACTCCATTGCGTGCCACCAGCCGCGCTTTACTCGGTGCCCCCTCTTGTGTGGATTTGCCCGTCGCCTATCCCTTGCCGACTCGGGAAGGCTCTGGCTATGTTTGACAGCCCTTCCTGGGCAGCCATTTTGACGGCCCCAATCATCGAAACACTCATCGCGCCAAGGAGAGCATCCATCATGCGTAAGGCGAGGTATGTCCCAGTGTTGCTTGCCCTACTCGCGAGCCCGGTCTTCGCTCTTGATGAGAGTGGTATTCAGGCACATCTGACCGCTCTCGATAATCTCTTCGGCGATACAGTCCGACTCATGGAAACCTTCTTGTTCGCCGATTTTGGCACAGGCTTCCCGCTGATCGTCGGTGTTCTGCTCGGCGGGGGAATCTACTACAGTTTTTACTTCCGCTGGCTGTCGATTCGTGGCTTTCGCCATGCCATCGATGTCATCCGCGGTCGCTACGATGATCCTAAAGATCCAGGGGAAATCAGCCACTTCCAGGCCCTTTCGAGTGCGCTATCCGCAACGATCGGTCTGGGCAACATCGCTGGCGTCGCCATCGCTGTGAGTCTTGGTGGTCCAGGCGCTGTGTTCTGGATGATCGTCACCGCTGTCTTCGGTATGTCCTCGAAGCTCGCCTCATGTACCCTGGCGATCATGTACCGACGCACATCCGACGAAGGTCGGATCTCGGGTGGTCCCATGTACTATCTCGAAAAGGGACTCGCCCTGAAGGGCAAAGCCGAATTCGGCCGCACCCTGGCCGTGATCTACGCCTTCCTCACCATTGGTGGCTCTTTTGGTGGTGGCAACATGTTTCAGTCCAACCAGACCCTTGAGATCCTGTCGACGTTATCTCCATGGTTCAAACAGAACAATTGGATCATGGGAATCCTCATGGCCTTCTCTGTCGGTCTCGTCATCATCGGCGGTATCCGACGCATCGGCAGCGTGACCTCGAAGATCGTCCCCGCCATGTGCGCCCTTTATGTCGTGAGCTCGCTCTTCATCATTCTGTCGCATGTCACCATGATCCCGTCGATGCTGGTCCAGATCGTCAGCGACGCCTTCACAGGGCCCGCCATGTATGGTGGTTTCTTCGGCGTCATGGTCATGGGCATTCGGCGCGCCGCCTTCTCGAACGAAGCAGGGCTTGGTTCGGCTGCCTTCGCACACGCCGCTGCCAAGACGGATGAACCCGCGCGTGAAGGCATGGTGGCCATGGTGGGCCCCTTCATCGACACAATCGTTATCTGTCTCATGACGGCCCTCGTTTGCATGATCACGGGCGCTTATCAGTTGCCAGAGTTTCAATCAGGGGAATTCATCGTCGGTGCACGTATGACAGCCGCCGCCTTTGACTCCGCCATTCCGGGAGCTCGTTATGTGCTGGCCATCGCTGTCACACTCTTCGCCTATTCGACCATGATCTCCTGGTCCTACTATGGCGAACGCGCCTGGGAGTATCTCTTCGGTCCCGGCACGATCCTGCTCTATCGTGTCATGTTTGTCACTTTCGTCTTTGTCGGCGCCGTGACGGCTCTCAACAATGTCCTCGGTTTCTCCGATATGATGATTCTCGGCATGGCCTTCCCGAATATCATCGGTGGCATTCTCCTGAGTCCGCAGATCAAGGAGGTCCTTGAAGACTACTGGAAGCGCCTGCAGAGTGGCGAAATGAAGCCGTACCGTTGATGATGGATCAGATCAAACTCGGCTTCATTGGTCTCGGTGGTCGCGGGGCAGGATTGGCTGCCCTCGTCGCAGATATGGCAGACGTCCACATTGCCGCAGTGTGCGATGTCTATCAGGATCGTGTCGACAAGACGATCGAGCGTCTTGCGGCGAAACAGGCGCATCCTCCCGAAGGCTATCTCGACTATCGCCAGTTGTTGGCGCGAGGTGACCTGCAGGGCGTCGTCATCGCTTCCAGTTGGACGACTCATGTCGAAATCTCTCTGGCTGCGATGCGCGCCGGCATCTACGCCGCCTCCGAGGTGGGTGGCGCATCATCGATACAGGAATGCTGGGAATTGGTCCGCGTCAGCGAAGAGACGGGCGTCCCCTTCATGCTGTTGGAGAACTGTTGTTATGGACGCGAAGAGATGGCCGTCCTCAACATGGTCAAGCAGGGCCTCTTCGGTGAGTTGATCCATTGTCAGTGTGGATATGAACACGACCTGCGTTCCGAGATCACCCGCGGCACGGAGAATCGCCACTATCGTCTGAACAATTTCACCTATCGAAATGCCGACCTGTATCCGACCCATGGCGTCGGTCCCATGGCGAAGATGCTCAATATCAACAAGGGCAATCGTTTCACAGCACTCGTCTCTATGAGCAGCAAGGCCCGTGGTCTGCATGAATATGTCGTCGAGCATCTGGGGCCAGAGCATTCACAGATCGACACGCAATTCGCGCAGGGTGATATCACGACGACGATGATCAAATGTGCCCGCGGTGAGACGATTCTGCTGACCCATGATTGCTCGTTGCCGCGACCCTACTCCCGGGGACAGCGAGTCCAGGGTACGTTGGGAATTTGGATGGAAGACAAGAATGCCCTGCACTTCGATGATTTCGACGGCGAGCGTTGGGCACCCATGTCGGAGTATCTGGAGAAATACGACCACCCCGTCTGGCGCGACTTCATCAACGATGGCGTTCGTGGTGGCCACGGCGGCATGGACTATCTCGTGCAGCGATCCTTCATCGACGCGATCAAGGCCGGCCGGCAAACGCCGATCGATGTGTACGACTCAGTCGCCTGGATGGCGATCACAGCCCTGTCCGAAGATTCCATTGCATGCGGCAGCGCACCTGTGCCCTTCCCCGACTTCACCAATGGCAAATGGATCCGCAATCAACCCGTTGCGGACAACTATTGGTCATTGGATGGTTTGTATGAAGGTGTTTCAGCACTCACATAGCTTCGAACTGACAATGACACACGGAATGGTGAACATGAAACGGTTGATGGGAAGTGTTGGAGCTGTGCTGATACTCGCTGGCATGGTCTGCGCGGAGGCCCCGGCAGGTATGGTCCTGTATTTTGAATCTGGCGATGAGGTCTATCTGCTGTTGGCAGAACATGCTGGCAGCCAAAGAGGCTGGGCAGGCTTCGGCGGTGGTCCGCGAGCAGGTGAATCTGTCGCCGAGACAGCGGCCCACAAAGGTGAAGAAGAATCACGAGGTTATTTCAAGCGCGCTGATCTACTCGCGATGATCAAGGATCAGTCACCCATCATGGATGGCGATTTCGCATCGTATTTTGTGAAGGTGAACTTTGCTCCGGCACCCGCGGTCATGCAGCATGCCGTGCCTGAGGACAATGACGCTTATCTGGAGCGCAGCACCTTTGCGTGGATTCCGTATTCGGCCGTCGTTCCCCATCTCGGCCAACCCATCGATCGGAAGAAAAAGCACATGATCGACGCCGCCTATCTTCCGGCAGGAAGTGAGACACAGTGGTTCTGGCCGATCTGGCTGGGCAACATGCAAAAAGCGGCGAGCGCAGGATCGCTGCCGTGGCAGCAGCAGCCCTGACGCTATTGATACCGCGCCGTCAGTTCCAGTCTTGTTGAGCTGACGGCGTGGATCATTTCGACGCTGCGTCCGAAGCGATTGACAGATCCCAGCGCATCGATT
>Ga0233429_1005452_pt1 | contig 10547 bp, 23 predicted proteins | sample SI_118_April2016_3_FD_179879 | JGI IMG/M metagenome (GOLD analysis project Ga0233429, IMG submission 179879) | Seawater microbial communities from Saanich Inlet, British Columbia, Canada - SI_118_April2016_135_MG | ecosystem: Environmental > Aquatic > Marine > Inlet | place: Canada: British... | reverse complement strand
AGAACCTTTAAGAGCAATCTCTGAATCATTCGGTAGCTTAATTGATAAGTCTGATTCATTTATAACCGCACCTTCATGCTGTCTCATTATTGCCCTGAGTATCGGCCATGTCGTACTCTTTAAACTTCTGTATGTTGGCCCTACTATCCATCTACGTTCCCCTGGTTGGATTTCTTTTGTTAATAGCCACATCAGACTTAAATAAGACTTTCCCCATCTGCGACCAGCTACCACCACTTTGAATCGATGTGGATCGAGAATAATACTCTTGCGTAAATCGTTTGCTTTCCAATTATTAGTCAAAGCTCATTATCTTGATTGGTTCAGTCTTGGTGGTTACTTCTTTGAATTCTTTTGCCTTACCCTCTGATCTATCAGATAGATATGATACTGCACCGAGACTTCCATTCATCGCCATTCTATACACTTTGCGGACCATCCGTTCTTTGTTTGTCTTGCCATCAACATCTTCTTCTTCAAATACTTCATTGATTATATCAGCCAACGCACCTCTCCTTCCATTAGGATTAGCGTTGTTTCCAGGCTTGAATTGCACACCAGCAGTATTTCCTTTGGCAAATTGCCCATTAGCCCGTCGATTTTCCGTCGTTTCACTCATCGACTAAAGCCATCACAAGAGGTTTGTTTATTTTATCCATAAGATTCTTTACTTTTGGTGAATCAATTTCATATACATCGAACTCAAGCCGCCAGTTGTGAGTTGTCTTGAGGTTCTTAATCCCAACCAATTCTACATTGAGAGTTATACCCCTATCTTGTTTTTCGATGTCTGGCATTTTAATAGGCTCTCGAGAACCATACCCGTCATTCCTGTCTGTCGCTCTGCCATGTAATTGGTTTTTCGGCGAGTAGGGGGAACGGATCACCCCTTCACTTATATAGGGGCAATCACAACCTAATTATATGTTATTTTGGATGATTTCACACGCTTTATGGAAGATTTTCGATGCGTTTTGTTGCGTGTAACCGTTTAATTTTCCTATAGTTGTGAAATTATATCCCTGTACAATATGAAAAAATAGTATTTGTTTCTGTTCGGTTGTGAAAAGATGCCAAGATCGTTCAATGGCATAGCAATATCTGATTTCATCTAATTCAAAATCATCCCTTGCGAATAGATATTCTACTGTGATCTTTGTTACGTTTAATCTGTTTACTGCTTTTTTGGCTAATTCTGCCGCTTCTTCAAATTCATAGCCGTTATTGTCTGGTATTTCCATTAGTACCTCGGTATGTGGAATTATTTATAAATATTTTACCTTTTTAACATAATGATCAAAGGTATCTAATCGAAATGGCTTTGCGTACTCTTTCAGGTCTCGATCATATTTGAAATTATAATATCTGCTGTATTCATCACTCGAAAAATAACCATTAGGAACATAACGAATCCTAACCCCATGAACAATTTTTTTGTTTTCGGCAAATTTTTCATAAACATCTTTTGGTTCATCACCATTATACATTTCTAACCTTTTCCCTGAATTCAATCGCCTGATATTGGGAATTTGGTCATAATAACTATATTCCGTTCCTCTTATATCAAAATCCTTGATTAAATAATTTTTTGATTTATCCATATGTGTTCATCGTAGTATGTTATAGATTGTTTCGATCATTCGATGTTTTGCGATCTTACCTGATTCACCTTCTTTCAGTATTCTTTCGGTCATGGCGATCTGGATTCGCATTTTGTTTGTTTCTTCTTTCAGGAATATTATCTCACCCTCAGCTTCTGAGATCGCAATATCCTGTTCACCAACTTTATTTTTCAGTTCTTTTATTTCAGTTATGAATGGTATCTTCATTTGTTTTTATAATCCTTTATAGCGTAGAAAGCCAATGTAGAAAAGAAGATAAACATAGATGCACCCAACATAAAAACCCCAAGCATATATGCGTGTATTATCCATTCAGTTAGTTCAAGTATTATCATACATCCTCCCTTTAGGGGAAATTAAGGAGTTCAAATATCATGCCTTATTTTCCCTATTATTATGTGAATTGGTAATTTTTAATCCCCAGAGTTTTTCAATGTCTGGATATGGAACCCAACAGAATTTATCTTTTTTACCATAGATAGATCGATCATAAGTGAAATAAGGAATTTTCGCATATTGAGTCCTTTTAGATTTTGAATGGTATCTTTCCCATAATTTCTTTTTTATCATATACCATAATGATTGTCTATCTACTACAAGCCATGAATATTTTTGCCTTTTAAATGCAATAGCATCAGCCTTACCTCTTACCCATCCAGGATGACCAGAAATGCCCACATATTCTACACAAGCCATTTCATCCTGTGGTTCAGTATCCTTGCGATTAAACATCTTCATATCTTTTACATCAAATCTCAATCGTTTTCCCTGTAGTATCCCCTCAACATCCCAATGATCATATAAATCCTGTTCCTCGGTAGCCTTTATCACATCTTTTAAATTTTCAGCAAATTCATCTTCAATTAGTTTACCTTTGTTGATGTGATCAGACCAACTCAATTTTTGGTTTTTTCTGCATGATCTTCAAGAATATGAAAGCACATATCAATTAGACCAAGCACTCCGCTTATAGTTGGATTTATATACATATCCTCATTTGAACGACTATCTACCATTTTAATATTTCCAACCTTTTTATTAAGATCACTATAAATGCTCTTGTCTAAAAGCATCAATAGTTCCAGTCCTCTTTTATTCATTAATTCTCCCTTCGGTTGTTATCATTCGCTTTGTATATTTCATATTAGGATTTTCATAACGGATTTTGTTCAAATTCATCTCATCAGACCCATCCCAAGCTCTGTTTTCTTTTCTTCGTAAATCTTTTAAAAAATCATCTGTGCCATTTTTGATTGATGTAGGTAATACCTTCAATTTGACATACCCTAATTTCAGCTTAAAAGGCTTTTTTCTTGTAAATAATTGCTCATCAAATCCACGATCTTTTACATATTCTTTTGCATCTTTTCTAAAATCTTCCATGAGTTTTGTTGTGTCTAAAATGAACTCCAATAGATCATCTTTAGGTCGATTGACATCAACTTCAATTATATATTCCATTCTATTCTCCCTTTAATTTATCCGAATAATGATATATTTTCTTCATGGAATGTTGCAAAACCACGTTCTTTTATTTCATCATTTACTGTTTTATTTTTTTTAATCCACACTTTCGCCTGTTTGTGAAAATCCTTTTTAATTTCAAATCCATATGCCTTGCGATTTAAATTGTTTGCGGCTATCAATGAAGATCCGCTACCAGCCAATGGATCAATTACTACTTCTCCTTCATCTGTGAATATTTTAATTAGTTTTTCCAGCAGTTTAATAGGTTTTTGTGTTGGGTGTATTTTCTCATAAAGTTCGTTTTTATCATCAGTTTCCCAATCCATAATATTAAATACCATTTTTCCGTTATTATTGAATTTCGGTAGCTTATCTCTGTAAAAAACTAACGCATATTCAGCGTTTCCTACAATTCTCATATTTGCTTTTAATACTTGTGCTGAGAAGTTTTTGCGAAACACTAAATTAATATGTCCGTTTATCCCATATCTTTTAGCAAGTTCTATTAAATACATTTGCTGATCGAAAGCACAAAATACAATCATCGCTGGTGCTTGTCCTCTTTGCTTTGGTTCTTTTCTCATCATTTTACTGCAAAAGTGCATAAATTCTGCTGGCTTAAAATCTTTATCTGTATCAAAAAATTCTTTTCCAGCAAGTTCGCTTTGCCCGTTTTTATTATCACCTCCCACATACCAAGCTGGATTTGATCCATAGGCATTTATGCCTACATTGTACGGAATATCCGCAAGGACTAATTGAGCTTTCGGAATCCCATATCCTTTGAAATTCTGATAATGGTCATTAAACAATTTGCAAGGATATTGCCTAATTGCATCCCTATTTGATTCATTTTCCATTCTGTTCTCCCTTTAATTATATCCCCACCTCGGTAGCACCCACCAGGTCGCTCAACCATTTCATTTGCATCGGTTTTCATAGCCCAAAAGGACTAATTCAAAAGGCAATTTGCACTTTAGATGGGGAATCATTTTGGTACACTTCTCATGTTGGTTTGTACCGTATTTGAATTCTTTTTGTGCCTGATATATGGTGTGCGGCAATTCAAACATCTATATACAGGAAATTTATTAGCGGCTGTGAAATAACTTGAATCTGTTTCCTCAAGATGTTCGGATGCACAATTCGGGCAAGTATCTTCATCCATTAGCACACCAAGATTCGGATGGTTCTTGATATATGGCCTGACTTTTAAATACAATTCTTCAAGACCAATCACATCAAATTTATTATAATAAAGCATATCATCCAGAGCTTTAGAATTACCAGTTACGCAATTCTTCCATAATTCAAATCCACCGAATTCACTAACATTAATTTTATTGGTTAATCCGAAATATTTAGTGAGATAATCCTGTTTGTAAGACGGTAAGGCAAACTCCCTTCTGGTGATCTTTAGCGTGTCAATCGTTCTGTATGGTGATGGCGGCTCAATTCCGTTTGTTATGAATCTGGCCTTAATCTTTCGATCATCGAATCTATCTAAATTATGGCCTATAATTATATCAGCATCATCTAATAATTTATGGATTGATTGGACGATCCTTTTATCGTTTCGTTCCATCGCTTCATCTGCTGTAACCACATCAGATTGCGTTTCTTCATCATATAGCCATTTCGCCACCCAGCTCAGAATACACCAATCCTTGATGACGTTTCCATGAGGTATGAACTGCTTATATAGTCCCCAGACATAGACTTCCATCGGTGCAGTTTCAATATCTAAAAGTAATATTCTGGGCAAATCTCCTGTATTTCTAACCTCATCATTTAAAGTGATGCTGAATTGCCTACTACAACCGAGACAATTATATCTCTGTGAGATTTTTGCCCCATCAGTTTGTGAATAATAAAATCCCTTTTTTTGTGCATGACCGTTACCGCAATTCGGACACTTCATTTATTAGTCTCCTTCTTCCATTGCTGAATATTTCCAGCCTGACTCAAAACCCCATATAAACATGAATTTTTCAAGATCACTCAATTCTTCATTACCTATCATTACAATTCCTCTATTATGTTTTTCTAATCTTTTTAATGCAATTATTTCCACCTCATCTTCGGCCTTTTGTATTATTTTTTTGTATCTTTTAATGATTTTATAAATCCCAGATTTATCTTTGCCTAAAATCTGTGCTATTTCTTTTGGTGTGCTACCAGCTATATCCAGATCATATACCTCAGACTGAGTTTTACTTAAAATTTGTTCTTTTCTGTATTTTATCATCATTTACCCTCACATATTTCACAGATTACTTTTTCTTTTCCGTATGAAACAAAATCATCATAGAATACACAAGTTCTCTTGCTTGTATTCCTGGTGACCGCAAAATCCACTTCATAGCACTTTCTACATTTAGGACAATATTTTATTCTTAGATCAGCTTGTACGGCATCACGATTGCTTTTCTGTGCAACCGTTTTAGGTTTGTAGAATGTATGATAGATCATTTTGCCATCCTGGTTAAATCGTAATCAGCACCAACGCTTTTTAGATATGCCGCATGATTCTCAAGCATCTTTTCTTTTGTTAATTTCTTTTCTTTTATCGCTTGAATATCATCTTGGCACATTTTCAGGAATATATGCAGTTGGTCTTTTTCATTTGTCGGTAATGGTTCAACAGGATCATATACTTGATTTATTACTGTTTGCTTTTTATCGAATATTGCTCGGATTCTTCCCAATTTGGGAATCTGTCCAGATAGCTGACCATTCGGCGGTGAACACTCGTGCATAATATCAACCCATCCAGCCTTTACCGTATCCAATGAGTATTCCATGATCAAGCCGATCAATTCGTTATATAGCGGCCGTGATCCCTTTATGTCCAGGAATTCAAATAGATCATCAACTCTTAAACTTGCTTCCTGTGTAGACGTTTTTTTCATAGGTCTCCTTTGGTTTTATAAAATCTGATCTCAACCAATTCCGAAATGCAGATTTATAATTAGCGTATCTTTTTCCGTTTGCTTTTAAATAGTCCTGAAATTTATCGAATTCAATCGAAACATCAACCTTATCAAATTCAGCCTGTAATAAATCTAATTCTAATCCTATTTTTTCAAGCTGATTTTTTTTAGAAATTTCACGTTTTTCTTTATCTTTAACTTTATCTTGGTCTTGGTCTTTATCTTTGTCTTTGTCTTTAGCTTCATATAAGGGCCTTATAAGACCCTTAAACAACCCATATCTTTTTAGGATATTAATTACAGAATTATGTACTCTATTGGATTCATCTAATCCACGATATTGGAATTCAATGAAGTCTTTAATGAACCATCTTTTGCCATCATCGAACTCATGATATTGCTTTACGAATGTTTCTCTAATTTCTGATTCTTTGATTCCGTTGCAGAAATATGAAGCCAGTTCAAAATCCACTTCCCAGATACCAGCATGATCGCATTGATCCAATACATACATCCAGAATACTTTATGATCATTCTTTAATTTACGGAACCAAATCTTCTTCCATTTATCGGTGTCGGTATATCTTTTAGGCATTTTGTCTCATCCTTTTATTATTCATTTTCCAGCATCAATTTTAATTCTTTTCTGAATTCATTATTGATAAAATCTCGTTTCTTTTTAATTATATTGGAACGTGTATTCAATTCTTTAAATTTTTTCTTGCCTAATCTTTTTATCATGAATTCTGTATGCTCTAAAGGTCTGCCACCTAAAAACCTATGGCATCCATAACATAATGCAGTACAATTATCCAGATCATAACGGGTTGCCCACTTACCTCTGCCATGAAAATGGCTACAATGCAACCCCATCCGAGATGTTGAACTTGTTGGATCGAAACCTTTTGAGCATCTTTGACAAGTCCAACCATCTCTGGAACGGATGATCTCCGAGAATAAAACATCTTGGGGCCATCTTTTAATCATTAGAAGGGCAAAGTGCCATCTTTTTTATTTTCAATCAGGTTCAAGACAATCTGAATATTCTTAAACAATAGATCGTATTGATCTTCTCCTATTTCAGATGTAGTGAAATCAAGCCCTTGACAGACAATTTTAACAGCTACCTGGCGATGAATATCATGCGTTCTTGCATCACTCGTTACTTCTGCTGGTTTCACATTAGCAACTGTTTTAACTGATGCTTCACCTTCTTTATGAACACCCCAAGTTGTAGGCTTGGTATCATGTTTGATGATTCTGATGGTATCACCACGACCATAATCAGAAGTGATCATATCGTTCAAATCTGGTGATGCAAACATGAGTGTATCTACATTATTATTCAAAACAGTATGTGAGAAATACGTTCCATGTGTTCCTTCATTTTCAAAGCCCTTATCGAACTTTAAAGTAACAATCACGGGTTCATTCGGATTGAATGTTATTTTTGGTTTATCTGGCATCATAGCCTCCATAGGTTTATTAGTAAGTGAATTATCATCCCCACAATTAGGTATGGGGCAATCTTTTGCAGATAGAACATAAATGTCCCTATCCATAATTCCAATTTATCAATCATTATTTCTTCAGGATTCATGCAATAATCACAAGTCCTTTCATCCAGATCATAATATCTTTCATCTACTTGGTTTTCACATTCGCAACAAGTCCAATTCATGATGCCCCCTTTAGTCTTTTTAATACATCCCTGGTTATATCAATCTTCGGGCCGTTTGGGTATTTCAATACTAATGATAATTGCGGCATTCGGTGTTTGTATTGATCGAACCTATCATCTATATCCCATAGTAATTCATTTAATGTATCCCCATTAGCATTACAGAAACTAAATCCAAATTCAGTTTCGTATTGTATTTCTGCATGGTACTTAAAATCAAATGGTACATTCATATCTTCACCTCTTTTATTATTACACCAACATCCAACCTTTCAAGGATTTTAACCAGTTTTCTCATTAGCCTAACGTATATATGGCTTTTCATAGTTTCGGGCTTTACGATAGTAAATTTCACGTTCTCAGCCATTCAGGGCCACCCTCTTGACTTCATCAGACCACTTATCCATACATGGATCGCAAACATAGATTTTATCAGATTGACAATGTGAACATCTATGATCTTTGAAAGTATCAGAATCACGTTTAATTAATCTTTCCAATTCCTGATCCATGATCTTATCAATATTCTCCACTTTATTACTTACGCTTTTTAACAATCCGATTAATTGATTTTTATTCAAGCCTTCGATTTCAGTTTCAGTATCCGAATAGATTGATAATAATTGATTCTTTAATAATCTCAAGATCACCAATTCAGGTGATTCCCAAGATAGTTTTTTACCAAGATATATTAGTTTCATGGCTCACAATCTCCTTTCGTTGCTTATTATTTCATTCATTTCATTAATAACAGATTCCCTGTGGTCTTCTCTGTTAATATGATTGTATTGCCCATATTCTGTTTTAAATTTATTTCCACATACTTTGCATCCGTAATAATGAGGAGCATCATCTACATTAAAAGACAATAAGTTTAATTGTGCTTTTATTTCGGTCATTGACTTAATCATATCACTCACCTCCTTTTACTGACATGATTTTTGCCTTGTTCCAAAACTGCCCTAACTCTACATCACCACTCATATCATAACCCCAATCATCCCCAAAGATAGTTTCTTTTACTTTTTTACGAGCATCCGCTTTGCTGGTCGCATCATCTACATAAATAGTCTTTTCGACATAACTCGGGATTCTAACAACTACTTTATATTGTTTCATATCACTCACCCCCAGCTTTTAATGAATCAAGATATTTTTTCCACTCTGCATAGGTACCGTTTGGGTTTGAAATACACCATTCGCCCCATTTTTCCATAACAAGTTTCGCTGGAGCATAACTTGGCATCTTTACCGATTTATCAATAAAGTTATTTATTATTGTTTGTTTCATTGTCTCATCTTCCTTTAGCGACACGGAGGGGGCTTTTATATGCGATGAGACATTGGCCAGGATGGCCGAGAAGCCCCCGAGTGTGTCGTAATGTTTGTTATTTGATTGTCTCATCGTTGTAAGTATAATATCCAAACAGTTAATATACAAGAAAAAAAAGCGACCATTTCTGGCCGCCTTTATTTGACAGGAATGATGGGTTAGGTTAAAACTCTTCTTCTATCCTCATCGATATATTAAATGTATCCAAAGCAACTTGAGTCATATCAAGGCTATTTTGCCCAAACCTTGCAAAAAGATAATCTGATTCCGCTGTAGAACTACCATCAGATGTAAATATAAATGGCAATAGATTGCCGCTCGTTCTATTCCAGACATCGGCTACTACTGTATCACTTGCAGATACTTCTGATTTATAATCTGAAGGCATAACATTACTTGAATCTAAATATGAAAAACTCATATCATAAGCCATTCTACCACCATATACATAATAACTTTGAGATGACTGTACAAATGGTGTCTGATTGCCTGTACCTACATATCTACGACCTCGATGCGTTGCATTACCATACCTTTGCCCACCAGCGGATTCTTGAACATTCACACCATCATACATGATAGAACGATTCACACTTAAATCTGGTGATCTCGGCATATCGTAGAATTCACCAAAGATTACGCAACCAATTTTTAAATCGTTTGATGTGTCAAATTTACCATTTCCAGCAGTATGAGCAGATGCTCCCGTTTTTCCTTCAAATTGAATCCCCCAATATCTATCGCTTGATGCTGTAAATGTTATAATTGTCGAACCATCCGTTGCTGGGGTAATGAAATTATTGTCAATACTATCTGCATTAACTACTTCAGTTACACTTGATATGGCGGTCCCACCAGTTAAATCATCATTATTGATATTGCTTTCAGTTCCGCTGTGTCCTATCCTTAATTTGGCATCAGCGGTTTGCATATTGTGATTCAGGATAGCAATAAAATCTATGTTGAACCCACCGCCAGTATCCATGTTGACCAAAACGTGGTCATCTTGTAATGTCGTGGTTGATGATGTATCCCAGCTACATTGATTCATGGGCTTTAAATCAAACAATTCTGCTTCCGATCCTTGTGTGAAAGTGCTGATTAAGTTTGAGCCACTCATCAAATCGAAGTTGGCATTCTGAGCTGTTCCAGTTGCCATCCTGTGATTCGCCAAACATGGGTAAAATCTTGGAGTTCTTATATCTACATTAGCCATTTTAATCTACCTTTAATGCTGAAATAGAACAGCCATTAACTTTCTTACTGATACTCTGAATAATAAATACATCAGAGCTGAAGGCTGTTCCATATAGTTTTAAATTTGTGTCCCAATTACTAAATGAGATGAAATCTGTAATTTCTAAATGATTGTATTTCGGTGTGACAATATCAAAATCAATTATAACCTTTCTATCCTTATAATGATCCTTGTATGCGTTCCGTAAATTATCAGCAGTTGTTGAATCTAAAATACAATCTGCATCCAATTCCAATGTCAAGGTGTCACCGAA
>Ga0233429_1005445_pt1 | contig 10557 bp, 8 predicted proteins | sample SI_118_April2016_3_FD_179879 | JGI IMG/M metagenome (GOLD analysis project Ga0233429, IMG submission 179879) | Seawater microbial communities from Saanich Inlet, British Columbia, Canada - SI_118_April2016_135_MG | ecosystem: Environmental > Aquatic > Marine > Inlet | place: Canada: British... | reverse complement strand
TCATCGCCGATACAGTTGGCTTGTGCGGGGGATAAATGCAGCGCCGAATTCACCACCTATTGCCTGCAGCCGGAACGACACGCACCCGTGCGGGGTACCAACTATTTCCTGACGGAAAAAAGCCGCATTGCACTAACTGCCATTGACAGGAACGGCAAAGCCATAGCCCTGTCGCCGCACAAGGACCTGCGCTTTCAGTCCCTACGCAGCCATTCTGCGGTCAGCATCAGCCTGGCCCCCGGCCTGGTGCAACGCCTGGGCCTGAAATCCGTCTCCCTTGCCCTCGCGAACAATATCACCCTGACACCAGAGGCAGAACAGGGTGACGACAATCCCATCACGGCGGATGAATTGGCCTTGGTGGAGACGGAGCTGCGCCCCGTCGGCAACTATGTCGTTGATCGAAACTCCACCGGCATGGCCGCGGCCCATGTGACCAATCGACTGGTCAATTATCTGCCCAAGGTGGAAGATAACGCCCACGCGACAGCGGAACATTGGCGTGGCCTCATGGCCCAGGCCCGCGATGACGGCCTTTCTCCCGATGCCGCTCATCTGGCCCAAAACGCCTTTGATTTATGCCGTTTCTACGCGAACCAGTCTGTACAGGGCGATATGCGCTATTGCATGCAGGGTCAGCATGATCGCCTGATGAAAGTTCTGAACTCCGACTATTGGAAGGCCGTGAAGACCGGCAGCTAAACCATTTTATAGGTTAAACTACGCCGCCTTTTGCGCCACGGCCCATTCACCGCGCATCCATTCGACGCAGGCGATGGCCTGTTCGAACAGGGAATAGCGGCAGCCTTCGCCATAATCCAGGTTAGGGATGAATTCGGTTGAAATCTGGCCCAGGGGGCTGTCGTCGTGCTGGGCATGGTGGGCCAACAAGCCGCGTACGACTTCCTTCCACGGCTCTAGTGCCTCCCTCCGCCAGGGGCTGTGATAGGCACCTGGGGCGGGTTCAACGAAGGGATATTGGATGCCCCTGCCGTGATTACCCGCATCGTCTTTGGCATCCAGGTTCAGGGGATTATTCGGGATGGCGGCGCGGGCATGGCAATGGCCGACCCAGTTGTTGGCGACCCATTCGCTGCAGACATCGCCGTCCTTGAAGGGATCCAACACCAATTTTCCCGCTTCCACATCGCCGCGAATATCCAGCACGTCCTGTTCTTTCGGATTGTCCATTTTGAAGATTACGTGGCTATGATCCAAGGTCATGCGGAAAGGCAGCCCGCGCGCTTCGATCTTTTTGCCAACAGGAGTGACGCGGCGAAAATCCTCGGACCACATGTTTACGTGCACTTCCAGGCAGGGCATCACGCCTTGTTTGTCACCCAGCGCCACCGCACGCTCGTAAAAATCAGCGATCTCCTTATCGCTGACCAAATCCCCGGACGTGTTCCGGGCCAGAACCTGGACATTGTGCACGGTCGAGCCGAGATCACCCGCGACGGCCAGGTTTTTCGCCAACAGATCCTCGTCCTGGCCGATTTTATAGAACCAGCCGCTGCCCCGCACAGGCAGGCCATATTTGGCGGCGGCAGCGCGAAAATCTTCTATTTCGTGAGGATCCGGCGTTTTATCGACATAATCGAAAACGCCCGCGTCACGCACCATGGCAAACCGAGTATCGATATCAGGCATACCATCCGCCTCACCATGACGAATGCCGTTGGTTTGAATTCCGAATAGAAGTTCTTTGGCCATGATAGGCACCCCCAGAGTGTCATATTGCTTTACCCAAGACTCCGGCTTCGGGGAGAAAATTGCAAGGGCGTCGAGCCAATTGTTCTAGATCATTGCAATTGTTGCGGTGGCACCGTAAATCCTCAGCAAGATGCTAAAAAGACAGCTCAAATTCTACGGATCAATCCGCCGCACCATTGTGTGGATCGCGGCCCTGTCTTTGTGCCTTAACGCCTTGCTGCCCGCGATGGCCATGGCCGTCGCCGTGGATGGCAGCGAAAGCATCATCATTTGCACGCCAAATGGCTACAAATCCATTCGCCTGAGCGAAGACGGCAGGCCCGTCCCCTCCCAGGAACAACAGGATCGGGCGTTTGGCGGCCACGATTGTACGGCCTGTGCGGGTTGCAGCCATTGTACCGTCCCCCTTGCCGCATCCACCCCTATTGAGGCGAGCAGAAATCCGGCGCACCACCGCCTCCAACAATTCGAAACACCCAAGACCGCACCTCAGCGCAATCATCCGGCCCGGGGGCCACCTCACTTCGCATAATCCAACACAATTTGTTTTTTTTGGACTTATTCGAGGTATCTGAACATGAAGACCCTACTGACAGCGGGCGCTCTGGCGCTATCACTCATCACACTTGCCATCACGCCGTCGGCCGCCATGGAATACAAGGCCGGCGACATCACCATCACCAACCCCTGGGCCCGCGCCACACCGGGCCAGCCGCGTAATGGCGGGGCCTACCTTATGATCAAAGGCGGTGCCACAGACGATCAATTGACGGGGGCTGAAACCCCCGTATCAAAAAAGGCAGCCATACATGGCCACAGCAACGAGAACGGCGTCATGAAAATGCGCGAAGTTCACGGCCTGGACGTTCCTGCGGGCGAAATGGTCATGTTGAAGCCAGGCGGTTACCACGTCATGTTGATGAAGTTGAAACATGCCCTGAAGAAAGGCGGCAGCTTTCCCTTAACCCTGCATTTCGCCAAGGCGGGCGACGTCACTGTCGATGTCCGGATTATGGGCGTCGGTGCTATGAATGCCGAAACTAAATCCGGTCACGGTGGCCACGGCGACCACAACACCCATGGCAAGATGAAAAAGCACTAATTACGGAAAACCCCGCCATATAGCTCTGTGCAGGTTGAAATAGCCACCCTGGGTTACCTTCAAGTGCGGTGCCGTATGGCGGTGGAATTCCGGCAATTTGTGGAACGGTATTGCCTTTTGGGCGTGATGCTCCGCGTGGTAGCACATATTCCAAGTGAGCTTGCGCATAGCGGCGGTAGTGAATGTTGTCCGGGTGTTGGCCAGCATATCGGGGATCTGCGGGCATTGCCAATGTTCCGCCAATAAAAATGCCCGCAGAAACGGCTGCCCAATAAGGGCCGGGTAGACCCAAATCAGCAATAACTGTTCACCGGCGAGGGCAAAGGCAATGACGTAAAGGGCCAGAAACCATCGCGCTTCCATTGCAACGTGGTTCTGTGCCTTGCGTGGGACAAATTCACCGATATTCCGGCCATGGGTATGACCAAGCAGATCCTGAAATCGCGAGGCCCAAATAGGAATGCCGGACAAATAGACAATATATTCGATCCGGCTATCGGGCTTTTCAATGGCCAGTTCCGGGTCTTTGTCGGCCAGATTGGTAAAGCGGTGATGGGCGATGTGAAAATAGCGGAACCAGATCGGCGGCAACAGCAAAAGCCAGCCGCAAAAGAATGCCACCGCATCGTTGCACCATTTGCTGCGAAACGCCGTGCGGTGGACGGATTCATGCAGGGGCGCGAACAGGAAGATCAGTAAAATGCCCTGGGGCAGCAACAGTACCGGCCACAAGGGAACCTTTGCCAAAATCAATGTGGATGTGATCGCCAGCAGTCCCAGGTGACCGGCCAAGTGCACCGCCCCCCGCCAGTTGGAGGTGACAAGCAGCGCCGACCATTGATCCCTACTTAGGTTCGGCCTGCCAAGCGTAGTCATGCCTTGCCCCTTCCTCCGTGATATAGCCGTCAGCCATATCCTCCCTGACGGCTTCAGGATCACGCGCATCTACCGGGCCGTAGCCGCCCGCGCCCGACAGGCGGAAACTGACCACATCGCCTTTTTTCAAATCATACATGCCCTTTGAATGCAAAGGTTCCGCATTACCGTCCGGATTCAAAAAGGTTTCGCCCAAGGCACCAGGCCCGCCACCAAACAGGCCATAGGGCTGAAAACGATGGCGGTCGCCCAGGTGCGACAAAACAGCGGTGGAGTTCAACAGTTCAATATCCTTGCGTAGACCGCAACCGCCGCGCCATTGCCCGGGCCCGCCGGTATCGGGGATGAATTCCAGGCGGCGTATCCGGACCGGGTTATGGGTCTCGTGCACCTCCACTGGAATGTTCGAGCAATTCATCACCGGGCTTAATGCCTCAACACCGTCCCTGCCCTGACGCCCGCCGTAACCCGCGAGGGAAAGGTCATACATTACGAAGGGCCGGCCGGTATCATCATGGATGCCACCAATATTGGGGTTCGACCAATGGGAAAAGGCCCCCATGGCCCTATGTGGCAGGGCCTGGGCAATAGCACCATTGATGGCATCGAAAATGCGTACCTGCAATATAGCCCGCCCGCCCGAAGGTGCAGGGAAGGCCGGATTAAAAAACGACCCCTCCCGTGCGGTCACGGTAATGGGCCGCATGTTGCCCTCTGTCTGCGGTTGCAGGGCATCGCAAAAAACCTTGATGGCAAAGATGGCATAGGCGCGGGTGTAGTTGATGTAGGAATTGATGGCAGCAGGTACTGCGTCGGAGGAGCGGGAAAAATCGAGCTCCACCGCGCCGACACCGTCAAAGGTGATGTCCACGGAGATTTTGATGGGATCCGTGCCCGGGCCGTAATCATCCATACAATCATCGAAACTGTAAGTACCGCGAGGCACCGCTGCCAGGGCGGCGCGCATGGCGGCCTCGGATCGATCCAGTATAATCTCGTAAGCCTGCGCCAGGGTCGTATCGCCATGCTCGCGGAACAGTTGTTGCAGGCGGGAGGCGGCACTTAAATTCGCCGTATGCTGCGCCAGCAAATCGCCGCGCACTTTGTCGGGCATGCGTACATTGCCCAGAACCAGACGCAGGATGTCTTCGTCAATCTGGCCTTCACGGACGAAACGCACGGGCAGAATGCGCAAACCTTCCTGGAAAGCTTCCGTTACCCCATGAACTTTTTGCGAGCCCGGTGCCGCCCCGCCCATATCCACCTGATGGGCGGAACAGGCGACATATCCAACCAGGCCGTCGTCGACAAAAATCGGCATGACCTGAAAGGTATCCGGGAAATGGCCGGAACACATGAAGCTGTCATTCAACAGAATGCTGTCGCCGGGGCGCAAAGTGTCGGGCGGAAAGTATTCGATAGCGTGCCGGGCACAGGCGGTCATGGAGCCGAGATGGCCGGGGCTGAAATTGCCCTGGGCAATCAGGCGTCCCGTGCGGTCGAACAAGGCGGTGGCGAAATCATCTCCCTCCCGCACCCCTTCGGAAAAGGCGGTGTTGCGCAAAGTGGTGCCCAATTCCTCGGCAATGGACATCAAGGTATTCCAGATCACGGTCAGAGTAATCGGGTCCACTGATTTATCACGCGTCATGATGCCGCCCCCTCAACGTCTATAATCAGATGGCCATTTTCGCTGATCCGCGCCAGGTCTCCCGGCAGGACCACTGTCGTACTGTCAGGATCCTCGATGATCGCGGGGCCGGATATTGTTTCACCCTTGGCCAGGGCCGCGCGGTTAACGATCCGCGTCTCGACATAGCCGCCAGCCTCGGGGAACCAGGCGGGGCGGCTGCCGCTGCGGGCTCCCTCGTCCGCTGTTTCATGACTTCGGATCGGGCTGCCTTCATGACCGCTGGGCAGGGTCGCCACCAAGGTCCAATCCACGGCCTCGATACGGGCTTCGGGATCCAGGAATTTATGCTTTTGCATATAAGCCTGATTAAAGGCGGCGATGGCCTGATCACCGAAGTCATCCCCGATCGCACCATCAGGCAAATCGACCTGAACCTCAAAGCCCTGCCCGGCATAGCGCATATAACCCCGGCGCGACCATTGCGGCGCTGCGGCACTGCCGAATTGTTCTATGTCATTGCGCGCCCTGGCTTCCAATTCCTCATAGACAGCGGCGATGGCGGGCCCCGCATCGCCATTCAATTCCATCACCCTGGTCATGGAAACATCTATACGGGGGGCTGCCTGTAGCAGCCCAATAGCGGACCCGACACCGGCGCCATGGGGCACGATCACCGTTGGGATACCCACCGCACGGGCCAGACGTGCAGCGTGCAATGGCCCGGCACCGCCAAATGCGATCATGGCATAACGCCTGGGATCGCGCCCCTGCTCTACCGAAACAATGCGCAGGGCATTTTCCATGTTCATGGTGGCAACAAGATGAATACCCCAGGCAGCCTGGCCCAGGTCTAAATCCAACTTTTCGCCAATTGCCGCCATGATACCGGCCTCAGCCGCAGCCTTGTCCAAGCGCATGGTCCCGCCGTTGAACCAGTCAGGATCAATATAGCCCAACACCAGGTTGGCATCGGTGATCGTCGGGGCCCAGGTGTCGCGGTTGCGGTCACCCCGGCCATAGCATATGGGCCCCGGATCAGCCCCCGCACTTTCCGGGCCCACGGCAATCATACCCATATCGACCCGGGCGATGGAGCCGCCGCCGGCACCGATCTCCAACAATTCCACAGCCGGGACATTAATGGGCAGGCCGCTGCCCTTTTTATAGCGCACATGGTCGATCTCAAACGTCGGCATGATCGCCGGCGCGCCATTATCTACCGCCCCCAGTTTGGCCGTGGTACCGCCCATATCGAAGGTGATGACGTGATCCCGGCCCTCACTTTTACCAACGATGCCGCCCATCAGGACGCCGGCGGCAGGCCCGGATTCGATAATCCGGATGGGATAGGATTTGGCGATAGTGGGGGACACCAAGCCGCCGCTGGATTGCATCACAAACAAATCTTTGGTGAAGCCAAGTTGTGCCAAAGCACCCTGCAGCTGGGTGATGTATTGTTCGACAATGGGTTTGATATAGGCATTGGCGGCGGTGGTGTTGGTCCGTTCGTACTCACGAAATTTCGGCGCGACTTCGGATGAGATAGAGACCGACAGCCCCGGCGCGCGTTCATGAATACGGGCCCGGATGGCCTGTTCGTGGATCGGATTGGCATAGGCGTGCAGCAGGGATACCGCCACTGTTTCCCGGCCTGCGGCAACCAGGGCATCAATGGCCCGGTCGACGGAGGCCATATCCAGGGACAGCACCACATCGCCGTTGTGATCCAGACGCTCCAGCACCTCAAATATATGCCGGCGGGGCACCAGCGGTTCAGGCTTTTCAATATACAGATCGTACGTCTCGAAGCGTTTTTGCCGGCCAATGATCAAGACATCACGGAAACCATCTGTGGTGATCAAACCGGTTGCTGCCCCCTTGCGTTCCAGCACGGCATTGGTGGCCACGGTGGTTGCGTGGAGGACGCTGTCAACGGCTTCGGCCCCGATATCAGCCCCGATATCAGCTTGGCGGAAGAGAACATCCAGCCCCGCCAGCACGGCCTGGCTGGGGTCTTTGGGTGTCGACGGGACTTTGAGAAAATGACTGGCCCCGCCATCTTCTCCGCCATCACTCAGAACGAAGTCGGTGAACGTGCCACCGATGTCAAAGGCAACCCGGATCATTATGCCGTCGTCAGCTCCGCGTGCGCTTGATCAAGGGTTTTGGACAACATCGCCAACATATGGTCGACTTCATCCTCGGTGATAATCAACGGCGGGGCAAAGGCCAGACGATCACCAATGACCCGCAGGATCAGGCCATTCTGACGCCCGAACTTGTCGGCTGCGGCACCTGCCGTACCCGCCTCGAACGGGGTTCGCGTGGCCTTGTCCGCCATCAGTTCCATACCTGCCAAAAAGCCGACGCCCCGCACATCGCCCACCATCGGGTGCGCCGCCAAAGCCTGCAAACCGGACAACATGCGTCCGCCGACCCGCTGGGCCCTCTCAACAATATCCATTTCCTCATAGATATTGATGACCTCCAGGGCCACCGCCGTGGTGACCGGGTGGCCCGCGTGGGTATAACCATGGGCAAAAGCCCCCAGCTTGTCGCTTTGGGCCAGCATGGCCTGGTGAATTTTCTCATTCACCATCAGGGCCGATATGGGTTGATAGGCCGCCGAGAGAGCCTTGGCGCAGGAAATCATGTCGGGCTGTAAATCAAAGGTCTGGCTGCCCCACCAACTGCCCGTGCGGCCAAATCCACAGACCACTTCGTCAGCGATGAATAACACATCATACTTTTTCAAGACCGCCTGCATTTTGGCGAAGTAGGTCTTTGGCGGCACGATGGCACCGCCTGCGGCCATGACAGGCTCGGCAAAGAAGGCGGCAACCGTGTCGGGCCCTTCCGCCAGGATCAGATTTTCCAACGCCTCCGCCATACGGGTGGCAAATTCCTCCTCGCTCTCCCCATCCCTATGCTGGCGATAATAATGGGGGTACTCCGTATGCCGCATCATGGGCAATGGCAGGGGAAAATCCGCGTGCATGTCCGGTTTGCCCGAGACGCTGACGGAGGCAATGGTACTGCCGTGATAGCCCCTCTCGCGGCCAATGATTTTGATTTTGTCAGGCCGGCCCATGGCGGCCTGATAATACCAGGCCAGCTTCACCGCCGTGTCATTGGCTTCCGAGCCGGAACATTGGAACAACACCTTGGACATTGGCACCGGTGCCAGCTGGATCAGTTTTTCGGCCAGGTCGATGCTGCTCTCGTTCGCGGTGTGGCGATAGGTATGATAATAGCCAAGTTTGCGCATCTGATCATAAGCCACCTTGGCAATCCGTTCGTTGGCGGAAAAACCCAACGCCGCACACCACAAACCCGCCACCGTTTCCATATAACGGTTGCCGTTTTCGTCCGTCACATAGACGCCGTCACCGTGGCTGACGATAACCGGGCCAACTTCGGCATGGCGGCGCAGATTGGTTTGCGGATGGATATAATAGGCGATGTCCCGCGCGGCGGCGGAATTAGGCATGATGTTCATGGATGGCTCCCGACATTGGAAAATTCAACGTCCGCCAGTTTAGACTCTAGTTGAAGGCCGGCGCTATCTCTTCTTGAAAGCGGTGCATCTGCTCACGCACCATTCCATCAGGCTTGTTGCCGACGTTGAAGTACAAAATGACCTCCTCAATCCCGGCGGCTTCCACCCGTTTCAGGCTATCGATGATCTTGGCCGGGGAGCCGATTAGTATGGAACGTTCACCCAAATCTTCCTTTTTCATATTCTGCAGGATAGCCACGATATCCATGAAATAGTGCATGGTGGGGGGTGCCTTGGCCAGGTCATCGGGAAAGGCGGGCAGAACACAATGACGAAAATAATCCATCTGGCACTCCCGGCCATAGTCCTCCGACCCGGGATCGTCGGCAATATGGATGAAATAGCTGCACATGGCCCGGCCCGGCTTGTTGCCCCGCGCCTGGCACTTTTCCCGATAGCTCTCCACCGCAGGCTCCAACCCGCCATAGACCATACCGGCGGCAAAAGGTGCGTAGATGATATTCAGGCCATGTTTAGCCGCCATATCGGCGGAGGTCTCGGAGAATGAAGCGACATAAAAGGGGATCGGCTGTTGCACGGGCTTTGGCGTCATCTCCATCGTGGGGATGTCGTAGAACCGCCCCTTGTGGGACCAGGGGCCCGGCGAGTTCCAGGCCTTGAGGACCACTTCCATTCCCTCCTCGAATATCTCGGCTGAATCCATAAAAGGCGCGCCAAAGGGTGCGAACTCCCGGGCGTCATAACCACGCCCGGCGGCAAAATCCACCCGCCCGCCGGAGATCAGATCAATCGTCGCCCATTCCTCCGCCACGTGCAGGGGGTGATGCAGGGGCAGGACACTGACCGCAGGGGCCAGGCGAATATTCGTGGTTTCGGGGATAATGCTGGCCAACAAGGTGCCGGGACGGGAATTTACCCCGAGGGAGTCAAAATGATGTTCCCCGATCCAGGCGGAGTGATAGCCCAATTGATCCGCCAATATGGCCTGGGCCCTGATTTCAGCCACGAACTGGTTAGCGCTGCGCGGATTATCCGGATAGGCGTTATCCGATAGCGTGAAGTAACCGAATTTCATGATTGAGCATCCCGAATTATTGTTCAACTGATATTACGACACATATCACCAATCTATCGCCGGCAAAATTCGTCCTGGCGTTAACCATGAATATGCATTGCCTCGAATTTGCCATGTCGTATATTATGGTAAAAAAATAATTAAGGGTATTATGGGGGTAGGCTCGTCAGACAAAGGGTTGGGGTGTGATGTTTAGTGCAACGCGTATGATTTTCAGGACCGCTATTGGCCTGTCATTGCTGCTGGCTATAGCAGGCCCTGCAACCGCGGGATTACCGAAAATCGGTGTGCCGGCGGCGGTACGTCCAGCAGCCCACGGCACCCCACCTGGTGCGGAGGCGCGGATTTTGCAGGTTGGCCTGGACTTGCAAGCTAATGAGCAGATCGAAACCGGTGCCACCGGCCAGACACATTTGTTGTTCGTAGACGGCTCCACCATCTCCATCGGGCCAAATGCCTCGCTGCGTCTGGACAAATTCGTCTATGATTCCGAGGCAAAGGAAGGCGAACTTGTCGTCAACGTTTCCAAGGGCCTGTTTCGCTTTGTCGGCGGCAGGATCTCCAAGAAGAACGCCGTGCTGTTCAAGGCCCCGACCGCCGTGATCGGTATCCGCGGTGGCGTCGCCATCGTGCAAGTT
>Ga0233429_1005443_pt1 | contig 10559 bp, 9 predicted proteins | sample SI_118_April2016_3_FD_179879 | JGI IMG/M metagenome (GOLD analysis project Ga0233429, IMG submission 179879) | Seawater microbial communities from Saanich Inlet, British Columbia, Canada - SI_118_April2016_135_MG | ecosystem: Environmental > Aquatic > Marine > Inlet | place: Canada: British... | reverse complement strand
GATTATTGTCTGATGTCCCGTAATACCTGGGTTTATTTCATGGACAGGGATAGAGAACTCCTGCGTTCGGCAGGGATGAGTGATTAGGAAAGAACGTAAAATAGGCGATTATCGCCGCCGGAACCTGGGCCGGTATTCCCAGAAGCTGCAGGATGGCTTGGTGTATGTAGGAGCTGTTTCGCTGCGCGACAATCGGGCGTTTTGAAAAAAGCACGGTTGTGCTTCATGTGTGTCTTTTTTTCAGAATCTGGTATCATCGGACAGATCGGTGATGCCGGTATAAATTTCTGTGTTTATACAGAAATAAAATCTTGCGAGAGGAGAAAATGAAAGCGAGCTCAAAAATTTTAAGATCAATTGCTGGTCTGCTTCTAACGGCGGTTTTTTTATTGCCCTCAACAGCCTGGTCTCAGCACAGCAAAGTGAAAGTTACCTTCTTCTCCACGCCCTTCGGCACCCCCATGTACTCGCAGGCAGTTGCTTTCGAGGAAGTGTTCAAAAAGGCCAATTCCTGGGTTGATTTGAAAGCTCAGGAAACACCCGGATCCATGTATCAGATTCGATATTTTATGAAAAACCAGAAAAAAATGGCAGCAGGCCAGATCCCCCAGGCAGGCGCTATCGGTACTGTCGGTACGTTGCCGTATATTGTCGAAGGACGCAAACCGCTTACCAAATTCAATATCCCGACGCTCAGAGCGGGTTTCTCAATGGGTTCTTTCATCACCTTTTTCGTGACCTTTAACCCGGATATAAAAAGCCTGAAAGACCTGGAAGGAAAAAAAGTGGGGGTAGCCGAAAAATCCAGACCGTTTGCGGGGGCTATCAGTTTGGGGCCCTACTTCCGGAAAGGCCTGAAGAACTGGAAAAAAATCAATTGGCAGTTCCTGGGATCCGGAAATTCAAAGGATGCGTTGCTGAACAACAAAATCGATGCCCATTACGCCACCTTTACCAGTAGTGTCAAAGTGGCTGCTGACGGTAGTTTTTACACCGATGCCCTGGCACCCGGACCGGCAATCCTTGAGTTGATGAATACCGGCCGGAAGCTGTATTTCATCCCCTGGGATCCAGAAATGATTCGAAAATCTTATGATTTTTCCAAGGATATGATTACTTACCCGATTCTGATCAAAAAAGGAGCGCTTAAAGGCGTCAGCGCGGAGATTCATGGCAGGCTATCTGTTGGAATGTTTCAGGTTGACAAGAGCATGCCGGACGATGTGTTGCAGGAAATCATCCGGGTGCGCCATGAGTATCGAACGGAATTGGGAAGATATCACGGGACACTGAAAATGCTGCCGGAAAACCCTTATCCCGCTGGTACACCTGATAAACTGGTTCATCCTGGCGTGAAGAAAGCCATGAAAAACCTGGGCATTCCAGTTCCCGGAGAATAACCGATATGACAGAAACCGTTAGTCAAACCAGTCAGTCAAGACTGGATATGCTGATTGTAGGTGTTGGGATATTGATGGTTTTCTATCACATGCTTTCAGTATGGGTCCCCATGTTTGATGCCCTGCTGCATCAAAATGCTCATCTGGGATTCGCTTTTGTGTTGCTCTTCCTGGTTGCAATCAGACAGTCCGCAAAAAAATGGGAGAAAATCACGTTTACCGGTCTTCTTTTGATAGGTGTCATCGTGGTTGTCTATATGCATGTGGAGCAGGAACGATTGCATATGTGGGCCGGATATCCGGAGTCACTGGACGTGGTTATCGGTTTGGCGATGGTGAGTCTGATATTCTTTCTGACCTGGAAAAGCTGGGGCAGCATCTTTCCTATTCTGGTCTCTGTCAGTGTCCTGTATGCGCTTTTTGGTCACCTTATCGAGGGCGCCCTTGGACATCCCGAATTCGAACCAGGGCTGGTACTCTCAAATCTGGGGATCGGTTTTGCAGGAACCTACGGCATGCTGCTCAATGCGTCTGCCAATCTGATTTTTCTCTTTATTATTTTTGGCAGCCTGTTCGAGCTGGTCGGGATCGATCGATTCTTTATCGAAGTTGGCACCTTTCTGGGCCGACATTTGAGGGGAGGATCTGCCCAGACAGCGGTTTTTTCAAGTTCTTTCGTGGGCATGTGCACTGGGGCTGCAGCGGCTAACGTGGCGCTGACAGGTGCCTACACCATTCCTTTGATGAAGCGCACAGGTTTCAAAGGAGAGCATGCCGGCGCCATTGAAGCTGTCGCTTCCACCGGTGGGCAGTTGACGCCCCCGGTGATGGGCGTGGCAATTTTTCTAATGGCCAGTTTTCTGGGCGTCAGTTACGCCGAACTGATGGCAACGGCACTGATACCTGCGGTATTTTATTATGCGATTGCCATGCTGGGGGTTATCCTGATCGCTTCCAAGGTGGGGGTCCCCATGCTGAAAGCGGATATTAATCGGGATAGTCTTATACATGGGGCGCCCCTGTTTCTCATTCCCATTGGGCTGATTACCTACCTGCTGATCATGCGTTATACTCCGGCTTATTCTGCACTTGTTGCGATTATTGCCTTGTTGGCGATTGCTGTCTTAAGAAAAGAGACTCGCCCATCACCGGGCGTTCTGCTGAAAGGAATGGCGAAAGGGGCAGTAATGGGAGCCACTATTGCCGTGGCTTGTGCTATGATTGGCATGTTCACCTCCATGTTGACCTTTACGGGAGCCGGTCCCAAAATAGCAGGATTGATTGAGGCGTTATCCGGAGGAAACTTTTTGCTGGCGCTCATTTTCACCATGCTGCTGGCCATTTTGTTGGGCTGCGCCATGCCCACTCCGGTTGCTTATGTGGTGACGGCTCTGGTGGTTGCCCCGGTGTTGGAGAATATGGGACTGTCTCTGATCATGGCACATTTTTTCGTTTTCTATTATGCCATTCTTTCAGCAGTCACACCGCCAGTTGCAGGTGCTGCTCTGGTCGGCAGTCGACTGGCTGGAGCTGGCTATTTAAGCACAGGTTGGGAGTCCCTGAAACTCATTGCCCCTTTTTTCCTCTTACCGTTTTTCATGATTAGGAATCCGGTGATACTCTCCATGGCTCAACCACTTATTCCAGCTGTGCTGGCCATTATCTCGCTTATCTTAGCCTGTCTGGCCTTCATGGCTTTCTGCCAGGGGTATCTGTTTGCCAAAACCAACCCCGCAGAACGGATTGGGTTTCTGATTGTGGCAATCGCCAGTTTCCTTTTTGGATTTTATGGTTACCTGGCAGCCCTGGCAACTGGCATCATTCTTTTTACTGGTTTATGCGGCTTTCAAATCAGAAAACGCGTGAGGGTAGCATGTCCAGAGAACCAGATGAACTGAATTTCCCAGACAGAGTTAGATACACCAGCGAGCATGTCTGGGTTAAACAGGAAGATAATCGATTCACTATTGGAATTACCGATTTTGCTCAGGATCATTTGGGAAAAATTGTGTATGTGGATCTGCCAGAAACAGGTGTTTCGTTTGAGGCGGGGGAAATATTCGGCACTGTGGAATCAATGATAACTATTTCTGCCCTGTTTATGCCATTTGAAGGTGACGTTGTCGACGTGAATGGCAACCTGTTCAATGAACCGGAAATGGTCAACAAGGACCCTTACGGAAAAGGCTGGATAATACACATTAAAACAGATTTTTACGACGCCTTCGAATGTCTTTTAACTAGCCATGAGTACATCCATTCATTGAGTCATCATAGTGCGAAATAAAATCCAGGAGATACCGAATAGTCAAAAGCCTGATTATCTGTAATCTTTATCATCGGCGCAATCATGGATTCTAAGCTGTCTCCAGGATTTATCCTGTCAATGCAAATACAAAGGAAACCAGGATAATCAGCTGAAAGTTCTGCTTATTTTGTATGACGCATACAAGAGGGAAACTCCTCCCGCCGTAATTTCACAGCGGCAACAGATGTTCAAATTTTGTTGAATCATTGAGAATCTGCTGGATGTCTGACAAGTTCTTTGAAAAGGACAGCACATCATCGTAGTAATCAGTTCGTAATGTGTGGACAAGGGGATGCCAAAGCATCTCAGACACCTACGTAGTTATCCCCCTCTTAGTTATTCCTTGTGGTCAACACATAGGTCAACATCAGCCATAGTCTCTTCAGTTTCATCCAGCCATTTCGTATTCTCTAATTCCGTATTTGAGATTAGATTGTATCGTTTGAATACAGCCATTGTCTTGTGACCGGACTGTGCCATAATCGAAAAATAATCGTTACCTGCCAACCTTAAGTTGTTAATTGAACAATGTCTAAGGTCATGGAATGTAAAATCACCGAGTCCGGCATCTTTTACCGCTTGTCTGTATTCACGTTGAAACTCCTTGACCGGTTCTCCCTCCTTCAGAAAAACTCTGCGTGATCGGATTCCTCTGGGTAATGACCTCAACATGTTATTAACCTTGGGATGTAGCCTGATGATTCTCCCATTCTTGGTCTTCTCAACCCTAGATGATACCTTAAGGAACCCTCTTTTTGTGTCAACCTAATCCCATGTTAATGTTAGTATTTCATTTCTCCTCATCGGAAGGAAGAAAGCCATTGTGACAATCGGTTTCAAATATTCAGGGCATGCAGTTACCAATCGGTTGAATTCTTTGAAAGAGAGTGTCTTCTCCCGAATATTGTCCACAGGGAGTTGTTTTACGTTTAGGAACGGATTCGACTCAATTTCACCTTCCAACACAGCTTTGTTGAGCATAGCCTTAACCGTCATCGTATTAAAACGGTTTGAATGGTTTATTTTGTTTCGGTTCCTTTTGAAAGGTAGCGGTTTTTTTGGTGGTCCCAATATCGAGTAAGGGACACAAAAAACCTTATTGTCGTTGCGAGCGCAGTGAAGCAATCTGTTGTTTTCAAGAGGGATAGTTGCGGTATTCTTATTGACTATCCATATTGAGGGTATGTATGATATACATATGAAAATAGTTAAATGGAGTCCGGAGAAGAATCAGAAATTGTTGCGAAGTCGAGGAGTTTGCTTTGAGGACGTTATTGTTGCGATAAAGGAGGGTAGATTACTGGATACAGTAAAACACCCAAATTGGGAAAGTTATCCTAATCAGTTCTTGTATATCGTCAAAATTCAAGGATATGTTTATATGGTCCCATTTATCGAAGAAACAGAATACATCTTTCTCAAAACAGTAATCCCAAGCCGAAAATACACAAAAAGGTATCTAAAAAATGATTAAGTTAGACAAGAGCGCCTTTGAACCGTTGGATGAGGAAGAAAGAGAATTGATGGAGGCTGCTGAAAATGACGAACTTCAATCAGTTTCAAATCCAGAGGAATTCGAAGCAGAAGCGTTAGAGGCAATAAAAAATACGTTCGAAAAAAAGAAAAAGATAACAATTAATTTATTTGAAAATGACATTTCTATTATAAAAAAGCAGGCGTTAAAAGCAGGGATACCTTATCAAACTTACATATCCAGTTTGATTCACAGGTATACTTCTGGAATATAGTCAAACTGGACTCAAATTTTCCCCTCATTTCTGTTGAATCTCTCTTCCTCAGGGTGAACCCCGGTGACGGACAAATTAGAATGATATCCGTTGTAAGACTGGGATACGCAGACCTAATCATCTGAATCAAATTCCTTAAAAAGCTTCATGTAGTTACAGGGGTTCGACACCGAGGAAAGGGAACTCGTCCTAGACCTTCTCCACCGAATAGTGCAAACGGCATCGAAAATCAAGTTACACTCCAGCTAACCTTTTCAAATCACACTATGACAAAACCCAAGCTTAGTCCCGACAGTTCACAGATATCAATCTGGCTTCTATCGTTCCCTCTGTTTTTTATAAATTTTCTGGTTTTTTCGGAACATTTGGTCGTAGTGCCTCTCAGCGCAGGCATTTCTGCGGCAACCGGACTGCCTCCGGTTAACAGTGGATTGCTGGTGGCAATTTATCCATTGGCGGCGGCTATCTCTGCCTTGATCCTGTGACCATTTTCAGACCGGCTCGGACGAAAGCGCATGCTGATCATTCTCTGCCTGGGTTTCAGCATCTCCACTGTCAACTTTGCGACAGCGGATAGTGTCCTCTCCGTCATGCTCTTCAGGATCCTGTCCGGGGTTTTCGGCGGACCGATACCGGCAAATGTAATGGCATACGTTGGGGACCGCTTTCAGGGACAGGAGCGGGCGAAAGTTATCACCATGATCATGCTGGCTTTTTCCATCGCATCTATTTTCGCTGTGCCACTGGGAGCTTGGATATCTGACCTCTTCAACTGGCGGGTTCCCTTTTACATCATCTCTGCCACAATTCTGGTTTGCCTGGTTTTTATCCTTCGGATGAAAACCGTTAAAACAGGGGCTGAATCAGGCAGTATCTTGAAGCAATATGGTGAGTTTGGAAATCTGCTGAAGCTCAGCAAGGTCAGGAAGGTTTTCACGCTGCAGTTCTTCATGATCATTGGTCTTTTTGGACTTGTACCGAATGTTGCCATCTGGTTGAGTACCAATTACAGCATGAATGCCACCCAGATAGGCCTCTGCTACATGCAGGGTGGAATTGGCGGTATTATTGGCAATACCCTGTGCGGATATTTCATAAACAAAGGTCATAGAGGCCAACTCATCACCATTGGTTCTCTGATCACTGCTTTTTTCATGTTTTTGTCAGCCCGGGATATTTTCCCCCCGGCCTTTATTGGTGTCTTTTTCGCGGGTATGATGTTTGGCGGGTCATTTCGAATGCCTTCATTTCAGATTATTATTACTGAACTTATCCCCATCAATCTGCGTGGAAGGATGATGGCACTCAGCATGATTGTCAGCAATATCACGATGGGACTGGGCGGAATCATCAGTCTGCCATTCTTGAAGCTGGAAAATGGTGTGTTGACGGGTATAGAAGCCATTACGCTGGCCGGAAGTGTCAGTTTACTGGTGGTACCGTTTCTGGTTCGTATACTGGAGAGAGAGATTGGGCAGGCAAAAGAGCTTTATTAAACAGTCAAACCACAAACCAGGGTAATAATAAATCATTCTCGTCTCCAATATTATTATCGGACTAATATTCATTCATTACCTGATAGATTCAGTAGGGATTTAATTGTTTCAATGTGAGGATGCAGAGAAAGGATATCCATATAGTAATCTGTTCGTAATGCAAGGCTATAGGGATGCCATACGGCATCAAACACTTACAAGATTTACCCTCCTGCATTAATTCCCTTCTGTAACACATCAGTCAACATCAGCGGGTTTCTCCGTCTGCTCATCCAACCATTTGGTGGGCTCCAATTCTGTCTCTGTAACAAGGTTGTACCTCTTAAAAACCGACATCGTCTTGTGGCTGGATTGTGCCATGATCATAAAGTAGTCGTTTCCAGCTAAACGCATGTTATTGATAGCGGCATGTCTCAGGTCATGAAACGTAAAATCTCCTATCGGGCATGTCCAGGGAATAGTCTGTCTGGGTGGCACCTAAGAGATTGGCGAACCTATAGAGACTGAGAAACCCGTTCAGAAAGGCCATGTTCCCGCTAACCGTCGAAACAACCACTAACTGTTTTCCAAACTCCTCCTGATACGCTTTAAATTTTCCGGAAATCGTCTCAACGGCCTCCTCCCAGCTAATCTGCTCCCATTTCCCTTCCCCGCGTTCGCGAGACCTGTCAGCCTTCATTAGGCTGGAGTGATGATCAATGGGAACAAGAAGAAAAAGAGTATCTGGCACTTTGGAAAAAACATTACAGTGTGCCAGACTGTTTTCGCCGTTAGTATCCAGCTGACAGCTTAACCTTAGTCATTCTAACGATAGAACGTTTCCCGTGGAAACGCTTTGCAGCCCTCTCGCCCCAGATTTTCATATTCCTGATCATTCCAAAATTCAAGAAAACTCCGGTTGCTTTTCAGATCACCAAACAATCCGACATATATTTCACAATGGGCCTCCTGATTGTCTAATCCGATTTCTGCCAACAGACGTTGATGGATCTTTTCAATCGAGATTTCGACTGAAGACATGCGGATTCCCTTATCTTCTTCACTGTCCAGAATCATGAGCCGTTTGGCTTCCCCGGGTGCATTGAGCCAGGGTGTCCACTCCACCTGCTTCCCATTTCTGCCCCTGCCGGGGGATCCGGTATAAGCAAATTGCGTCCAGTAAGATGACATGGCTCTGGCCAACACAGCCCTTCCCTCAGCGTTTTCCTTTGAATTGGTATAGCCAGATGTAAATCCAGCTTTCTCCGAATCAAAAACAAAGGGAATTTCCAGACCATGGGCAGCACCCAGTAGAATACTCAAATCAGTCCCCATGACAGTTGGCTCCTCATCCCAGTCAAAACGATAGGTATAGACTGTCTGTCCCTGGCTTTCAGTCATTACACGGGCAGGCGCATCAACCGCGGATGCTTTCCATACATCCGAGCCATAACTGGATACCGTTTGATATAGATTTTCATCCTTAATCCGGGGAAACATTCCCAGAAGCTTTTTGACATATTTCGGGTCCTGAGCCATGAACAAGCGAGTCTCATCCCGATTTGTTCCGAGAATGACAGGCACGGCATTGTAGTCAGAAGAATTGGAAAACAGATCGAGAAGTGGCGTTTTAGGCATGACCAGACCATCCCGAAAAACCTGGGGCATGGATAACATTCCGGCTACTCGCTCTTTGTAAGCCTCCAGCAGTTCAAAACCGGTTTTTTGATAAAGATAGTCAGCGATCTCTGAATCACTGAGTTCTGTTTGGTGAATTTTTGCCTCAGATCTGTCTGAAGCTTTTTTATCTGATATCAGAATTTGATTAACAATTTCACGAGAACTGTTTTTATGCCCGGGAGACTGATCATCAAGATAATTTTCACTCCATGGGCGAGAATCCATCCTCAGAGCCCCGCTTTGCACAATTGCTTTATGGAAAAGACCAGCGGCCAGCGGAGATGCAATCATGGAAATTGTGTTCCGGCCCCCTGCAGACTCACCAAAAACAGTCACGTTATTCGGGTTTCCGCCAAAAACGGCAATGTTCTCTTTAACCCATTTCAAGGCAAATATGATATCCAGGGTTCCATAATTTCCGGACTGATCGACCGGATTCCCGCTTCCTATCCTGAGAGAAGGATGGGTAAACCATCCCAGAGGCCCTAACCGATAATTGATCGACACCACAACCACATTGTGTCGGTCAGCCAAAACACTCCCATCATAACTGGCACCATGACCAATACTATTGCCCCCTCCATGAATCCAGAACATGACCGGCAATCGGTCATCACCTCGAGGAACCCGAGTCGCATCAAAATTAGGAGCCCAGATATTCAAAAACAGACAATCTTCAGATCCGACCGGTTTTCCATGCATCTCTTTGGGGAGATCACCGGCCAATGGCCCTCCAATCTGAGTGCAGACAGCTCCAGGTTTCAACGCCTGAAAGGTCCCTTCCCATTTATCTGCAGGCCGAGGTGCTTTCCAGCGCAATTTTCCAACTGGAGCCTTCGCGAAGGGGATCCCCAACCAGGTAAAGCTGTTATTTTCGTTCACATATCCAATCAACTTGCCGGATTGGACCGTCCTTTCAGTGAGTGGATCAGCGGAAACCACCCTTGGTTCAGCTTTTTCTGGATTTTTTTTCAGAAAATAGCCGCCGGCAAAAGCAACCACAATAACAATCAACAGCAAAAGAATCTTTTTCATAGCTATATCCTTTAGCAATTTAAACTCTGATTAAAGCCTACTCAGGAGCCAGATCTCATAAGGAATGTGACAAAGATCAATTCTAGTATTTCAAATATTTTCGCATCTGGACCCTTTGGTGCGAGGCTCGCAGCACCGAACCGCGCGGGGGTGACAACGGGATTGTGACACAGCCTCTTCGCGGGGGTTTCAGCTTTCCTTTTTATCACCTGGGCTCCGCACCATCTTTAGCAGATAGCTGACGATTTTCTTAACGTCATATTGTACCTGATGCCAGGAGGCGTTTTCCACAATATGCCACCGGATCACCGATTGGCTGAAGGTCCCCAGAACCATATTCTGAAAAAGCCGGCTGTTCACTTCCTTCCTGATTGAACCGTTTGATTTTCCCTCTTCCAGGCTACCAGCCATTCGATCGAACAGTTTCCGCAACAGATTATATGCTTTCGATTTATAAAAATCACGACTATAGACACCATTCAACACCAGAATCTTACTGAAATCAGGCTGTTTCACTGCTATTGTATAAAAATTCGTCAACACCTTTTCCAGCTTGATAAGCAGCGGATTGTCCTGTCCTGATTGCTCGCCACCTCCCGGACCAGATAGGTCGAAACTGTCATCCATGCGCTGAAAACCTTTTATAAAACATGAATTGAGCAATTCCTCTTTGTTCTTGAAATACCAATATGCTGAACTATCTGCGACTTTAGCTTCCTTAACCACATCCTGTATCGTTGAATCATCGTATCCCTTTAGACCAAACACTTTTTCTGCTGCCTCCAAAATCCGTTTCTCTTTGTCCTGTTTTTTATGGGGCAATGCCGGCGTTGGTGAAATTAGCGCTTCGATCAAATCCATTAAGTCATCAAAATCGTCAACCAAAGGTGTTGCGCTTTCCCCAATATTCAAT
>Ga0233429_1005433_pt1 | contig 10578 bp, 11 predicted proteins | sample SI_118_April2016_3_FD_179879 | JGI IMG/M metagenome (GOLD analysis project Ga0233429, IMG submission 179879) | Seawater microbial communities from Saanich Inlet, British Columbia, Canada - SI_118_April2016_135_MG | ecosystem: Environmental > Aquatic > Marine > Inlet | place: Canada: British... | reverse complement strand
TCAGGCTAGGAGATATTGTAATACTGGATCGATATGGCAACTTCGGTGGCAAGGGGTGGACCAATGGGGTCTACGATCCGTGACGTGCTATGGCCAATCCCGGACTACTTCCAGGCCGCACGGGAAAACCTGGACCTGGATTTGGGGCCTGAAACTTAGACTTGAAACTTTGGGGCCGTTAGGCCTGTTCAGTGGCGGGCAAGCGCCCAGCCTTGCGGTAGCGGTAGAGATAGCTGGGCAGGATCGCATTCAGTGCCGTGGGCGTGACCCCAAGATCGGCCAGGCCGGGCAGATCGCTGTTGGCAACGTTGTCTACCTTCAACATCTCAACCTGGTCCATGGTCAGGATATGCCAGGGCAGCATGCCGAGGAAGAATGCCTTGATCTTCACAAAGACGAACGGCACGGGGATCAGCAAGCGGTTACGTCCGGTCTGCTCACACACCATGGCCATCAACTCCATCAGACTCAATACCTGGGGGCCGCCAAGTTCGTAGGTCCCGCCCGTGGGTGCCGTGGTCGGCACCAGGTTGGCAATGGCCTGTGCTACATCGCCGACATAGACCGGCTGCATGCGGCTGCTGCCGTCGCCGGGGACGGGCATGATGGGGGATAGGGTGGCGATGCGGGCAAAGAGATTAAAAAACTGATCCTCCGGCCCGAAAATCGTTGATGGCCGAACAATGATCGCATCAGGAAAAGCGGCGCGTACCATGGCCTCGCCCGCCGCCTTGCTGCGGGCATATTTGCTGCTGGCTTCAACATCAGCGCCAATTGCAGAGACGTGGATGAGCCGGGCGACACCAGCGGCAGTGGCGGCGCGGGCAACGGTTTCGGCACCATCTTCATGGACGGCCTGAAAACTTTGTGATCCAGCAGGGAACATCACGCCTGTTAGATTGATCACCGTGTCGGCCCCGGCCACGGCGCGCTGAATTGAGGCTTCGTTGCGGATATTGGCCTGGATCGGCTGAACCTGCCCCACGCCGCCCATGGGCTTTAAGAATCCGGCGGCTTCGGGGTCCCGCACGGCGACGCGGACCTGATTGCCCTGCTTTGCCAAGCGTGTGACCAAATAGCGCCCCACAAAACCCGCACCACCAATGACTGTTACCGTGCCCATGCTCGCTATGCCTTTACAATTTCCGTCACTCTGCGGGCTGCATCATAATGCTGTTGGACGCAATGTGCCATACCAGTTTGCCTCTCTATCAGGGCGGGTTGGTATTTGTTATGGGTAGGGCAGGAAGAAAAATTTGTATGGAGGCGGCCCATGGCGATGGAAGAAAAACTGCAGGAACTGGCTGAACGACGGGCCAAGGCACTGGCCATGGGTTCCCCCCGTCGCCTGGATGAAATCCGCGATGCAGGCCATTTGAACGTCCGCCAGCGGATCGACTATTTATTCGACGACGGGACGTTCATGGAACAGGGATTGTTGGCCCTCTCTGCCCGCCCGGAAGATCACAATCGCGCGCCCGCTGATGGCAGCGTTGACGGCATTGGTGCCATCAACGGCCGTTTGGCGGTCGTTAACGCGGCGGACTTCACCTCCATGGGGGCATCTAGTGCTGAAACGGCGGGGGCAAAAATGACCCACAGCCGGGCAACGGCCATCGAAAACGGTTTGCCTCTGATCATGCTGTGCGAATGCTCGGGCGGTCGGATCCCGGATATCATGGGGGCAAACGGCATTCATAAGACCGGTGAATATTTCGATCTTAGTCACGACCGGCAAATACCCCGCGCCGCCGCCGTGCTGGGACAAAGTTATGGCGGCGGCACCTGGCGGGCGGCGACGTCTGATTTCGTCGTCATGCGCAAAGGCGCTGTCATGGCCGTGTCGTCCGTCAACGTCACCTCTGTCGCCATTGCTGAGGATCTTGATCCTGAGGAACTTGGCGGTTGGAAAATGCAGACCGCCGTCACCGGCCAGGTTGACCTTGCGGTTGATACCGATGAACAGGCCCTGGACGCCATCAAAGCCTTCCTCAGTTATCTGCCGTCCCACAGCGGCGAGGCACCGCCTGAATTAGCCCCGGCGGCGGCTATGGATCAGGACCAGAATGCCCTGCTGGATTTGGTGCCGGAAAGCCGCAGTAAGGTTTACGATGTGCGCAAGGTGGTGCGCGTCATTGTCGATGCGGACAGTTATTTCCCTATCAAAGACCGCTTTGCCCGCAATATTTCCACCGGTCTGGCCCGCATCAACGGGCGCAGCGTCGGGGTCATTGCGCCAAACCCCATGTTTAAAGGCGGGGCCTTGGATTCAGATGCCTGCGACAAGGCGGTCAGCTTCATCACCCTGTGCGACAGCTTTAATATACCCATCATCACTATGGCCGATACGCCGGGATTTCTGGTTGGCGTGGCGGGCGAGAGGCTGCGCCTGCCGGGTAAGATCATGAACTATATGCAGGCCCTGCAGATGTCCACCGTGCCGAAACTGTCGGTTATTTTGCGCAAAAGCTATGGTCAGGCGCATTTAAATATGGGGGCGGGGATTTGTGACCATATGGCGGCCTGGGTCACGGCGGAAATTGGCTTCATGGATCCGGATGTCGCGGTGAATGTGGTCTATCGGGTGCGGCAAGCGGATGAACCCGAACGCTACCGGGAATTGGTGGAAAAGGTAAAACAGGACAGTTCCGGCTATGACCTTGCGGCCTCCTATCGGGTGCAAACGGTCCTTGATCCGCGCGAAACACGTGATTGGCTGGTCCGTATGATGGAGGTCCATCGCCGCCGCCCCACGGGTGGGATCGGCAAACATCGCCTGGCAACATGGCCAACGACTTTCTGATCTTTGGCAAGATCGGCATTTTGATCGTAAAAGGCGCGATAGCTGTCTTGACAACGAAGGGCCTGGGCAGTATCGATGCCGCCCTGAGGCCCAGGTGGCGGAATTGGCAGACGCGCTAGCTTCAGGTGCTAGTGGGGGTAACCCCGTGGAAGTTCGAGTCTTCTCCTGGGCACCATTCTCCCCGCTCCCTACGTTGGAGTAGTTGGAATGGAGCAAAAATGGGCCAACTGCCGGGTCCACAGTATACCAATCTATTGCGCGCGCGAACAAAAGGCAGGACGGCAGCATGGCCAATCATCTCCACAAGGGCGACCTACCTACCGGCCTGTCATTCGGCTCTATGGTGGCCGTTGATTCAGAGACCATGGGCCTTGATCCCCATCGTGACCGCCTTTGCCTGGTGCAATTGTCCGCCGGTGATGGCGACTGCCATTTGGTGCAATTTGCCCAAGGGGTCTATCAGGCACCTAATCTGTCTGCCTTGTTCGCAGACCCTTCGGTGACCAAGCTGTTTCATTATGCCCGCTTTGATGTGGCCATGGTGAAGCGCTATCTGAATGTTGATTGCACGCCGATCTATTGCACGAAAATCGCTTCGAAACTCGTGCGGACCTATACGGATCGTCATGGTTTGAAAGATCTCTGCCGCGAGCTTCTGGGCGTTGATCTGTCGAAACAACAGCAAAGCTCCGATTGGGGCGCGGATGAACTCTCGGCCCAGCAGCTCGATTATGCCGCCAACGATGTTTTGCACCTGCACCGCCTGCACGGCGTGTTACAGGACATGCTGGCCCGCGAAGGCCGGGGACACTTGGCGCAGGCTTGTTTCGATTTCCTGCCCACGCGGGCGGAACTGGATTTGGGCGGCTGGCCGGAGACGGATATCTTCTCCCACTAAATGGTGTTCGACCGACCGTAAAATGCTGCTGGATGGCGGTTGCAAGTTGGTTTGACCCAACCTATCTAAATGCTCATACTCAACGAATCGATACAGTTGGCATGAAATTCGCATGAATTTCATCTGTTGCAGGCAGCTGTTGCTATTTTTTTGGCTTCTTTCAAGGGCTTAATTGGTGACTGCGAAAATTCAGGAAGAGACTTTGGCAGCGAATACTGATGCGGATAGCGTCGGAAATCGTGCGGATGTACGGGCAGACATACGTGCGGCGGCAGCGCGGGTCCTGCGCCTTGAAGCTGACGGCCTGCAAGGCCTCGCAGCCCAACTAGACGAAAACTTCGATGCCGCCGTGGCCTTGCTGTCAGGGATCAAGGGAAAGCTGGTCATCAGCGGCATGGGGAAAAGTGGCCATATTGGCCGAAAAATCGCCGCAACCCTGGCCTCGACCGGCACCCCGGCCCATTATGTTCATCCGGGCGAGGCCAGCCATGGCGACCTGGGCATGATCGGCCCCGATGACGGCGTTTTGGCCCTGTCCAACTCGGGTGAAACGGCGGAATTGAACGATCTGGTCGCTTACGCCAAATTCCGCGGCATTCCCCTGTTGGCAATGGTTGGCAAAGCACCCTCGACCCTTGGCTCAGCCGCTGACGTGGCCTTGGTATTGCCCGCGATGCCGGAGGCCTGCCCCATGGGCCTGGCACCAACCACCTCGACCACCATGATGTTGGGACTGGGTGATGCGCTGGCCGTCGCGATGATGGAATTGCGCGGATTTTCCGCTGATCAGTTCCAAGTCCTCCACCCCGGTGGGCGTCTTGGCCAGGCCTTTATCAAGGTCGATGATCTGATGCACCGCGATGACAATGTGCCGGTTTGTACCGCCGATACGGTGATGTCGGCAGCCATTCTGACCATGACGGAAAAGCGATTCGGGTGCGTCGGGGTGGTCGATGACAGCGGCACCTTGATCGGTATTGTCACGGACGGTGACCTAAGCCGCCATATGGATGATGGGTTGATGGCCAAACGCGTCGGCGATGTCATGACACCGACGCCAAAGACCATCCGTGGCGGGGCCCTGGCCGCCGAAGCCCTGGGTTTAATGAACGCCAGTCAGATTACCTGTTTGTTCGTAACCGAAAATTCAGGTGGGCCGGATGCCGCCCTTGGCGTCCCAATCGGAATTTTGCACGTGCATGACATCCTGCGCGCCGGCATCGCCTAGGGAATGTCTGTGATGGTCCCCGAATCTACAGGTGGATCAACCGGTGAGCCAACCCGTGAGCCAACGACGGATGGTGATGCAAAGCGCGACGGCGAAGAGCCCCGGCGCTTTCAATTCGATCCGGGCCGTCGGCGGGACCTGACGTCGCCGCGATACAGCCGTTTTGTCGGCATGATGAAGCTGTTGTTGCCCCTTATGGCTCTGGGATTAGTGGTCGCCGTGGTGATCTGGCCCAATGAATTTCGCGAGGCCACGGGCTTTCATCTCTCCTACGACACGCCTGATGACGGCAGCGCGGCAGAGCTGACCATGCTGCATCCCCGCTATCTGGGCACGGACGCCCGCAACCGCCCCTTCGTCGTGACCGCTGACCGGGCGACCCAGGATCCAAAGGATCAGCGTAACGTCACCCTGTTGCAGTTGCAGGCGGATATGGCCACTGCGGATGGCCGCTGGTTCACCATAATGGCGGACAAGGGCGTCTATCATCAACAACGCCAGCAATTGCGCCTACAGGGTCCGATCAATTTGTTTTCCGATCAGGGCTATGAATTCACGGCCCAAATTGCTGACATCGATCTGAAGGCCGGACGGGCGGTTTCTGATCAGCCTGTGCGCGGACAGGGGCCGTTTGGTACCTTACAGGCGGACCGGATGGAGGTGGATGATTTTGGTCAAAGATTGTTATTTATGGGAAATGTAAAAATGCGTGTCATGGCACCTGCGCGCGGGGGACGGGGATAAGGGATGACAGGCAGACGACACAGAATATCCCGTTTGACGGTAAAGCTTATTTTGGTTTGGGCATTTTCTATCATGTTGCCCATCGGGGTCGCGTACGGTCAGTCCCAAGTCCAGTCCCAGGATAAATCCGGGGTCGTGGACGCCGAGCAACCGATCGACATCAGTGCCGACAACCTGGAAGTGCAACAAGACAAGAATTTGGCGATTTTCTCCGGCAATGTCATTGCTGTTCAGGGCCAGATCAAATTGCGCGCTGTGACCTTAAGGGTTTGGTACCGGCAAGCCGGGCAAGCCGCGCCAGACGGCGGCTCTGTCGGCGGCACGATCATTCGTATCGATGCCATAGATAAGGTATTTGTTTCTTCCGCTTCCGAAACGGCCCAGGGAGACCTTGGGATTTATGATGTGCCCGAACAACGGCTGACGCTGACGGGCGCAGTTGTCCTAACCCGCGGTCAGAACGTATTGCGTGGCAACAAGCTGGTCATGAATATGGCGACCGGGCAAAGCCGTATCAGCGGCGGCCGGGTGCATGGGCGGTTTGTCCCGCCAAAACGAAAGAAATGACATACTGCCGGCTGATCGTTCGCAAAATGATAGACTGGCAAAAAATGTGCCATAAAAATGAAAATATGGCAAAAAAGTAAGTGATCGGTAACCCTGTTCTGTTACGCCTGAGGGGAATGACGGATGACAACGGAAGATAAGAGCAACGAAATGCAAGGCGAAGGCCAATTCGGACAGGGAGCCGGCCCAGGTACGGACCAGGGTGACGACCCAGGCGTCGGCCCGGGCACCGGCAACGACGGCGCGCCACAATTGGTGGCCGAACGTCAGGGCCTGCGCGCGGAAAAAATCGGCAAGCGCTTTCGCAAGCGTCCGGTTGTCCGAGATGTCTCGCTGGTCGTCCAGCGCGGTGAAGCGGTTGGCCTTCTGGGTCCCAATGGTGCCGGTAAGACGACCTGTTTCTATATGATCACCGGGTTGCTGGCGCCTGATACGGGCTCGATCTTTCTTGATGGTCAGGATGTCACTGATTTGCCCATGTATCGCCGGGCCCGTTTGGGCATTGGTTATCTACCCCAGGAAGCCTCTATCTTTCGCGGCCTGTCGGTGGAAAACAATATCCGTGCGGCATTGGAAGTCGTTGAAGCGGACCGTGAACGCCGCGAGGCTATGTTGGAAGATCTGCTTGCGGAATTTTCCATCAGCCATCTGCGCCGCACCCCGTCCTTGGCGTTGAGTGGTGGTGAACGGCGGCGGGTGGAAATCGCCCGGGCATTGGCCTGTCACCCCGGTTTCATTTTGCTGGATGAACCCTTGGCGGGCATTGATCCCATCGCCCTGGGGGAAATTCGCGACTTGGTTTCTCACCTCAAAGACCGCGGGGTTGGTGTCTTGATTACCGATCACAACGTCCGCGAGACCCTGGATATCATTGACCGGGCCTATATTCTGCATGAGGGCCGGGTCTTGACCTCGGGTCCGCCAGCGGATGTGGTCGGCCATGACGACGTGCGTCGAGTTTATCTCGGCGAGCGTTTTTCCCTGTAGGTTTAGGGTAGGATTTCGCGTAATGGCTATGGGTCCAAGATTGGATATCCGTCAGACCCAAGGCCTGGTCATGACACCGCAATTGCAACAGGCCATTCGCCTGTTGCAACTGACGAACCTGGAACTCGGCCAGTACGTGGAACAGGAACTGGAACGCAATCCGATCCTTGAACGCGCTGATCAGGACGGCAGCACCGAATTATCCGATTTTGAAGAAGGCAATCTGAACACCGACCCCCTGGTTGATAACCTGGGCGAAGCCATTGCGGCATCTGACGGTATCGTCGATGACGGCATGGTGGGCGATGCGGCGGCGGTGGAATTGGACGCTGGTACCTTACCGGCCGAAGGCGATTTGGATGGTGCCCAGGGGCCATTGGATACGGATCATTCCGAGTCCTACAATAACGACGGCGTCTCTGACCGCCCCGAGGGTCAGGAACAGGCGGCCCCCAGCGAAGGCTTCGAAGTGGGAGATTGGTCCGGTGCCAGCACGGGTTTGAGCGGCGGCGAATCGAGCACTGTGACGTTAGAGCAGGTCCTCAGTAGCGAAATCAGCCTGAAAGACCATCTGCTGGAACAGATGAATGTCCTATTGGTTGACCCGGCCCAGCGCATCATCGGCCATGATTTGATCGATCATCTGGATGAAGCCGGTTATTTGAGTGAGGCAGCCGACGCCATCGCGGAACGATTGGGCTGCGATGAGGCCCTGGTCGAACAGGTGCTATCGCAGATGCAACGCCTGGACCCGCCGGGCATCCTGGCCCGCAATCTAAGTGAATGCCTGGCGTTGCAGTTGCAGGACAAGGATCGCTACGACCCGGCCATGCAGGCTTTGGTGGAGAATCTGCATCTATTGGCAGCCATGGATATCCCGCAAATTTGCACGGTTTGCGGCGTCGACCGGGAAGATGCCGATGAAATGATTGCAGAGTTGAAGGCCCTCAACCCAAAACCGGGCCTGGCCTTTGACTATGATGTGGCAGCCCCCGTGGTGCCGGATGTTTTCGTGACGGAAAAGGCCGATGGCGGCTGGAACGTTGAACTCAACAGCGATAATCTGCCGCGTATCCTGGTCAATCGAAAATACTATGCCGAGATTAACGAGGCCGCCCGCCGCAAGGAGGACAAGGCTTATATTTCTGAATGCATGCAGTCGGCCAATTGGCTGATTAAATCCCTGGACCAGCGGGCCCGAACAATTCTGTCCGTATCCTCCGAACTGGTGCGCCAACAGGATGCGTTCCTGGCCAACGGGGTGCAGGATTTGCGGCCCCTGAACCTGCGCGCCATCGCGGAGGTCGTCGGCATTCACGAAAGCACCGTGTCGCGGGTCACATCGAACAAGTACATGGCCACGCCGCGGGGTATGTTCGAATTGAAGTATTTCTTCACCTCCGCCCTGTCCTCGGCCAACGGCGGCGACGACTATTCCTCTGAGGCGGTGCGCAATCGGTTGCGTGGTTTGATCGACAAAGAATCCTCTGCGGCTGTTTTGTCCGATGATAAACTGGTCGAAATTCTGCGCACTTCCGGCATTGATATTGCCCGGCGCACCGTCGCAAAGTACCGCGATGCAATGGGAATTCCCTCGTCCGTGCAGCGCCGCCGGGCCAAGCGCATGGAAGCGCGCGCCATCGGTTGACAGTTATACATACCGGCACTATGTTCCCGGCTCTTCGCTGACCGGTCGGTGGTTGTAATTTATGATTTGCGCTATGACGGGGCGGTAAGAGGACGTGTTGTCAACCAGCATTTTGGCTTGACAAATTTGACCCAAAACCAGCTAAAGTAAGATATTATGCAAACACTTGTTTCAGGCAAGCAGCTCGACGTGGGTGAGGCCTTGCGCGGTCATGTTGAAGACCGGCTGCAGGATGGCGTAGCCAAGTATTTTGCCAACTCTCTGGATGCCCATGTGGTGTTCAGCCGGGAAGGCCATGGTTACCGGGCTGATTGCTCGGTCCATGTAGGCCATGGCATTCAGGCCCAGGCCAGGGCGGATGCAGCGGATATTTATCAGGCTTTTGATCAGGCGGCGGAACGTTTGGAAAAACGTCTGCGCCGGTATAAGCGCCGGTTGCGCGACCACCATGGCGGTGATCGTCCGGCGCGGGATGAATATTTGGCACAAAGCTATGTCATTGAGCCGGAGCCGGAAGTTGACGAGGCACCGGAAGAATTCCAACCTGTAATCGTTGCCGAACACACAACGGATATTCATCGCCGGTCTGTGGGTGAGGCTGTTATGCAGCTGGATCTGTTGGAACAGCCCGTTTTGATGTTCCGCAACAGCGATAATGATAATCTGAATGTTGTGTACCGCCGTCCGGACGGCCATATCGGCTGGATTGATCTGGTGGCGGATACCGAAGCTGCTAACAGTTCCGGCAGCTAGAGCAATAGGGCTATATAGGGACCGCGACCTATGGAAATGTTTGAATTGCTGGCGCAAAGCGGGGTTGTCGCCAACCTTAAGGCCAGTAGCAAAAAGCAGGCATTGCAGGAACTCTCGCAGCAAGCCGCCGCTTTGACCGGCTTGCACGAACGGGTCATTTTTGACGTTCTGCTGCAACGTGAAAAACTAGGCACCACGGGCATCGGCCGGGGCATCGCCATTCCGCATGGAAAAATGCAGGAACTGGAACGCCTGCATGGCATATTTGCGCGCCTGCCGAAGCCGATCGAATTTGATGCGATTGATGAACAGCCCGTGGACCTGATTTTCCTGTTGTTGGCCCCCGAATCGGCCGGCGCCGACCATTTGAAGGCCCTGGCGCGAATTTCCCGCCTGTTGCGTGACGATAATGTTTGCGCAAAGTTACGCGGTGCCGACGACCCCGAGGCATTGTTTGCCCTGCTGACTGTTCCGACTGTCGCACCTGCCGCCTGATTACGTCCCAATAACACTGGCCTGATTGCTCCACTGCTGACCGTTCGCTACGGTGCGTGGCAGGGAGCATTACTATGGACGTAGACAAATCACTCGTTGAAATCATTTCATGGCTGTTTGAGGGCGACCCCCTGGCTGAGGCGGCGGTGGAAACCCGCGCCCGCCAGCTTTGCCTCGATACCCTTGGCTGTATGATCGCCGGTTTGGCCAAGCCCGAACCCCAGGCCATGGTTGCCGCCATGGCGGCGCTGGAGCCCGTGAGCGGGACTGGCGCGGTGACCTTGCCCGGAGCCACAGCGCCACTTTCCATTGGTTCCGCTGCTTATATCGCCGGATTATCGGCTTGCTGGGATGAGGCGTGCGAGGGCCTGCCCCGGGCCCACGGTCGGCCCGGCCTGCATGCCTTTGCCGCGACCTTTGCCATAGGTATGGGGGGCATGGGGGGCATGGGGGAC
>Ga0233429_1005430_pt1 | contig 10583 bp, 10 predicted proteins | sample SI_118_April2016_3_FD_179879 | JGI IMG/M metagenome (GOLD analysis project Ga0233429, IMG submission 179879) | Seawater microbial communities from Saanich Inlet, British Columbia, Canada - SI_118_April2016_135_MG | ecosystem: Environmental > Aquatic > Marine > Inlet | place: Canada: British... | reverse complement strand
CCCCAGATACCTCATTAGGATAATTCTTTATTCTTTTATCGTTGATATGATCTTCAATGAGTTGGTGTACTTTTGAACCCCAGTCTCTTTTTACTTTCCAATCTTGTAAGACTTGTCTTTTAGTTTTGCTATCTCTCATTGCTATGAATTTTGCCCAGTAATCTTTATCGAAAGGTTCAAAGAAATATTTTATTACTTCAGTTACACTTGGAAGTACTTTATTTCCCAATTTGTATTCATGTTTTGATTCGCTGAATTTAAGCTTCATGGAGTTATTCTTAACTATGCCTCAAGATATATAAAAATTTAATCATCTTGTGTAGTAAGTAGCCTAGTTTAAGCAAAAGAAAGGGGTATATTAACATAAATTATAATGTCACAAAAAACACACTCATGAATTAAGTGTTACAGGGGGTGAGCTGAAACTAAATAACTATTTAGTTACAATACATACAGAGGTTATTTAAAAACCAGTCCTATAAAGAATTTAATTGGAACTACATCCAGGACAGCTTTTATTTTAGATTATAGCAATCTATCTTTTATATGCAAACAGTGTTCTCTAATCTTTAATATCAGTAAACAACTTCCTCAAGGCAAAATTAACAACTTGTGCCCTAGATCTTAGGTCTAATTTAGGATTATCTTTAATGTATTCATCAATCGCCTTCGCCAGCTTGTCTGGGACACTTACATTCACATATCTTGCTTTTTCCGCCATAGTCACTTAATATTAGGGTAAAACTTATAAGTAGATTTTCACTTAATATTGAGTGATAGAGATGGGCACTAAAGAACAATTAAAGGGTATTGGAGGATGGCTAATTTTAATAATTGGAGTTCTAATTCTCAATGGGCTAAGTTATTTATTCGCCTCTTTGTTTTATTTATTTTTATTGGCAATTTCGCCTTTTTCAATTGACGTTCTCTCAATGTCTATTTTCTTTAGTATAACTGCTGCATTAATTGCAATTACATTATGTGCAGGATTTAGACATAAAAAAGAATTTCCCCTCTTGGCAATGGCGTCTATGGTGTTCATGTTTGTTGGCTACATTTTAACTAATTTAAGATTTACAATTATTGAAGAAGGTATGGCTGAAACTGCAGGTAGTCTTGTAGGAGTTTTATTTTTGGTAATCACATGGATTCTTTATCTTAAAAAATCTAAACGTGTTAAGAATACTTTTGTAATGTAAAAATATATTTTTTGTGAAAATTTCTATCATTATATGTCTGACCTAAATCCATCACGAAATTGGTAAAACTTATAAGTGGATTTTCACTTAATATTGAGTGGTAAGGATGACTGCTGAAGAGAAGATGGAAAGATCTAGATGCTGGCTACCCGGGCTAATAATCATAATATCCTTGTTCTTGTTGAATCACTTTTTTAACGCATTTGATTATTTTTATGAACTATTTTATCCTGAAATTGATTTCTATAACCTCTTACCATTATTTATCTTTTCGAGCATTGTGACTATTGTGGCAGGAGTTGCTTTGTTCTATGGATTAAAACGTAAAAAACAATTCCCACAATTTGCAATTATGTTGATGTGGCTAAGCTTTGTAAGTTTTTTATTAACAAATTTAAATTCGATAAATAATGAGGAAGGTTTATCTGCAGGCATAGGTACATTAGTTGGAGCGTTGCTGGCCACAATAGCATGGACAAGATACATCAAAGAATCTAAACGTGTTAAAAACACCTTCATAAAATGAAATATGAAATTCCTATTTACTTTGATTTCAAATGTAAATTCTGTAAGAAAACTTATTCTACTAAAAAGAGATTGCCAGAAGATCACGAATGTGAGGGCCTAAGAGAATTCAAGAAGGAAAGACAAGAAGCAATTAAACGTGGCGAAAAGCCAATGATGTATATGGAATATTTGAGAAATAGATTATTTTATGATCGGAAGAATAAAACTAGAGATGAACGGCCAAATTATACTAGCCTTAGTCCAACTGATCCAGAAAACTTTGAACCTGAAGAAGACTATGAATACGAAGAAGAAAATAGTGAATTAAAATTTTACAAAGGACTTTGTTTTATTGAGACTGTATTTATTGCACTAATATTATTGATGATATTCTATTTTTTTGGAATATGGTAATCGTAAACTTTCCGACTTTCTTACATCAACTCTTATTAAATCCTCTAACTCAACAATACTAACTCGAAACATAAACCCAGCGTCCTTCCCAACGTATATGTGGAAGGGGGTCTTCTGGGATTAATCTCCGAAAGTGCTTTTACAAAAACTAATTTAATCTCTTTTCTAGGAAATAACATCTATGTTGTTTTCCATGTGTGGTCCCTTGTCCCAATTTCTTAAAGCCTAATTTTTCAGCAACTTTTATGGAATCTGTGTTCTCTAGACCTATCTCCGTCTTCAAGAAATCTACCCCTTTTTCTTTAGCTACCTTTTCAATATGATCCACTAACATTTTTGCTAGTCCTCTTTTACGATACTCTTTTGCAACGAGTAGGGCGCCAGTATAACTAAAGCTACTATTGTTGAAATAATTTTCATAATCTTCTTCCTTATCAAATATCAGAGGGTTTATTCTGATGATAGACATTGTAGCAATTATTTTGTTGTCGGATCGAATTATGTAAACTCTGTTGGTCTTGATATTGCGGTTTATCCTTCCTAGTTGTTTTTCTTTAGACATCTTTGAAAATTCTAAGAATCCATCTTGTTCTAGGTCTTCCTTGCAAGAGTACATTAAATCTATTAGATTTTGTGCATCGGAAGCTTGCGCTTGTGTTATTGAGAAGTTCATTTATGTTAGTTAGAAGAAGAGATTTATATTCATTAATGAAGTCTAAGGTAAATGTGGTAATTGCTATTTTTTGATATCTCTTTTCGAATTTATTTTAACATAAATCTTATAAGTCTTAAATACCTTATCTAATTATGGTTAATAAGATTGCCAATTTTATTCTAATTATTTCCTTAATTTTATTAGTTGGATGTAATAAAAGTCCAGATTTACAAGAAGATATAATTATTGAAAATTCTATTAATGAGACTTCTGAAGAAACCATAGAATTACAAAACCAAGATATTAATGTAGTTTTGCAGGGATTTAAAACTACTTTTGGAAGGGATTTAAAGATTAATTTAGAACTGGAAACAGAAAAATATAGAGTTTATAGTGATCCAAGTATACAGGTTTTAGAAATTAAAGATAAAGACGATTATATAGTTACTTATGGAGATTTGTTTAGATTTGTAAAGTCTGAAGCAGATAGCATTCTTTTAGATTTTAAAGGAGAAGACAAAGATACATTAGAAAACGAATACCCTCAATATGTATATAGATATATCTTAGAAAATGAGGGGAAAGTTAACCATCTTTTCATTAAAAGACATGTCTTATGGGCAGAATTAGACAGGAGTAGTTTTCAAGATCATGAATATTATCAGTGGACTTATGATTACTGTTCTTCTAACATTGTAGTTAAAATAAAGGCTAAGAGAAATTTTGGAGGTATGGAGTCATATTCATCCTTTGAGGATTTCATCTCTAATGCTGAATCTCATGGAGAAGAATACACTAGTGGATTAAAAGAGGGAACTAATCTAAAACGTCCTCCACTTATTCAAAATTTTGATTCATTAAGAAATTCGAAATCTTGTTTTAATCCTCCCTTGGGATTTAATAACGATTTTGAAAATCTTAGAGAAGATATCACTGAGGAAATAGGTGTATCTGGTTTGAAATCCCCTCAAATTACAGAAGAAGAAATAGATGATTTTCAAGAAAATTCTTTTGAAGGTGCATGCCCTCCTCCAACAGAAGAATGTGATCAAACTTGGTGGTTAAAAACTAGGAAAGAAGAAATAGATGGTAAGGAATATTATGTATATCATTGCGATTATTTTGTAGGGGATATTGGAAAAATATATGAAAAAAATAGGTATTGTTTGGAGAACCACGAAATTTGTAATGATTGGAAAGATAATGACCAAAACGGATTAATGGATTGTGCAGACCCGAATTGTTCTAATGATGTTTATTGTGATTAGTAAAGATACTTTTTTAATCCAAAAACTTAAATATCTATTAAGAATTTATTTTAAAGGATCATGGCTAGTAGACAAGGAAGTTTTTTGGAAAGGGATGTTGAAAGAAACCTAAAACTTGCAGGTTTGAAACCTAAATTAAATGTCATTAAACAGGGTTATGAAATTGATGTATTTTTAGATATGGATGGATACTCCGTTCTTATTGAATGTAAGGCTTATGAAAGAGGAGGATTACATCTTATTAATTTAATACATCAGTGGGAAAGTAAAAATAGAGAAATTAAAGCAAACAAAATTTTGTTTGTAATAATTGGTAAAGATATTTCGGACAGAGAGAAGGCATTGGCAAAAAAACATAACATTACTATCTGGGATGAAAATAAATGGGAGAAACTAAAGGATCATATTATTGATTTAAAGGAAAAATCTAAGGATTTTATTCTTCGTGAAATTGATAAAGATCTTACAAAAAATAAAAAAATAAAAAAATTTAAGGTGAAAATTACATCTAAGCAAAAAAGAATTAATGCCTTAGAGGAAGAAATATCTGAAATGACTGAAAGTTTAGAACTTTTAGAAGGACTAAGAAATGCAACAGGAATAATTTGCATCCCTTTGTTATTGGGTTGGATAGGTTACGATTTACCAGGAATAATTCTAGTTTTTACTTTTATCGCATGGATAGGGTTGTGGATTTTTGTGGACCACAGAGAAAATGAGATTAAGCTTAAAAAATATAATTTTTCTGAAGAAATTTATAAATGATGATCAAAGTTCTCTTAACTTATCAACTATCATAACTTCAGCTAAAGTGTCTAACTTACAATACTCTAACAAATGTTTTCTAACTTCTTCTTTCTTCTCTTCAGTACATTCACCATAAGTAGCATTATAAAATTCAGTAGAAGCAGCAGTTCCAGAACCAATTCCCATCTCAGAATAACCTTCTCCTGTTAAGACAGGTAAGACATATTTAATTGAAGCGGAGCCATTTTGGTCAGAGTCATAATAAGCAAACTCTCTAAAGGGAATAAGTAAATCAATTACTCTAGATATAACATCTTCAGACCAATCTTTAAATTCTGGATACATAACTCCTAACTCCTTAATACGACTAATCTCAAAAGATTGATTATATACTACAACACTTCCAGTATCTCCTAAAACATCCTTTAATGCTTCTGCAAACTCTCTTCTTGGATCATCGGAACCATCGTATAAAAATTCAAAGTGTTCAGCTTCGGCCCCTTCTTCCTTAACTACGTGTAGTGAATATTGGAAAGGAACTTGTGAATAGGGCTTTAATCCATCGAATTTGGGAATTGCAGTTGAGAAGGTTTCGAAGTCTAAGTAATATAATGGATAGTCTAGTTGATTAAGAAAACTTTTAATTTTTTCTTTGTGAATATGTGGCTTATCATTAATGTGACATTCTCTTTGTATTTCTTGTTTTCCTGTTAGTTTGAAATCTTCTGGAATGTCTTTTAATTCTAGTATCCCTTTTTCAAATAATTCAATTGCTTTGTTTTTACCACGGGATAAGTGGAATACATTATGTTTTGGTAGGAACTCCCAACATTCTTTTTTTACTGGACAAGTGTAAGGATCATCACATTGCTTACCTATTGAAACTGTAGGTTCCTCTGTGTTGATTGTATTGAACATTGGTTCTATTCTTTCTTCAATGTCGTCCATTAGTTCTTCTACTTCCGAAGTTATTTCGGTTTTTTTGAATAGTTGGTTAATGTCTAAATCTCCTTGTCTTACGTATTCATTGTTTAAGTGTAAGATGAAACATTTTCTAATTTTTAGTCCTACTCCTTCGTAAACATATTTTTGGAAAGAAACGTCGTGGATGTTGACTTCTTTTACTTTAGTTCCACTCTTTACTTCAACAATATCCCATTCGTCTTCTACTGGAACTAGGATATCTGCCCTTGAATAGCAGTCCTTGTGTATTAATCCTGCTTCGAAAATTGGTTGTTTTTTGGTTATTGCTTCTTTTGATTTTATTAAGTTGGATTTGAAGTCTTCTTTGGATAGGTCTATTCCGTTTTCGTAGAGTTTAGTTGCTAATTCTCCTACTTCTGTTCCTTGATCGAATATGAATTGTTTGGAGATATCTACCTCAGGTAGTCTATCTTTGTTGTTTTTAGTGATATGTAGAAGTTTATGGCATTGTAGGCCTAGAAGATAGTTTGATTTAGTTAGCATTTTATTGTGTTATTTGGTTGTTTTAAAAGGGTTTTGGGAGAAAATGATTTTTAGTTTAAAGAGAATAAATGCTCTTGGAAATTAATGAATGTGTCTCTTATTCTATCAACACTTCCTAAAAGATTTGTAGCATCGCTGATTTCATGATATTTAATTTTTAGAAGTTCTGGAAGTTTTTCTTCTCCTAACTCTTCTATGCCTACCTCAATGTACTTTGATAAAACAAATTCCAAAAATTCTTTTTGAGTGTTATCTAATTTGTTAAATATGTTTTCTTGTGCTTTTCCTACCCTTTCTTCCCTTGTAATTGGTTTTATTGCAAATGAAATATATTCCAGTACGTCAAATATATCGCTGTTCTCTGCTTCGATTAGGTTTTGTAATCTTCTTAGTTCTTCAATTCCATATCCTGCTTCAGATAGCTTATCAAGAAGTCCTTTTCTTGTTTTCGGATTAGACCATATTTTACGAAGTTCTTCTTCACTTTTGAAAAATTCAGGCAATTTACCATACAAACTTTTCAGAAATTCTTCAGAGGAAACAGGTTTTCCTCCTGCATTCCAGAAGGATGTTTGAACCATGTGTTTTATTTCTCTTTCTTTTCCGTCTCCAAGCTTAATCTTTAGTTTTTTATTTAGATTTTCTTCAATGATTTCCTTATACTTCTCTGTTGACTCTTTGAAAGTATTTTTCTTTTTGTCTTCTGAAGATTCAATTACTAATGGTTCTCCATCCCATTCCGAATCGTTAAAATGATGGTGCGCATCTACAAAATCATAAACTGTAAAAAACTCTTTTCCATCAAAAAGTCTAGTCCCGCGTCCTACAATTTGTTTAAACTCTATCATAGAATTTATAGGCCTTAATAAAATTATATTTCTAATGTTTCTTGCATCTACGCCTGTTGAAAGTTTTTGGGAAGTAGTAAGTATTGTAGGAATAGATTTTTCGTTATCCTTGAATTCAGCTAAAAACTGTTCACCCCTTTGACCATCGTTTGCAGTAACACGGACACAGTAATGAGGATCTTTGCTTTTTTTAAATTGATTAATCAATTCTCTAATTGCCGATGCATGATTCTGTGTTGCGCAGAAAACTATGGATTTTTCATCTTGATTTATTTCATTCATGAAAATTTTTACTCGGTTTGCCTCTCTTTCTTTAATTTCAATTATTCTGTTGAAATCTGCTTCTTCGTAAATTTTTCCAACTTCTACTTCTCCCTCAATTACCTTGTCATCTGAAGTGTAAACATAATCATCCATAGTAGTTTTGATTCTTTTTACCTTGAAAGGTGTTAAAAAGCCGTCATTAATTCCTTCTTTTAATGAATAAGTGTAAATTGGTTCTCCAAAGTATTTGTAAGTATCCGCATTATCTTTTCTTTTAGGAGTTGCAGTTAAACCTAATTGAACTGCTGGTGAGAAATAATCTAAGATTGATCTCCAGTTGCCTTCATCATTTGCGCCACCCCTATGGCATTCGTCAATAATTATAAAATCGAAAAAATCTTTTGGATATTCTCCGAAATAAGGAGTGTTGTTTTTTCCGCTCATGAAAGTTTGAAATATTGTGAAAAAGATACTTCCATTTGTTGGAACTTTTCCCTTTTTTCTAATTTCGCTTGGTTTTATTCTAACTAATGAATCTTCTGGAAATGAAGAAAATTCATTAAATGCTTGATTTGCTAATACATTTCTGTCTGCAAGGAATAATATTCTTGGTCTTCTCGTAACATCTCGTTTTAGATTCCAACGTGATTGGAAAAGTTTCCAAGCTATTTGAAATGCAATGTTTGTTTTTCCAGTACCTGTTGCAAGTGTTAGTAATAATCTGTTTTTTTCTTCTGCTATTGCATCTAAAGTTTTGTTTGTTGCAATTTCTTGGAAAAAATAAGGTTCGTATCTCCCCTCTTTAGGAACAGCATTGAATTTTTCTTTCCACTCTAAATGTTTTGTAAATGTTTTATTCCATAATTCTTCTGGTGTCGGAAATTTACCTATTGTTCCTTCTTTTCCAGATTCCATGCAAATTTGATAAATTTCTTTTCCATTTGATGCGAAAGTGGTATCTAAGTTTAATTTTAATGCGTAATCTTTTGCTTGGGCAACTCCTTCCCCCACTTCTTTTTCATCGCTCTTTGCCTCCACTACTGCTAATTTTCTCCCTTTGTAAACTAGAAGGTAATCTGCAAATAAGGGTTTTGCTCTGCCTCTGCCAGTTTGGAGCCTACCTTTGGTAATTGGATGATCTCTTAATATTTTAGAAGTTTCTACTTTTCCCCATCCAGAGGCTACTAGTTGAGGGTCTATTAGTTCTGCTCTGGTTTGCGTCTCATTCATCCAAAGACTCTGTAAGTTCTCCCTTAAAGGCTTTTTGGAGAATTGACTGATTTAGTTCTTTTAAATTTTCTAGTTTTTGAGTATAGATTTGTTCTAGTTTTTTTGTTTTATCTATAACTCTATCAATATTTGACACTATTATTTCCTGCTTTTTCATAGAAAGAAAAGGAATATTGGCATTCTTAATAGCCCCTATTCCTACGTTTCCCTGACCTACAGTCCCTGTTTCATTTGAGAAGTATTGATCTCTAAATAAATTAGTCCATGAATAATAAAGGAAAAATTTTGATAAATATTCTTTTGAAAATCTAATCGCAGCAATTCTTTGATTTAATAAATAGTTTTTTTCTTTAATAATTGTAGTAAATCCATAATCTCGCTTTTTTTTGGTCCCAGTTTGCGTAATAATAACATCATTTTTTAAAAGAAGTGCTTTTTTTAATACGCTATCTTCCAAATCTTCAATAAATACTGGATTTTTATTTGGTCTAATAAATCCATGACGAACATTACCCATTCTAATGACCTGATATTTGCCTTGTTTTCTAAAGTTAGAACTTTTAAATGGGTATCCTCCAATTACTTTAGCAATTTTTCCCAAAGTTTTCTCTTCCCATCCGTCACCTTTATTCTCAAAAACACTTTGTAAATAACTTTCAAAAACTTCTTTTGAATTCTTGAGGTTTCGTTCAGCATTTTCCCTTGCTTTGGATATTTTTTCAAATGCTTTGTCTAAAATTGAAACTATTTCTTTTTGCACCAATAAAGGAGGGACTAAAATATTTTCTTTGGAATAATCTTTATAGTAGATATGAGGTATTGCAGCACCTTGTCCGTATTTTAAAAAATCTATTCCTAATAAGAAATAATATAGATATTTAATGTTTATTTCCGGAGTAGGAATTAGATATTGTAATGTTCCAATAACGGATGAATATTTTTCTCTAAAATTGATTCTTCCGATGCCTGCACCGTCCTTTATTATAGAGATATAATCTTTATCTTGATGGTAGAAACTAATATTCTTAATAAATCCTTTCGCTCCGTAAATAGGGTATTTTCCGTCTTCTTCTTTAATTTTGCTAAAAGAAACATTAGATGAGCCTTTTTCACAAACATCTCCTAGCGTTTTAATTTTCCACGTCATCCTACAAGGACACCTTAATCCCATTAAGGAGGTCTTCACTTGTCCTATCAAGTTTGATCATCTCTTCTAAAATTACCTTTGGATCTCTTGGGGGTGCTTCCTCTTTTTTGTTTGGATTTTTTACAGATAAATCGAAGGTCTCTTCGTTAATATCTGCTATTTTTACAGTCCAAGAATTGTCTGAATCTGCTTTTGTTTTTTGTAGTTCTACAAACTCTTCCAAATCTTTTTCATTCAGAGGGTTTGTCTTGCCAAGATTCCTATCAAGATTTAATTGATAATACCAAACTTTTTTTGTGGAAGTTCCCTTTTCAAAGAATAGTACTACAGTCTTTACTCCTGCACCTAAAAATGTACCTTGGGGCATATCTAAAATCGAATGTAAATTGCAGTTTTCAAGTAAATGCTTACGCAATGAAACTGAAGCATTGTCAGTATTGGATAAAAATGTATTTTTTATAACAATTCCTGCCTTCCCTCCAGCTTTCAAAATTTTGATAAAATGTTGCAAAAACAGAAATGCTGTTTCTCCTGTTTTAATTGGAAAATTTTGTTGAACCTCTGCCCTTTCCTTTCCGCCAAAAGGAGGATTAGCAATTACTACATCATAACGATCTTTTTCTTCAATGTCTACAATGTTTTCTGCTAGAGTATTTGTACGCACAATATTCGGTGAACTAATGCCATGAAAAATCATGTTCATTATTCCAATAATATATGCAAGTGGCTTTTTTTCCTTACCATAAAATGTACTCTTTTGAAGAATTTCAACATCTTTAGTAGACAATTCCTTACTCTTCATCAAATAGTCGAACGCTTCACATAAAAATCCTGCAG
>Ga0233429_1005416_pt1 | contig 10601 bp, 7 predicted proteins | sample SI_118_April2016_3_FD_179879 | JGI IMG/M metagenome (GOLD analysis project Ga0233429, IMG submission 179879) | Seawater microbial communities from Saanich Inlet, British Columbia, Canada - SI_118_April2016_135_MG | ecosystem: Environmental > Aquatic > Marine > Inlet | place: Canada: British... | reverse complement strand
CTTCAATATTAATCTGCTTGGAATATTGCCCGAGATAAATTTCATATCGGGCGAGTACTTCTCCTTTCGAAAGTATCTTATACTTTTGAAACAAACCAATAGATTTTTTATTCGGAAAAGATTTGAGCGCTTTCACGGTAGAATCGATATTTGGCAACCCACGCTTTTCCGCTTCTTTTTCCCACTCTCCCGCATAGTTATTACCATTGAAAATGATTTTCCCATGCTCACTCATAGTATCTTTTATAATGGCAGCTGTCTCTTTGTGAACATTCTTTGCCTTCTCAAGTCTGGTTGCCATTTCATCAAGCGCTTCTGAAACAACAGTATTCAGTACAATACACGGTCTTGAAATCGAACCGGATGATGGGACCATGCGAAACTCAAATTTATTGCCGGTAAACGCAAACGGTGATGTGCGGTTTCTGTCGGCATTATCCTTTGGAAGCGCCGGTAGAGTATCAACTCCTACCTTAAGTGTAGTAGACGCTGTTGACTTTGCCTTCTGACCCTTCGCAATTGTCTCCAGAATCCCTGTCAACTCTTCACCCATAAAAATCGAAATAATTGCCGGTGGAGCTTCATGCCCACCAAGACGATGGTCATTACCTGAGTTTGCAGCAGATCTTCGTATTATGTCCGCGTGACGGTCAACAGCACTAATAAGTGCGCAGATAAAAAGGAGAAACTGCGCGTTATCATGTGGAGTCTTCCCGGGTTCAAGTAAATTAGCACCTTCATTTGTGCTCAATGACCAGTTTGTATGCTTTCCTGAACCATTAACTCTCGCATAGGGTTTTTCGTGTAAAAGACAAACCAGTCCACGCCTGATAGCAACTTTCTGCAATGTCTCTATTACAAGTTGATTGTGGTCAGCCGCTATGTTTGCTGTTGTAAAGATTGGCGCCATTTCAAATTGTGATGGAGCAACTTCGTTATGCTTTGTTGTTGCAGCAATCCCCAACTTCCATAACTCTTTGTCCAGGTCCTTCATAAAATCGGCTACACGATCCTTAATCTGTCCAAAATAATGGTCCTCCATCTCCTGCCCTTTTGGTGCGGGTGCACCAAAAAGCGTTCTCCCTGCAACAATTAAATCTAATCTTTTCTCAAAGAACTTTTTGTCTACAAGGAAATACTCCTGCTCAGCACCAATATTTGCGGTAACCTTATTAACCGTTTTATTCCCCAGCGCGCGTAAAACACGAAGCGATTGTTGTGAAACCGCAGACATTGAACGTAGCAACGGTGTTTTCTTATCTAACGCTTCACTCGTATATGAACAAAATGCTGTTGGAATACAAAGTGTAACATCCCCTGCAGCATCTTCTTTCAGGAATGCCGGAGACGTACAATCCCATGCGGTATATCCGCGTGCTTCAAAGGTAGCCCTGAGACCTCCGCTTGGAAAACTTGACGCATCAGGTTCACCCTTAACAAGCTGCTTACCGGAAAATTCCATAACTACTCCGCCTCTGGGTGTCGGTGAAATAAATGAATCGTGTTTTTCTGCCGTACTCCCTGTTAGTGGCTGAAACCAGTGTGTATAATGTGTTGCCCCCTTTTCAATTGCCCAATCTTTCATCGCATTTGCAACTACATCCGCAACCTCCGGTGGTAAACACAACTCATTATCAATGGTCTTCCTAAGTGCTTTATAAGTATCCTTAGGCAGCCATTTCCTCATTACATCATCATTAAATACATTCGTCCCAAATATTTCAGTAACATCCATTTTGTATCCTCTTTCGATTGTTCTCTATTTAAAATATTTTATTATTATACATCTACACCTTTGATTGTCTGAATTATACTTTACCTTTAGCATTAACTGGTAGATATTTGCATATACTGTTCTTCTCTCTACGTTAAGGTTACTCTTGTTTCCTCTTTCAAAATCAAAATTGCAAGCTCCAATTTATAACTTACCTATCAACTCCATGCCTCTTTTTCAGGATACTTTCTTATTGAATATAATGAGAAAAAGACAACATTAAAGAAGTACGTAATTAATCCTGCAATATTAAAACCTTTAGCCAGCATTACGACCTTGTGATGAGGTGAAAACCTTACGATACCACACTACAATTATCAAGAAATTTTTTCGGCACAACAACAATATGCGCAGTTTTTTCGGCTTAATCAAGTCTCTGCCTGCTATTATTGCGATACTCTGCACCATCAATTAAGTATTCCGGTAGAAGATTAAGAGTGATTAACAGAGTCATAACTATCTTACGATAATGGCCTTATAATGTTTTGCAACAAAAAATATTTCAAGAAAAACCGAGTTAACAGTTTTTCAAAGTAGATTTTATTTTTATATATAACCTAACTAGCGCAAAAACCCTACCGGATGGCAGTGACTTTATGAGAAAAATATAAATTTATTTGGTAACTAAAATTAGATTGTACTGCTATTTTGACCCTTTCCTAATAAAGTCCTTATTGAGAATGGCACATCTTAAAAACACTAAAACTACGGTAAAGACCTGTAACCATAATACTTAAGATTGATATATGAGAACTAATCATTTATAAATAATACTTGCCTAATTTGCTCCTGAGTTTATAATTCCTGTACCAATAAATGCCTTCACCGACTGCTTTGTGCAAGTTGTCAAAAATGGAGACTGAAGCTCTTACGAGAAAGTACTTACAATCGTACTAATACTTTCAAGACAGAAAGGAGAATAACTATTTTCCAGAGACTACTCTTATATATTATTATATTCCTCGGCACTTCTCAGATTTCAGTTGGCTATGTAGCAGCTTATTATGACACAGAATTAACGTCAGTAAATAATAACAGCTCTGAGACATCTGATTCACAAGATTTCAGTAATAGAGATGAACAGGTAAAATTACGTTCATCTTACAAAAAATTGCCAGTGAATAGCGTACAGAAAATGGGTCATACCAAGATTCTCAAAGAAAAGGAGTGGGGATTTTACGGACATAGTACCATTCAGCACGATTATGTATTGAAAGAGATAAATAATGAAAAGGTTGTTATTGATCATGCTACCGGACTGATGTGGCACCAGTCAGGATCAACTCACGGAATGAACTGGGAAAAAGCGCATCGTTGGATAGAACGACTGAACACGAAAGGATATGCAGGTCATCACGACTGGAGGCTACCTACTGTCGACGAGGCGGCATCATTGTTGGAACCGGAAAAAGCACATTTCTTTTTGCCATACGATGCGGATACAGCGGAATATTATAAACTGTCTCAATCAGATCATCCTCAAGAGAGAAATCAAAGTCCTCTTTTAAAAAATAAAAAAGGACGATTTTTTGACCCCATTTTCGACAAAACACAAGGCTGGATCTGGACTGGTGACAGCTATCACCGTCTGGATGCGGCATGGCGAGTAGACTACTTCACCGGCTTGGTGGATTGGGATGTCTACTACTACATTTTTTACTTCGTTCGACCGGTCCGCACGTTGGAATAACAGATCTTTGTATTTTTGGTACTTATATTATTGAAATATTTTTTCTTTAAACATCTAGCCCTATCGTTTTACACATCATATTCTTCTCATTCATAACAGTGTTAACCCTGCAAAGTTTATTTCTGCTTGATATAATTTTGTTAATTTCAATAAAGCATCTTCCTTAAAAGAGTAAAAGATAATATGGAATATCAAGAAATCAATAATGAGAGATTTACCGTTCAATATATTATTACCATCAATGATAAGAGAAGTATTGAAGAACACGCTTCCGATATAACCCTTGAACAAACGGTAGAAGTGCCGGTGGATTGTATACCGGAGAAACATTTCGAAGACGGTATTATTGGAATAGTTGAAAATATCGGACTCAGCGGGGATATGCCAAACCAATATATTGTATCCATAAGCTACCGTACCGATATTACAGAACTTAGCATTCCACAGTTTTTTAATGTTCTCTTTGGAAATATCTCTTTAAAAAATAATATTAAGATTTCAGATATTACTTTTTCCAAGTCATTCTTTTCTGTTTTTAAAGGCCCAAATTATGGAATTGAAGGCATAAGGAAACTACTCGGAGTATATGGACGCGCCCTTGCCTGCTCAGCCCTTAAGCCAATGGGCCTCCCGATTAAAGAATTGTCAAAGATGGCTTCCCTTCTTGCTAAGGGTGGCATTGATTTCATAAAAGACGATCATGGTATTTCAAACCAGAAATTTCATCCCTTTAAGGAAAGAGCAAGCAGATGTCAGGAGGCAGTGGAAAAAGTAAGTGCGGGTAGAGAGAGCAAAACTCTCTATTTCCCCACGGTTTCAGGCAGATTTGAAGAGATAGAAGAACAGGTCCAGTATGTCCTGAAAGAGGGCATAAGAGGCATCCTTATTGCCCCTATGCTCGTCGGTCCAGATACTGTCAGGTACATTGCCGGCAAATACGACTTAATTATAATGGCCCACCCTGCCCTTACCGGTACTCATTTCCATGACCCCACTCACGGTATAGCGCCTTCTGTCTTCCTGGGTACTCTTTTCCGTATGTTAGGTGCCGATATTTCTGTATTCCCTCACGCCGGCGGAAGGTTTCATTTGACAGAAAAGGACTGTCTTACAACCAGCAACTCTCTTCGTTGTACTAATGGTTCCTGGAAAAGCTCTTTTCCCTGCCCTGCCGGAGGTATTAATATGGACCGGATCTCTGAAATTAATGAGTTGTATGGGGTTGATACGGTTTTCCTGATTGGAGGCTCCCTTATGCAACATTCTACTGATATTTCCTATTCAACAAATGTCTTCATGCAGAAAATAAAATCACTATATAAAGAGAGACTCTGTACTCCGGAGGAACCATTTGCTTCCTCCTGCGAGGTTTCGACAGTAACTGACCAGAATACGAGATTACCACTCATTAAGTGCAAAGGCTACGAATGGTCAGGGCGTTTAGTTGAAGAGTATAAAACCGACCAAGGTTTTGATTTCAGCGGTATTAACCGGCAGGAACTTATCGGTAAATTTGGTGAAAAGACCTCCTTTGATCTGCGATATTTTGAAATCGAACCGGGTGGTTATTCCAGCCTGGAAAAACACGTGCACGAACATGTAATTATAGGTGTCCGGGGGAATGGAATACTGAAAAAAGAGGATTCATCTTCCAACATCTCTGTTCACGATGTTGCCTACGTCTCCCCTCTTGAAAAGCATCAGTTACGTAATGAGGGAAAAGGGCCTTTTGGCTTTTTCTGCATTGTAGATCATAAACGTGACAAACCGATTGTGATAAAAGAAAAATAGCCGTAACAAACCATTGTCAGTATTTGCAACACTTAACATTGTAACCAACAAGATATTGAAATCCCGCAAAGAGGTTTATTCCCGGAACACAGATAACGTTACAATGACATTTGATTACAAATGTATATGTTATCCTTCTGGTGACAGGTTTTTGTGGATATTAAAAGTTGTAAGTGTTTACATGAGAAATGTTTACTAAATGCGGAAGGGGGGATTTGAACCCCCACCCCCTTGCGGGGACTAGGCCCTCAACCTAGCATGTCTGCCGTTCCATCACTTCCGCTTAGAAGAGACTATTTTAATCACATATAGGTAAAAGTCAAATATGTTTCTGGACAATATTGCAAGTTTAATATAAACATATTAAATGAGGAGGCAAAAGATGGTTGTCAATTTCAGTATTGTGCCCATAGGCAAGGAAAGTAGTTTGAGTACACAATTAGCAGAAATATTAAAAATAGTCAGTGAAAGTGGAATAAGTTATAAACGGTATGCCATGGAGACTCTATTGGAAGGAGAATGGGATGAAATCTTAAGGCTTATAAAGAAGTGCCACAAAAATATTCTCAAGGATTCAGACCGCGTATTAACCACTATCACAATAGATGATCGTAAAGGTAGAATAGGCCGAATATCCGGTAAGGTTAAATCTGTAGAAAGAAAATTAGGGGAAAGATTAGAAACTTGATTTTATTCGGATAATGCTGATACTGACAAAAATCACCATTCCAAACATCTTAAATCATTTAATATTTATTTTTGAGGATAAGATAAGGACTTTTTATTTTTAATACTTTTTTTTCTCTCCAGATTCAATACGTACTTAAAATAAAATGGGATAAATTGCCACAAGATTATAGCTAAGTTCCTTAATTTAGTCCTTCTTATAATATATTTATATCCATAAAAGGCGAAAAAGACCCATGTGTAAATCGTTGTTAAAGGAAGCGAGATTAAAAATCCAGTTAATGGTCTCAAAAAGGGAAACTGTACAATAATTCCAAAAAGTTTATGGAGATTAACAATTTTTCTTTTTATTTTTTCATCACCAAAATCTAATATGGAAGAACTTTTGTTTGAAACCTGTGCCTTTTCGGCGTTCATATTTAACATACCCCGCTTAGCTGCAACAACAGATATTTCAGTTCCAGGGTATGGGTACAATATTGATGACCATCCAAACGTAGGTTTTAATGCAATATTAAAATCAAGAGTTTTTAAATCCGTTTCTAATGGGTTGTCAACAGGTAAGCCTACCAGGAGTTCCCCCAAAAACTATTTCTGAAAAGTCATAACCTATTATTAAATTATGTGATAGAGGATTTAGAAAGTGTCAAACATTGATTTTGAAAAATTGGGGTAACTTTTTGTAGTGATTTTAAAAGACCGCCTCCTATGGTATAAATGGATTCAATAACCGTTAAGTAGTTGAACCATATAAGAATACCAAAGGAGGCTTGAATGGAATATAGCAAAGTTGCTAGTAGATTACGAGAGCAAATCGGGAGATTTTCGGGGGAACTTTCAAAAGGATTGCCCAAAGTAAGCAAGCGATTAGTATCGGAACTTGTTTACGGCATACAAGCAAGTCAATCGGTCGTTTTGACAAAAGTAGGCAGGGTATTGGAGGAGAATATTTCGATCAAGAAGACCGAGGAGCGGCTTTCACGTCAGTTAGGTCGTAAATATCTAGGGTCTGCGGTGCAACAAAATCTATTGAAGGAAGGATCTTCCCGTATACATAGGGATACGCTTTTGATATTTGATCCGAGTGATTTGAGGAAAAAGTATGCGAAGAAGATGGAGAATCTTTGTACGATTCGGGATGGAAGTGAGAAGGAATTGGGTAGTGGTTATTGGTTGTGTCATGTGGTTGGAGCAGAGTTACAAGGGGAGTCGGTAGTGCCTCTTTACGGTGGTCTTTACTCTACTGAGAGTTCTGACTTTATGAGTGAGAATAGAGAGTGGCTATCGGTGATTGATTCGGTATCTGAGTCTGTATCGAAGCGAGGGATATGGGTGATAGATCGAGGAGGGGACCGTAAGAAGGTGTTTGACCATCTTCTTGATAATGAGCTTCGGTTTTTGATTCGTGTAGTAGGTTGTCAGCGTCACTTGGATGTGGGAGGCAAGGGAAAGACGCCCTTGGAGATTGCGCTTAGCTGTTCTTGTCCCTATACCGAGACCGTAGTAAGGGAGAAGGATGGGAAGGAGAAGGTCTATCATATAAGCTTTGGATACAGGAGAGTTCGTCTTCCCGGCCGGGATGATACCTTATACCTACTTGTGGTCAGAGGTATAGGAGAAGAGCCATTGATGCTTTTGACTACGGAACCTCTTCGTCGGAACCGGAAGGTCTTGTGGCGAATGGTGAGGAGTTATTTTCGAAGATGGGCCATTGAGGAAACGATCCGTTTCATCAAACAGAGTTATGAGATAGAAGATGTAAGGTTGTTGGGTTATAGGCGTTTACAAAACCTGTTGCCGTTAGTAACAGCGGCAGCCTATTTTGCGGCAGTAGTGTTGGATACAAAAGCGAAATTAAAGGTAATGGCGGGCTATGTCTTCAAAGCGGCCAAACGACTTTTTGGTATACCCGATTTTCGATACTATGCTATAGCAGACGGCCTTATGAGTATATTCAATAGACATCCAGGAAGAATAGCACCAAAATTGCAACCGATAATCCAACAAAATCAACTGATGCTCTTTGGTAGAGCATCACCTTAAAAAATTGGGGGAAGTCCTGGTAAGCCTACAAGATTTTGGGTGAAAAAATTAATTTTGTTTTCACGAAGGATGCGAGCTGCTTCTAAAAGTGTGTTATTCTTTATGCTACGTTTAAGAAGTTTATTTGCAATTTCTTCGTCCCCACACTCAATACCCATCCAAACAAAATTTACACCTATTTCTTTTAAAAGTTTTGCATTTTTATCATTCATGAGTTCTCCACGAATATTGCAAGTTAATGGCAAACCAATCTCTTTTTTAAACCTTTCGGCAAATTCCTCAAGCCATCCACGAGGTTTCACTAAAAATGTATCATCATCAATCCATACAGACTCTAACAGATACCTTTCCTCTACATGTTTGATTTCAGTTAAAATATTTTCAACTGTTCTAAACCTTGTAACCATTCCTTTGCCTTTTGTCATTTTGTTATAGGTATGATTAAAACAATAAGTGCATTTATATGGGCACCCTCTCATTGCCATAAATATCTTCTTTTCACTTTTTGCAAGAGTTGGTTCCGCTTCATACATGATCTCCCGATCAGGGAAAGGAATAGTGTCCAAATCATCTATTAATTCCCCTATCGGATTTTTTGTTATAGTACCGTCTTTTTTCTTAAACCAAAAATTTGGTGTGTCATAGAAACCTTCACCCACTTCTAATGCATTTACGACTTTAAGAAAACTAATGTCCCCTTCACCAATGCAAATAGAATCAACCCCATCTTTCTCAATCATTTCTGGTGTGAAAGTGGGATGAGGGCCCCCAAATACTGAATAAAACTCATAGTGATCTTTTAACATCCGATTAAGTTTTATGCTATAACCATGCTCACCAGTCATAATGCTATACGCAATTATCCCAGGATTGTACTCTTCCACCTTTGCTATCAAATCATCTATAGAAAGATTTTCTGTAATGATCAGTTTTGCGTTGTGGTTATTTTTCTTTAGAACGGCTGAAAGAATCATAATTCCTAAACGCTCATGCATTCCTGTATTCTTTAAAAGAAAAAGGACATTCATCTTGCTCCCCTTCCAAATAACACGGCCTTAACTGTTTTTAGAAAGATGTGAAAATCTAAGGTAAGAGAAAGGTTTTTGATATAGAAAAGGTCATACTGGAGCTTCTCAATACTATCCTCAACGCAAACCCCATGTTTATAATTAACTTGAGCCCAACCGGTAATTCCAGGTCTTATAGAGTGCCTTAGAAAGAAATACGGTACTTTACCGGTAAATTCTTCTACTTCCTCTTTGATCAAAGATCTGGGACCAATAACGCTCATGTCACCTTTTAAGACATTCCATAATTGAGGTATTTCATCTATCCTGAAAAATCTTAGAACCCTGCCCACATTAGTAATTCTCGGATCAACTTTTGAGCCAGCAAAGTTTCTTTCCTTTTCCTGTCCACATTTCATAGTTCTAAATTTCACGATATTGAATGTTTTCGCATTTATGCCAACCCTTTCCTGTCTAAAAAAGACAGATCCTCTTGACGTTGTCTTTATAGCTATTGCCACAAGAACGGCCAGTGGAAAGGACACTATAATTCCGAGGACAGAAAGAACCTTATCTATAATCATTTTCACCTTTGTATTATATACATTTTTCCTTATTCCATAGAAATCAGCATAACCAAGCCAGCTGTCATTTATATGTAATATCGGGACCTTTCCTGCAATATGTCCGTAGAACGTAGGCATATCATAGGTGTCTATCCCATTAAATTTAATGTTCATTATTCTTGTTAAGAGTATAGGGGACGAGCTATGAGTAATAGCAACTACCACGGTATCAACACTGTTATTTTCTGCCAGAGAGGTAAGCATGCTTGTATCTCCAACAACTTTAGTTGAACCAATAATTAAACCTTTCTTTTTTTCATCATCATCTAAAAAACCCATAACCTTGAAGTATTCATATTTACACAAATCCTCATATACTTCTTTGCCTGCTTTACCGGCACCTACAATATAAACTCTTGACTGGACTTTTGAATATTTAAAAAACAGTTCAAAAAAGTATCGCCATAAAAACAAAAGAAAAAATATGATAAAATAATTTAAAATAAAAACTATCCTGCTACCTCTAAACGGATCAAAGAAATATAATACAAAAGCAATCAATGTATTTGCAATTACTATTGCGATGATAAGTTTGACTAAATAACTAACACGGTACAACTTACCTTCAAAATTGTAGACCTCAGCAATATAAAAAAGAACAAGGAATGTAAATAGCGATAAAGCCAAGCCACCTGAACCATGATAAATTACATTTATAAACTCCCCATATCTGATTGCGTATGATAAATAGAAGGCCGAAATAATTAACAGGAAATCCCCTGCCATAAGAATTAATTTTTTCCTTCGCAAACGTTTTAACATACTCTATTCTCTTACAAAAAACTGCGGAATCTTGGAGATATTCTTAAGCAGAATAGTATACCCACCACCACAAAGATAATTTACTTTCCACGCCCTATAATCTTCTATACTTTTTTTCAACAAATTTCTCAAGCCGCTATTGCTCACACCGCCAACCCTCATCTTTATCAATACTTCAGGAATATAATGTGAAGAAATCTTATTTTTTTCAAAGAGTCTCA